>ENA-OQKV01000519-OQKV01000519.1-human-gut-metagenome-genome-assembly--contig:-NODE-519-length-14159-cov-2.812144_pt1 | contig 14159 bp, 15 predicted proteins | sample MGYA00242655_ERZ504811 | MGnify/ENA primary metagenome ERZ504811 (study PRJEB26092, sample SAMD00036406) | human gut metagenome | host: Homo sapiens | study: EMG produced TPA metagenomics assembly of...
CCGGTGGTGATATCCAGCTGCCCACTGCTGCCAGAGCCAGACGAACCGCCGCAGAGGAACCGCGCCGTGGCTTACGTCTTTTTTGGAGCCGCCGAGCGATGCAACGATGGCCGCAATGGCAACGCCCAGCGCGACCGCTGCCGCTGCCACGATCAGGCCCATCGGGATGCCAAAAAAGGTAGCGCTCAGGGCGGCGGAGATCGCGGCCAGCAGGCCTTCAAAGGCTGCACCGACCGCGCCGATCAGGGAAGCGACGCCCGCAAAAATGGTGGGGAAGCTGGACAGCAGACCGCCGCTCAGGCCCTGACTGATGGCGAGAGCCGCCGTGCTCAGCGGCCCCTGCAGACCCTGAAAGACCGACACGAGGGTGGAACCAAGGCCCTGTGCCTGCTGCCAGACCTCAGAGAAGCCGCCGGTCAGCCCGTTCACGATCTGCCCGCCAAGGTCGATAGCTCCCTGCACCAGCTGATCGCGGGCACCGCCCAGCGCTTTGTTGAGCTTAGTCACGATGCCAAGGGCAAAATCATTGACCTGCTTCTTCTGGTCGGCAGTCAGACCGCCGTAGATGGTGCTCGCCACCCACTTGCCGATGCCCAGCCAGTCCTGATTCTTGACGGCGGTGTACAGATCATCGAAGGTGCCCAGAATGCCGGTATCTGCTTCGGTCTGCAGCTCCTTCCACAGGCCGTCAAAGTTGTCCGCGCTGGACTTTTTGATCTGCTCGGCCACCTGCACGGTGCCGTCTGCGGCGACGGTCTTGATCTTCTCCACCGTCACAAGGGCACCGTCCACCACGTCGTCGTAGACCTCGGTGATGACCTGCTTTTGCTGTGTCTTGCCGTTGGAGAGCGTTTCGGTGATGTTTTCGGTGGTGCGGGTGATCTTGCCGTCGATTTCGGTCGTGGTGTCCGAGATGGACTTGACGACTTCTGCGGCGGCCTGCTTCGTGGCCTTGCTGGCCTTCTTGGCTCCGCTGGTGATGGCCGGGTAGGGGTTCACGGCTGTCTGGCTCCCGGCACGGCTGCTGCCGTTGCCGGAGCTGCTTGTGCCCTTCGGGACCCATCCGTTGTCATCGTCCCATTCGAGGTCTTTGTGGGAGCTGTTCCACTGTTTCGCGTTCTTGCGCTTGTTATAGTTGTCCATGTAGCCGTTGTAGGCGGCATTGTAGGCGTCCTGTGCCGCACCGACACCGTTTTTCAGGTTTGCCAGTGCAGCCGCCGCGCCCCTGATTTTGGCGACCAGCTCATTGATCCAGTCCACCACCGTGCCGATGGCGTTCTGTGCGATCTTTTTCACAGACGCAAATGCGGAGTTGACGGCATTGCGGAAGGTCTCGCTGGTCTTATAGGCCGTCACGAGACCCGCTGCCAAAGCTGCAAGTAAAGACACTACAAGGCCGATGGGGTTCGCCTTGAGAACCGCGTTCAAACCTGCCTGCGCGACTGCAAGACCGGTCGCCCCGGCTTCGGCGGCTTGGTGGGCAGCGGTCATGGCCGTGGTTGCGGCAGTGTGAACCACTTCAATTGCAGTAGCGGCGGCTACATAGCCCTTGTATGTCAGGAATGCCGTTCCGGCAGCGGCCACAACAGCCGTTGCAATACCGATGGTCTCCTTGAGCTGGGCCATCTTCTCGTCGCTGTCGAGGAAGGAGACCACCACCTCGTTCAGCTTGACCACCAGCTCACCCAGAGCTGCAAACAGGCCGCTGGTCAGCTCACCGGTCAGGGCGCTGACATTATCCTTCAGGGTGGACATGCGCCCGCTGAAGGTCTGGCTGGCTTCCAGCATACCGTTGTAGAACTGCCCGCCCTGACTGGTGGCGGCTTCCACCGCCGCTTCCAGCTCGCTGAAGCTGACCTTGCCATCCGAGATGCGCTTGTACAGGTCGGACATGCTCTCGCCGGTGGCATCACAGATCTGGTTCAGCGGGTTGAAACCCGCATCGATCATCATGTTGACGTTTTCCAGCGTGACCTTCTGGGCGCTGGACATCTTGCCGTAGGCGCGGGTCAGGGTCTGCAGCTTCTCGGCGTTGCCCAGCGAGATATCACCCAGCCGCTGCAGCACACCGGTGGTGTCGTCTGCCGCAATGCCGAACTGCAGAAGGGTCTGGGTGCCGCTAGTCAGGTCATCCAGCGAGAAAGGCGTGGATGCCGCCATTTTGCGGATCTCGGAAAGCTTTGTGGCGGCGGCCTCCTCGCTGCCCAGCATGACCTTGAAGTTGGTCAGGTAGCTTTCCATGGTGGCGTTGTAATCCACACCGCTCTTGACCACCTCGGCCAGCTTGGACGATGCCTGTTTTGCAAAGTCCGCGATCATCTGCCCGGCGGCTACCGTCCACTTGCTGGTGCTTTTTTCCGCCTGGTCGCTGTTCAGCCTTACTTCGCCGGTGATGCTGAAATCTGCCACTGTGTCCACCTCTCTCCATTCCAAAAGAGCGCGGGCACAAGGGCACAGGCTGTTATAACTTGATCTCTACCTCCCGCTTACAGGCGGGATTTTTGCATTTTACCCACAGGCCATGGGCGGATGCGGCATTTTCTGCCCACACCGGCAGCGCCCGCCCGCAGTATGGGCAGGGCACCGGGGCGCGGCTAGTGCCGGAACCGCGCAAGGAACGCAGCGTCATGCTCTTCGACCGAAACGACACGGGCGGCACCCCCTCTCAGCTCAGCAGGCAGGGCAAAGCGCTCCTGCAGGTCGGCGTAGCGGTCGCGCATACTGCCCTCGTACTCGGACAAGTCCATGGTGCGCCAGCCCATGATCTTAGCCATGAGGGTCTCCTCCGGCAGGGCCGCGAACAGTGCCCGGAACCGGAACCAGTGCACCTTTTCGCGGGTCAGGTCGATGCCGTAGGCCTGCTGGAACGCCGCCACGATGTAACCGGCATCACACTGGTAGTCGAAGGCAAGACCGGAAGAGGGCGCGGTACTGCTTTCAGCCGCGGCGCTTTCGGCTGCTTTTTCGCCCGCCTTATAAAACTCGATCATGTACCCGTAGGCGTCGATGATCTTCTGAGGGTCGTTCAGAAACAGTGTGGGTCTTTGTAAAAACGCCAGAGAGCGCTGACCGCAAAACCGATGGGATCATCTCCTGTCTGGCCGCGCACATAGGTGTTGACCAGCCAGACCATGGGCCGGAAATCCGGGATGATCTCGTGTCCATGCCACCGGGTGGGCAACTCGTCCAGCAGCAGATCAGACATGGCGCTCTGCGGCGATCTGCAGTGCGTATGCCGCCAGCTGCTGCATGGCATCAGGATCATCCCGCAGGGCATTCATAGCCTGCCGGGCATCGATCAGCCGCTCGGTTTTCTGCTTTGCGGATACCTGCGCATCCACCCGCTCCACCATCCGGGAGGCAGGCGGTGCGGGATAGCTTACAGGCGGATTGTGCTTGCCCTTTTTGGCCTGTGCGCGGCGCTGCTCCCGGTTCATGGGCTGGGCAGGCTTTGCGGCATAGCGCTGTTTCTCGGCGGAAAAGGCATTGCCCAGCTCCTCGATCACGTCATAGATGGGGGCCATGTTGTTTTCATCCAGTCCCAGACGGGCGGACGAGCCTGCACCGAGGATCTCGTCGATGCAGTCCATGGCAATGCGTGCCTGTGCACGTGCATGGTCGCCCAGACGGACACCGCCGCGCCGGAACTGCTCCGACTCCTCGGCGCTCCGGCGCTGCATCCGCTCGTTGGCATCCTCAAAGCGGTCAAGGTCGTTGGCGTTCATCAGGGAAAATCAAATTCCTGTCCACAAATAACCATGTTCTGGCTCCTTTCAGTTGAGCCGTGCCCCGGTTCTGCCCCGGAGAAAACTAATCACGGCATAAAAGATCCCCGTTCCGGTGTGGAGCGGGGACTGTGTTTGAAAAAAAAATCAGCCCTTGACGGCCTTTGCAGGAGCAGCGGACTGGGTGGCGGGGTTGTAGTCAAACTCGTCCGGCGTGCCGATGGCCTTCACGTCGCAGGCAAAGGTGGCCTTGGAACCGGCTGCACCGCCCACATCGCTGGTGACGATGATGGCAGCGCTGCCTTTCTCGCCCTTGCCGGTGCGCAGGCTGAAATAGATGTAGGGCACGATCACATCACTTCCGGTGCCGTACACGATCTTGTGGCTCAGCACAAAATCCTGAAAATCATCGCCCACGCAGCGGTCACCGTTGACAGCAAGGGTGCGCTGGGTGCCGGTCTTTTCGGTGACGTTGCCGGTACGGATGTACTGAGCATCCTCGGTGGTGGCGTTCAGGGAGCCGGAATGCTCCTTCACATGGTCGGCGCAGACGATCCACTGGCTTTCCTTGGTCTGGGTGCTCTCGATCTGGAACGCCAGCACAAAATCGTTCGCCGTCTCAATGCCGGTATACGACGCGCTGGGCGTGATGCCGGACTTGGTAATGGCTTCAGATACAGTCATATCAAAACTCCTTTCATTTGGGCATGTAGTAGGTCAGACGCATTTGCAGCTGCATCTTACAGCTGCCCGCGCTGTTTGTGACGATGTAGCCGCTGTTCGTCACGGCAATGCCGGTGGGGGTTTTATTCCCGCCACAGGCCGAGAGGTCGGGCAGGTTATGGCGGGCATCCTGCTGCATGACCCACTCGGTGAGCTGCTCGAAAAAGCCGCTGTTCTGGATGCTGACGGCATCCACCTCGCTGTACTCCCGGCGGCTGAGGAAGAGGTAATTCTTCGCCATTTCCCAGCCGGAGATGTACTCGGTGATGATGGGATCACCGGGGCTATCCTCGATGGAAAAGGCAGTGGATTCTTCTTCCAGCCCGGCAATGCGGAATGCTGCACCGGTGGCTTCCTGCTCGTCGGCGATCAGCGGGCAGGTCTTGAGCCATGCCCGCAGGGCGGCAATGGTGGGCTTTACGGTTTCGCTCATAAGTGACCAATCCCTCCCCAGAATGTGGTGACGGCCTGTGTGGCAATGTAGGCAATGGCTTCACCGTAATCGGCCAAAGCACGCTGTCCCCAGTAAGAGCCGCGCAGCCCATTTTCACCGTGCAGACATTCGCCTTCAGGGTGAAGATAGAACTGCCTGCGTGCATAAGGCGTGTTATAGACCAGCAAGCCTTCGTCAAACTTGCTGGCTTGATTCACGCTGTTTTTCAATATGCCGGTATCGAAGGGCACGTACTGGTCGATGAGAGCGGCGGCTTTCTGCGCGGTGGCGAACTGTGCTTTCTGCAAAGCAGCGGTTTTCTCTGCGCCGAAATTTGTCTGCCAGTCCAGAGACATCTGCACACCGTCTGCCCGGAAGCGATATCCGGCAGGCTGTTCAAAAATGGGCTTGCTCACAGTCTCAGCTCCCTTCCACGTGCCAGTGGGGAAGCAGCGGCTCCCGGTTATCGGAGACAGCCGCTGCCGTACAGCATTAGGTGCGTTTTTTCGAGTTTGGCATACTCTTCGACGGTCAAGGCAGGCACCGCGCCCTGCACCAGCTTCCAGCCGCGTTTCAGGGTCCAGTGCTTGGCCTTTTCCGCAGCAGGAAGCGCCGCCCACTGAGCGTAGGGCAGATAGCCCATGGTGCACACGCTGGCCGGGATGCGGATGTGGGTGGTGCGCTCCGGGTCCTTGGCAGTACCGGAGCCGGAGGTGGAGCGGCATTCTCGCCAGCTGCACCCGGCGAACACCCAGCACACCGGCATGTCCGTCTCGGTGGCAGTGTCGTGGATGAGGTTCACCACAGTAACGGCTGTCTGCATCACAAAATCCCCCTGTACAGCAGGCCGTGCGGGTCACTGCCCAGCGCGGTGCGGATGATCTCATAGGCTTCCTGCCGGGCGGCGGCGGTCACACTGGCATTGCTGCCAAAGGTGACGCTGTAGCCGTCGTTTGAGACGCTGGCAGCACCCGGCACAGCGCCCGCCGCAGACGTAGCGGCCAGCAGGCCGATGATCTGCCCGCAGGCATCCGCCAATGCTTCCCGGCAGGCCTCACACCCGGCAGCGTGGCTCTCCGCCCGGCCAAAGGTGGCGGCATCGATCATGCGGGAAGCCCGGCTGCACAGCACACCGAAGGCCGCTTCCGGCACTGTACCGCCTGCAGCCGCATACTGGTCATAGGTGCAGTAGAGCATGGCCTTACGCCTCGATGCGCTTGATGTACAGGGTCTTGGGCTTGGACACCTTGATGCCGTACACCTTGCGCCCCTGCACAGCGGATGCGCCGATGTACTTGCCGGAGCCGCCCAGATCCTGCAGGTGCACCGTGGTCTGCCACTCCATGACGCGGTGGCACCAGTTGGGGTGGCCGCAGATGAACTCGGTGGTGGTTTTCTTGCTGGCCACGCGGGTGGTGTTCTCGAAATCCATGTTGTTGGACTCGTACACCGCAAAGCCCGCGATCTGACCCACTGCGCCGGTCTGCACCAGCTGCTGGGACAGATCGCCCTGCTTGATGAAGCGGTCGTCCTGCATGAGGAGCTCCAGATACTCGGGGCTGACGATCATCCAGCGGCCGGCCTGCGGCACGCCGTTGCGGCTCAGGGTGCGCTTTGCGGCCAGAGCTTCCTTGTAGGCGGTGGAAGCGGTGCAGGCGGTCTTGGTGGCGCTGATGTTGGCACCCGCTGCGCCCTGCAGCGCCTCGATGGACTTCTTGTCGATGGACAGAGCCATGGAGTAGCCTGCGCTGTCCAGACGCTCGGCGGTGATGCCGTCGGGCACGGATGCAGCGTCGAAGCCGTCGATGATCTCGTTCACGGCCTCGTCGTTGTCGATGTCCAGATCCAGATAGGTGGTGGTGCCGGCATCGGCATCCACGCCGTTTGCCTTGTCGTAGGCCTTGACGGCAACCTCAGTGTCGCGGACAGGGATCTTGACCTTACCGGCCTTGGGGCTGCCCTCGTAGCGGTTGTTGAAGATGGTATTGTCGCGGGTGACCAGAGTCGCACGCAGCTTTGCATCCACCAGAGCGGAGTAACGCTCCTGACTTGCATGTGCCATAGAAATCTCCTTTCGTTGTTACAGGTTCAGTTCAGGGTTCAGGGATTTGAAAGCGGCTTCCACACCATCGCTGTCGTTGGCGGGCGGGGCACCGTGCTCGGCTCCGGTGGAGACCACAGCCACACCGGCTGCACCGTCCTCACCAAAGGCCCACGGATTCGCCTTGGCAGCATCGTCCAGCGCCTTGGCAATGTCGGTGCTGCGGTCGGCAGAGCCTTTCAGGGCGTCCAGATCCAGCAAAGCCCGCACCGCCTTGACGCTGCGGCCCTTTTTGCCCAGGATGGCGGCGTCCAGCGCGTTATCAAAGGCAAAGCCCTCGGCCTGCGTCTTCATGTCGGCCTTCAGCTTGGTGACCTGCTCCTGCAGGCCTGCCACGTCCACGCCGTCAAAGGCTTTCAGGCCGTCCTGTGCGGTCTTGAGCTGGGCGTTTGCGTTGTCAAGCTGGGTCTGCAGGGCGGTGGCTGCAGACTTCTCCCGGTTGATGTCTGCGCCGTTCTCCTGCATGATCCAGTTCAGCTGTTCATCGGTGATGCCGGGGATCTTGTTCTTCACGTCTTCACGCTTCATGGTGGAAACTCCTTTCGTGTGTGAGACCTCAGTTTTTTACACTGTTCTCTGTCAGTATTCGGTCGTGGGCGGGGTACGCGCCGCCCGCCGCATGGCACCGTTTGCAGGGCTCGAACCTGCCGCTTCCGGTTTTGGAGACCGGCGCTCTTCCGACATGAGCTAAAACGGCATGAAAAAGCACTGGGCAAATTTTGCACAGTGCTTAAAAATGGGCAAAGAAAACCACGGTGCGTGTGCATCGTGGTTTAGTTGATATTATGAATTACGGGCGTGCAACAGTAGATTCTGTCGTACACTGCTTCGCCCTCACGAGAAAGAGCTGTCGGCTCGTCATTCTCGTCAAAGGTCGATGTGATGAAATCATCAAGCTCCAAAAGAAGTTCATCCAGACTTTTGCAGTTTACCGCGCTGGGAACATGCTTCTTCAAAAACTCCTTGGAATCAGGATCTAAATCTTCAAAACAAAAGGTCATTTCTGCTCACTCCTTGGATTCAGCTGAATCAGCTGTCCCGTGTCTGGGTTTATCGTGACGATCGCTTTGCCAATAAGGCGCACGCTTCGCTTTCCTCTTGAATCCGTTTTTACAGGGTTGATGCGCTCAGGATTCAAAACGGTATCACGCATGGCTTCATAGCCAACACCGCTTCGCCGGATGATTTTAAGGTCATATTTTAACTTATCGGGGTCGACCAATGTGCCGAACATACGCTCCATGAAATGGGCGGTATGTCCGGTAATAACAGTACCATCCGCAGTAGTCTTGCCAACAAGCTCGGTCTGGATGCGCTCGTGCGTACTCTTGTACAGGTCAAAACCTGCAAGCGGCGAAAGCCAGCCACTTTTTACGCTGTTGGCATATTGCATCAGCAACCGATATTCTTCGGTATTATTATACCGTGCATCATAATATTTTGCAACGGTATTCAGGCTGGTACTCTGCGCATTGATAGACTTGAGCCAGTCGGTGTGATGCGCCTGAGATTTTGCACTTGCCCTACTGGCTTCACTCCTGCCGAACTTCGGCACGCTGACACGGGCGCTGTCCACTCTGCCGCCGGTGGCCTTGGTGAAATCACTCAGGCTCTGGCGGGCTGCTCTCAGGCGCACAGCGCTGTCGGTGGTGTCCAGCCCGGCAGCATCCTCGGCCAGATACCGCTTTTTCCAGCGGCGGACGTTCCGCTCCCGGGCACGCTGCATCTGTGATATCTCGTAGGCGGTGTACTTTTTGCCGTTCCACTCGATGTTCCGGGCGTTCAGCTCCTGCAGCTGCTCCTGCGTCCATTGGGGCGGGTCGCCCAGCTCCGGGAAGCAGGCAAAGAACTGGTGTCGGCAGTTCCAGCCGCAAAGGCCTGCGCCGGTACCGTAGCCGGTGGCGGCTTCAAAATCCGGGTAGTGCCTGCCCTTGTAGTCCACCGCACCACCGCGATGGAAGCGCCTGCCCTGCCACTCTGCATGAGAAGGACGGGCACCGCCGTGGGCGGTCGTCTCCACAAATTCGCAGCCCATTTCGTCCATGCGGGCCACCTGCAGCTTGCCAGTCGTCTGGTTCACACCGGTGAGCACGGCACGGCGGGCGGCCACCTCGATGCTGTCCTTGTGGCCGCTGGGATAGGTGACCATGGGCATGTCGTCTGCAAGGCTGTCCACGGCCTGTTTGACGGCGGTTTTGTAGTCGAAGGCACCGGTGCTCACCTTGAGCCATGCAGCGTCCAGTGTGCGTTCAAAGGCCCCTGTGACGGTGTTTGCCGTGGTGGCGGTCAGGTTCTGCCATGTGCCGCAGGTCTGGCGGGCACCGGCGTCTAACAAATTGTTCAGGGCGGCGCTCTCTTCAAAAGGGGGCGGCTCCATGTCGTAGTGGTAATAGATCGCATCTTCACGCTCTAAGGCTTCGGTCGCGGTCTGCAAAAGCAGCTTGCGGATGGCCGTTTCGCTCTTGCCGGTGTACTTCGCCAGCAGCTTCACCACGTCGTTGCGCACCGCTTCGGTCTGCTGGTAGCGCCACAGCTGCCAGTTAGCGGTGGGGGTCACGGCGTCCATCTTGCCGATGCGCCGGGCAACGTCCTGTAAGATCGCGTCCTCGACCTGCTGCCAGAGCTGCACAAAGGCATCCGGCATCTGGTCGAGATAAGACGGCGGCAGCATCAGGCACCCCCGAAGGTGAGGGCTTCGTCAGTGTGGCTGTCTGCCTTGGCTTCTTCTGTCCACTGGTGGGCTTCCTCCTCGCTCAGGCTGTACCGGGCGGCGAGGTAGCGGCAGCGGGGCACAAGGCCCGCAATGGCGTCCTCCCGCAGCTGGTTTGTGCGTTCCTGCTCACTGACGATGTAACTGTCGTCCCAGTTGACGGAAATGCTGGTCTCCGGGTCCACCGGTGCGCCCAGCAGGTTCTTTGCCGCCCACAGCATGGCACGCAGAATGCCGATCAGTGCCGTCTCGATGGGGATCTGGTTCTTGTTGGCGTTCTGCACCAGATCCTGACGGCTGCCGGTGTACTCGGTGGCGGTGGTCACGGTGCCCTGATCGAACTTATAGCGGTGGCAGCCCAGTTTGCACTTGAAGCTCATCATGTCCAGCGCGTCCTGCACCGCCTGATGGTTGGAAGCGGTGCGCAGGTCGGGGTTATACTCACGCCATGCAGCGGGCTGGTCGATGCCGCCTTCCGGCGTGGGCAGCTCGTAGAAGATCTGCCGGTGGACGGCATCCGGAGGCACGGCGTGCTCGGTGCCTTCCTTGTCCACCCACTTGCGGCACAGGGAGCGGTCATAGAAGATCTTCTTGCCGCCGAGGCGGATGTCCTGCCGGTAGTTGTCGAAGGCGTAGTCCACCATCTGTGCCGCGTCCAGCGCCTCGGAGAAGATGCTCATGCCCAGCCCCATGCCGCCGTCAAGGTTCTTGACAGCAGCCGGGCTGAACAGGCTGAACCATGCCGGTGCGCCGGTGACCGTGATGCTCTTTACCGTGCCCGGCGGGGTCTTGTCCTCGGGGATCTTCGCGAATTTCGGAGTGCCGGAGATATCGTCCGTCACCTCAAACCATTCGTTGGTGATGGCGCGGCTGCCGTTCCTGACCGTGTGGGTCTGCAGGTAGACGGCAGGCTTGCCGCCCATCATGCACTCGGACACAAAGGCCGCTTCGGTCACAACGCCGCGCTCCACGCTGATGGGCAGGATGCAGCAGGCGGGGTCGTAGTCCAGCCGGATGCTCCCCTGCGGCGAAGGCAGAGCGTTGCCGGAGGCATCCACCGTCAGGTTCTCCACGCTCATCACAAAAGCGCCGGTGCCCGACCAGTAGGCCTGCTCAACAAGCCGGTTTGCGTTCTCCCAGAAATGCAGCTGCCGCAAAAGGCCGCCGGTCTGCTGTTCATCGCTGCCCAGCAGATAGGCAGAGGTGGATGCATCGCCGATCTGGAGAGTGGTCTTGTCGTTGAGCAGCAGGTTTGCCCAGTCCTCGCAGACGTGCTTCGGCATCCGCAGGGAAGCCAGACGCCGCGAAATGACGCTGCCGTCCGGTGCGTCCTCTTTCTGGTCGTGGATGTCGGGCACGTCGCCCTTCCACCACTGCCGCCAGACTTCGATGTTGCCGTAGTAGTCCGCATCGAGGTGAAGATGCTTTGTTTTGTTCAGGTAATCGATAAAAGCGGCAACGTTCATCTTGCAGTCAGTCTCCTGTAATCGCGTTCGATGGTGTACTCGAACGCATCCAATGTGTCAATGTCGGTGGTGCCGTCGTCCAGACGCTCATCCACACCGGGGTGCTTTTGGCTCCAAAGAGCCGCAGCAAGCGCATTCCGCAGGGTGGCGGCCTCCGGCATATACCAAAAGCGCCCGCCACCCATGAGAATGGATGTCAGGCGGATGCGGTCGATGATCTGGATCTTGGCACTGTTCTGCACCCGGTCGGCCAGCCAGGAAAGCGGGCAGGCCCGCAGCCGGGTGCGGATGTGGTTGATCAGCGTCTGTTCGGCGCTGTCGCAGAAAATATAGTGGATCTCGCCGTACCGCGCGAACACGGCGGTGCAGAACTCAATGAGCTGCGCGGCGAGGTAGTCAGCGTCCTGATCCTTCGGGTCGATGCGGGCGGATGCCAGACCCACGACCCCCGCGTAGTAGGGCAGGATGCCGGTGGCCACGAATGCGTGCCGGGAGCCGTTGCCGCCGAAGTCCACCCCGATGTGAATGCGCCACGGGCGGCAGGGGGTGGCTGCGGGCCAGAGAAAGCGGCCATCCCCGGCGGCAATGCTGTCTGCAAAAGGGCGGTAGATGATGCCGCCCGCTGCAGCCCACTGGCCGAGGATGAAGCGGTTATAGTAGACCGTGCCTGCGTACTCCTTTTTCAGCTGTGCCACGAACTCCGGCGGCAGAGTGGGGTTGTCGTCGATGGTGTAGGCCTGACAGTAGATGTCCGCGTCGCTGTCCAGAAACTGCTTGAACCAGTGCTGTGGGTTATCCGGGTTGCAGGTGCCGTCAAAATGGCTGTGCGGACAGGACAGACGGCTTTTCAGCATCTGAAATACACCTTCGTCCCATGTGGTGATCTCGTCCCCATAGGCGTACTCGAAGGCCGCGCCCTGAATGCGGGCAATGTGCTTTTTGTTGTCGGCACCCAGCACGTACACCTTGCGGCCGAACAGCTGCACGATGTTGCCGGACGCCGAGGTGCGCACCACGCCCACAAGCTCCGGACCCCAGAGGGCCCGCATGGGCTCCAGCACGTTGCGCTCCAGCGTGCCGAGGGTGTTGCCCAGCATGACGCAAAGGCCCTCGTCCCGGGCCGCGCAGATGCGCTTGGGGATGGTAACAGCGCAGTCCAGATAGGTCTTGCCGGAGCGGGTGGCCCCAGTCTTGACGTTCCAGCGGTGGGAGCAATTGCGAAGGAACTCCTGCTGAAACTCAGTCAATGGCACTGTCCACACCTCCCAGCAGCTTGCGGGCAGCTTCCAGTGCATCCGCCGCCGGGTCCTCCTGCACGGTCTCCTCGCCCAGCATCTTCAGCAGCACCCCGGCGGCACGGGCATCACCGCGCTTGGCGGCTTACAGTAATGCCCATGACCACCGACATCTGATTGTCGATGTCCTCATTGTCCACCTCATCCCGCAGCAGGGCCTTCACCCGGCGGCGGTCGGTCTCCGGCAGGCTGAGATAGTAGTCGGCGGCTTCTTTCATGCTGCGCTTGCGGCGGCGGGCCGCACCGGAAGCAATGCCGCCCTTCTGGGCGATCTGTCTCTGTTCGCTCTCCGTTCGTTCATTGAACGGGATGAGATTTTCTTCGTTGGCCACGTCACCACCTCTCTTGCCGTAAAATCAAAAAGCCGCCCGGAAAACCGAACGGCAAAGATATCAAAAAAAATAAGCAGCACCCATGCATTCAGTTTGACGGACAGGCGTAAAACGGGCGGGTGCCGCTGCATCTGGAACTTTCGCGGCCAGATGCCCCGCTATGCTTTGCACAGCCGTCCCCCGACTGTACATTGCATGGCGCTCTGGGCAGGCCTTGAACCTGCAACCTACGGTTTTGGAGACCATCGCTCTGCCAATTGAGCTACCAGAGTAAAAAGCCGCCCTTGGAATCGAACCAGCCGTGTCTACACACACGCGCCGCGCTCCAAACTGCGCTCAGGCGGCCATATAAAAACAGCTCCGGTTCGCCGCCGGGGCTGTTGGTTGGCGCACATCCTGTCAGGAAAGCTACACCTTGGCAAGGATTCTAAGGCCTTTTCTTGGCACGGGAGGTTACACGTGCGGCCTTTCGGGTTGTCTGGTCCATGCGCCATACGGTGCGATACGGCGGAATCGAACCGCCTCCTGTCTCTCATGAGCGGCAGGCTGCCTTTGTTTCAGTGTATCGCATAGATGCGCAGTCCGCGAAACGTGAAGAGAGAAAAATGCCTGCAAAGCCAAAAGGAGGAAAATTATCATGGAGGTTCGTTTCGGAGACTGCGTGTATCGGTTTGCCTTTCCGGCATTGCCGATGGTACTATTCAATCACTTTCGCACGGTTTCTGTACATACCGCGTACATACCCGAAGCTGTACAAAAAATCACGCGTTTTTTATGCACTTTCGTCAAAATCGCAAAAAGGTGTTGCTTCCCAGATCTCTGCAAGGGCCTCAAACCCTACTGTGATGGCTCTGGATGCCGTGTGTGCCTGTGCAAAGCCCACCTCAGCGGCGGCCTGCTCACGGGTCTTACCCTCAACATAACACAGGATGATGCACTTGCTGCGGCGGATGGATGCCGTGTCAGCATTCAGCAGATATGCCGTATCAATGGCCGCCTTCTGCATCTCCACATACTCGCACTTGAGGGCAGCCAGCTTTTCCTCTGCTTCCACAATGGCCGCGCCACCGTTCCCCACCTTGTCACTGGTTCCAGAACGACCAGGTGCAGCTGAAACGCTGGATGTGGTGGCGGTAGCGATGCACTGTAGATCTACAATGCGCTCTTCCTGCTGCTGAATCTGTGCCCGCATTCTTGGCAGTCGTTCAAACCATGCCCGCACCAGCTGGGCCTTTTCATTCTTAGGTGGCTTTTCGTTCTCGCTTTCAGGTGTCCATGTGCGGATCATTGTTCCTCCTTTACTCCTTCCAAAAACAGCAGCACTCCGGGTGCTGCAAACGGGACGCGGTAAATTTCAATGTCTGATTGGGTGAT
>ENA-OQKV01000521-OQKV01000521.1-human-gut-metagenome-genome-assembly--contig:-NODE-521-length-14101-cov-3.671461_pt1 | contig 14101 bp, 14 predicted proteins | sample MGYA00242655_ERZ504811 | MGnify/ENA primary metagenome ERZ504811 (study PRJEB26092, sample SAMD00036406) | human gut metagenome | host: Homo sapiens | study: EMG produced TPA metagenomics assembly of...
AATATATAATTGGACCCTGATAGTATATACTATCAGGGTTTTTGATTTTCTATATACATTTTATACATAATTCTACAAAAAATATAAGATTTTTAGATAAAAAAGAAGGAGTTTTACAGTTGGATGTAGAAATACTAAATATAACACGAGAGATAAGGTTATATAATACCACACACTCGCATCTCGTGGATGATTTTTAGAAAGGGTGTTGACTTATGAAAGTAGCAATTAGAGGAAAAAACATTGAAGTAACAGATGCCTTAAGAGCATATATCGAAAAAAGATTGAGTAAATTGACTCGTTACTTCGATGATGAGTTAAATGCACAAGCGGTTTTATCCGTTGTAAAAAGATAAATCTACAATTGAACTTACATGCTTTGTTGATAAAATCGTTCTTCGTGGTGTGGAAACCAACGATGATATGTATGCAGCTATTGATTTAGTAGTAGATAAAATTGTTCGCCAAATCCATAAATATAAAACTCGTTTGGCTAAACGTTTCAAAAAACAAGAAGCTTTCCATCCTGAAGCTTTGGCAACTCCTGTGGAAGAAGAAACTATTGAAGTTGTAAAACGCAAACACTTTGTTGTGCGTCCTATGGATGTTGAGGAAGCGATTTTACAAATGAATCTTATTGGTCATGATTTCTTTATGTTCTTCAATGCTGAAACTGAATCGATGAACGTTGTATATCGTAGACATGATGGTTTCTATGGTTTGATTGAGCCAGAACTTCAATAATATATAATGTCGGCTGAACTTAATCCTAACTCCTTTCTACTTTAAATCAGCCGATTATTATATTAAGGTGGATGACTTAAAATAGTCATCCACCTTTTTTGCAAAAATAATATTATAAATAATCTTGAAATGCCTTGAATTCTTTGACTATTCAAGGCTTTTTCGTTATAATAAATTAGATAAAATAATGTAAGATGTCCCGTAGAGGAGTGATTTGTTTGTTAAGCTTTTTACAAAGGCTATTAGGCAATAATAACGCAAAAGAAATTAAAAAAATGCGTGCTATTGCAGATCATATTAATGAAATTGAACCTAATTATATTAAATTAAGTGATGCTAACTTAGTGGCAAAAACTGATGAGTTTAAACGTCGTTTGCAAAAAGGGGAAACGTTAGACGACCTATTGCCAGAAGCATTTGCTGTAGTTCGTGAAGCATCTAAACGCGTTTTAGGCATGCGTCATTTCGATGTACAGTTAATGGGGGGCATTTGCCTGCATAATGGTAATATCGCGGAGATGCGTACTGGTGAAGGTAAAACATTAGTAGCTACATTGCCCGTATATTTGAATGCATTGACCGGTAAGGGTGTACACGTTGTAACAGTAAATGATTATTTGGCGACTCGTGATAGCGAGCAAATGGGACGTTTATATAATTTCTTAGGACTTTCCACGGGCCTTATTGTGGCTAATCTTGACTTTAATCAACGTAAAGAAGCCTATGCGTGTGATATTACATATGGTACAAATAATGAGTTTGGTTTTGTACTATTTACGCGATAACATGGTAACCGATGTTGTTCAAATGGTACAACGACCATTGAATTATGCCATTGTGGATGAAGTAGACTCCATTCTTATTGATGAAGCAAGAACACCATTAATTATCTCAGGCCCTGGTCAACGTTCCACTGATAATTATTATAAATTGGCTAAAATTGTTCCTCACCTTATAAAAGATGAAGACTATGTTATCGATGAAAACAAAAAACTATTGCCCCTACAGATTCTGGCATCGCAAAGGTTGAAAAAATGCTTGGTGTTGAAAACCTATATGATGCAGAAAATATCGAGTTGAATCATTTGCTTGGTGCTTCTTTGCGTGCCTATGCTATGATGCATCGTGATACAGACTATGTAGTTAAAGATGGTGAAGTTGTTATCGTCGATGAATTTACGGGCCGTTTAATGTTTGGACGCCGTTACTCTGATGGTTTGCATCAGGCTATTGAGGCTAAAGAAGGTTTGAAAGTTGAACGCGAAAGCCAAACCTTAGCATCTGTTACATTCCAGAACTATTTCCGTATGTATGATAAATTATCAGGTATGACAGGTACTGCTAAAACAGAGGAAAAAGAATTTATCGATATTTATGGATTAGAGGTTATACCAATTCCACCGAATAAGCCTTTAATTCGGATGGATTTGCCTGATCAAATTTTTAAAACTAAAGCTGCTAAATATCGTGCTGTAGTACGAAATGCAGTAGAACGCCACCAAATAGGGCAACCTATTCTGATTGGTACTACATCTATTACACAGTCTGAAGAACTTTCAGACATGTTGTTGCGTGCAGGTGTACCTCATAAAGTATTGAATGCTAAACATCATGAACAAGAAGCAGAAATCGTTGCAGCTGCTGGCCAAATGGGAATGGTAACAATCGCTACTAATATGGCTGGTCGTGGTACAGATATTACTCTTGGAGAAGGTGTGCCAGAACTAGGTGGTTTAGCAATTTTGGGGACAGAACGCCATGAAAGCCGACGTATCGATAATCAATTACGCGGACGTGCTGGTCGTCAAGGGGATCCTGGTTCTTCTCAATTCTTCTTATCATTAGAAGATGACTTAATGCGTATCTTTGGTGCTGATAATATTACAGGTATCATGGATAAACTTGGTATGGAAGAGGATGAACCTATCGAGCATTCTTTGATTACTAAATCTATTGAACGTGCTCAAAAGAAAGTAGAGGATCATAACTATAATATTCGTAAATATGTACTCGAGTATGATGATGTTATGAATCAACAACGTGAAGTATTATACGAACAACGACGTCGTATTTTACGTAACGAATCCTTGCGTGAAACAATTAATGAAATGATTGACAAGCTTGTTACCGAATCTGTAGATGCTTATGCTGATGAAAAGCTCTATCCAGAAGAATGGGATTATGAAGGTCTCTATAAACATTTAAGTCAATATTTCTTAACAGAGGAGATTATGTCTTCTCAAGATATGGAAGAATATAGTCGTCAAGACTTATTAGAACGCTTATTAGAAATTGCTCATGAAGAGTATCAAGATCGCGTTGATATGCTTGGAGAGGCTATGTTTAGTCAACTTGAAAAGGCGATTATGTTGCGCGTTGTTGATAATAAATGGATGGAACATTTGGATAATATGGATATGCTACGAGAAGGTATTGGCCTCCGTGCATATGGTCAAAAGAATCCGTTGGTAGAATATAAGTTTGAAGCTTTCGATATGTTCCAAAACATGATTGCAGCTATTCAAGATGAGACAATCATGGCATTATATAAAATTCGTGCACAATTGATTCAAGAAATCGAAGAACCAGTTGATCACTTAGAAGGTGCACAATCCCATCATGAAGATGTGTTGGAGCCACAAAACATAGATTAAGATTTGTGAATGGCACGTTGCTCAAAGGGATTTCCACTGGGCAACGGCCATTTTTCTATTTTATTAAGGTAATAGTTTATTGATGTAATAGGCTAATTAACTAAAGGTGGTGAACATAAATTGTTAGAAGATTTAAAACCGATTATTTCTAATCTAGAAGAACGTATTTATGGGATGAGGGATTCACTTTAACATCGCTCAGAAGGAAGACCGAATATTTACACTTGATGTACAGATGAGTGATCCTACATTTTGGGATAATCCAGATAAAGCTCGTGAGATTTCTCAAGAGGCCACACAACTAAAAAATGCTGTAGAAAGCTATAAGCAACTTGTTAGTGATATTGAAGATGCTAATATGATGCTTGAAATGGCTATAGATGAAGATGACCTCTCCATGGAGAGTGAAATCAAGGAATATGTTAAGCAAATAGAAGAAACCTTGGAAAAGCAAGAAGTACTTTTATTGTTAAGTGGTGAATATGATGCAAATAATGCTATTTTAACATTTCATGCTGGTGCTGGTGGGACGGAGGCACAAGATTGGTGTTCTATGTTAATTCGCATGTACTTGCGCTGGGCTGAAAAATCTGGCTTCTCCATCGAGTTAATGGATGAACAACCTGGTGATGAAGCAGGGATAAAATCTGCTACATTCCTTGTTAAAGGTGAAAATGCCTTTGGTTACTTGAAGTCTGAGAAAGGTGTGCATCGTCTCGTTCGTATTTCACCATTTGATGCCGCGGCTCGACGTCATACATCATTTGCTGCTGTCGATGTAATGCCTGAAATCGATGATACTGTAGAAATTAATATCGATATGAAAGACGTTCAAGTTGATACATATCGTGCTAGTGGCGCTGGTGGTCAGCATATTAATAAAACCGATTCTGCTGTTCGTATGACCCATAAGCCAACAGGTATTGTAGTACAATGCCAAACACAACGTTCTCAAATGCAGAATAGAGAACAAGCTTTACGTTTGTTACGGGCGAAACTATTTGAGTTAGAGCTCGAAAAGCAAGCTGAACTTAAAGAACAGATTGGAGGTACCTACCAAGCAATTGAGTGGGGGAGTCAAATTCGTTCCTATGTATTCCATCCATATAATCTTGTTAAGGATCATCGTACTAGTGTAGAAACTGGTAATGTTCAAGCTGTTATGGATGGCAACTTAGACCCATTTATCGAAGGTTTCTTAAAAAAAGAGGCTAACTTAACAATTTAGGAGATACTATGAAAAAGTTTTTACTATTCCTATTAGTGCTAATTATTGCTCTTGTAGTGGCATCCCAATTTTTATTACCATCTTTTATTGGCTCTCGTATTGAAAGTCAATTAAATGAAACATTGAAACCAACGGCTCAAACAGTAAATGTTGAGGCTCAACCTGCTTTCAAAATTTTATATGGTGAGGTGGATCGTGTTTATGGCACTTTGGAGAATATTAAACTGGGTAAATTGAATTTTGCTAGCTTCCGATTTGATGCTAAACAAATTTTTGTTAATCCAATTTCTTTATTAGCTAGTCAACAAATTGATATCGTTAGTGTTGGGAATGCTAGTATTGATGGGACTATTAATAAAGCTGATTTAGGGACTTTCTTAAGTAATGAAGCAGGTAGTGATATTCAAGACGTACAAGTTGACATTAGTAAAGATAATATCAGCCTAACCGGTAAAATGAATGTAGGCATGGTGTTTAAAGGGGATGTTAAATTAGATGGGAATTTAGAGTTAAAGGGCAATACATTATTGTTTTCACCTAAAAAGTTCACCATAAATGGTGCTACAATTCCTGGTATGACATCTAATGTGTTAGAAAGTACTCAAATTTATGACTTTAACAATTTTCCAATTCCTGTAAAAGCGGAAAGTTTAACTGTTGATAATGGTGAAATTCTCATTAAAGTTAAACCTGTACTCAACTAGAAAGGATTTGTCGTGAATCATCGGAACGCACAAAAAAGTAAGTACTCATGGATTCTTATACTTTGTATTATTATAGGTCTTTTATCTTCCTTATACTTAGTATTTGAACGCCATCAGATTGAGAAATCTCAAAATCATATTGAAAATATTGTAGACTATGATGCAGTTTTACGAGCCAGCGCCTTTGAAAAGCGTAGTCAACAAGAAGCTTTTGATGCATTACATAATGCTGGTGTGACTGCTTTTGCTATTTATGATCGCACGTTAGAAAAAGCAAAAGATGCGGGCCAAGTTAAAGTATTAAGCTCTGAAGAGATGGACTCTGTTCGTGTTAATGGCGCTGCGATTAAACCTGGGGCGACTTATGTGGCATTAATTTCAGGTAAAGAAGGTTATTATAAAGAAATTCGAGAGGATTTATACCACCGTATTGGCAAGGACAAGGTGAAAGAGCTTAATACAAGTATTGGTCCTGTTCTTGAATTGTATGGTGCAACAGCAGATAGCTATGCAAAGATGAATCTTGGTATTTCAAAGTTGCAAGCACAAGAGGTTGTAGATCGTGGTTTCAATGTTATCGTTCGTCCAACAAACTATAGAAACGTAACATCTGAAGATATTCAATATGTATTTAAACGACTTGAAGGCATTCCTCATGTAACAGGGATGATTTTTGCTGGTAAAGAAGCTCTAGGTGCACCTAATTTAACGGATGAAACATTAGCATTACTAAATAAAAACCATATTCCACTAGTTGGTATCGAAGCTGTAAATCAGTTGCAGTATGAGCCACAACAAGGTTTCTTGGAAATGGCGGCCAAAAATAATTATAGTGTAGGTCGTGTGTATACCATCGCTAAAGAGGAGTTAAAGAAAATTACCCCTGAAGAAGCGGCACAACGCTTTTACATTAGTGATATAGAGCGAAATATTCGTTTTAACTTGTTTCCGATGTATGAAACAGGTATAAATAATGAAACTGTATTACAGACTACAATCAACTATATTAACATAGCTACAGAGAAATTGGCTGTAAAAGGTTATGAATTTGGTCCAGCGGATATTTATCCTGCTTATACACCAAATCCATTATTAGTAGTTATTACAATGATCGGGGCTATAGCACTTTTTGTATATGTTCTACAAATGATGTTACCAATGTCTAAGCATACGCAACTTGTGGCCTTTTTTGGAATTTCTTTGGCATCCATTGTTGTATTTATTCTTACAAGTGGTACCTTAATTACTCAAATATGGGCTCTATCTAGTGCTATTATGGCTCCTGTAGGTGCTATGATACGCTTGATGGAAGAGTGGCGCCGTTATGATGGTGCACGTCCATTAGGTGCCATTAAGTCTACGATTCTTGCCTTATTATATCTTGTAATTGCTGCATTATTTGCTGCTATTGGCGGAATGTATATCGCATCTTTATTGGGCAATACGAAATTCTTTATGGAGTTTGCTCTCTTTAGAGGTGTTAAGTTGACCTTTGTTCTGCCAATTATTTTAGTTATTATTGCGTACCTTCAACGATTCCCATTGTGGAACGGCCGCATGATTAATTCCAAAGAAGAAGCGAAAACATTTGTAGTGGAATTCTTAACTATGGATGTTAAATTATATGTATTCTTTATAATAGCAGCACTTGGTGGTGCAGTATGGGTATTTGTTGGCCGTAGTGGACACACTGCAGGTGTTCCTGTACCAGGCTTTGAACTTATGCTACGTCGTTTTCTTGAAAATACAATGTATGCGAGACCGCGTGAAAAAGAGTTCATTATTGGTCATCCTGCTTTAATGCTAGCTACCTTTGCGTTCATGCGTAAGTGGCCTACAGTAATTCATTTCTTGTTAACTCTAGCTGGTGTTATTGGCATTGCTTCGATGGTTGAAACCTTCTGTCATCTTAGAACGCCAGTGTTCATGTCCATCATGCGTGGTTATGATGGTTTGTTAATTGGCGCCCTTTTTGGAGTGCTTCTTATCATCGCAGTACGGTTTATGATGTACGTAACACAATGGTTCCAAGCTAGGGAGGTTGACCATGAGTAATATTGTTATCTCTGGTTATTATGGCTTTGGTAATGCTGGTGATGAGGCCATGCTTTGTGCTATTATCGATGCTATTCGTAAAGAAGAGGCTGATGCACATATTACTGTAATTTCTGGTAATCCTAAAGAGACTAGTAAAAAGCATAATATTAATGCTGTAGGTACATTTTCTGCATTGGGTATCTTAAAAGCAATTGCTCATTCGGATCTTGTTATTAGTGGTGGTGGTAGTTTATTACAAGATGCTACTAGTATTCGCAATACTTACTATTACTTAAGTATTATGGCGTTAGCAAAGTTGCTTGGGAAAAAAGTAATGCTATACTCCCAAGGTATTGGTCCTTTAAATCGTTCATCAACACGTCGTGCCGTTGGATTTGTATTGCGTTTTGTAGATACTATTACAGTTAGAGATTCTATTTCAAAGGATGAACTAGTTTCTTTGGGAATTGAAGATGTAGAAGTTACTGCAGATGCGGTATTGGCCATGCAACCAGCAGATCTTTCAATTGGCTCTCATATTCTGAAAGGGTATATATCTAAAATATCTGAAGCAGATGAACAACGTAAACGAATTGGTGTGGCGGTTCGTAGTTGGAAAGAGGATACAGAGTATAGAGAATCCTTAGCTAATGTATTGAGCAGATTACAAGAACAAGATAATGTGGAAATTATCTTTATTCCTATGTCACATCCTGAGGATACAAAAGAGGCTAAGATCATTGCCAGCTATATGCCGAATGGCGCTATTGTGCTAGAAGGTCCGTTCTCTACAGAGCAACAAGTGTCATTATCTGGAAATGTGGACCTCATGATTGGTATACGTCTTCACGCTTTAGTTTTTAGTTCTTTAATGGGAAAACCAGTTATTGGTATTTCCTATGATCCTAAAATTACAAGCTTTTTACATATGATTGGTCAAGAGCCTATTGGCACAATGACTCATTTGCGTGAAGAAGCCTTATATCAATGGTGTCATAAATTGTTGAATTCTCGTGAGGAGTATCAAGCATCTTATGATCGCATTGAATCATTGCGTGTAGATTCCCAACGCAATGCAGAAATTGCTATTTCATTACTTAAAGATTATTAATATATTGGATTTTATCCAGAAAGTGAGGTCTCTATGGCTACATTAACACAAGATGTTAAACAATTAGTTCAAGAGAAGGCAAAAGCTATTCGCGTTGGTATTGTACAGTCTGTAACGGCAGCGAAATCCGGTCACCCAGGTGGTTCATTATCCATCGCCGATGTGATGGCCTTGTTGTACTATGTTGAGATGAATGTAGATCCAGCAAATCCAAAAGCTCCTAATAGAGATCGTTTTGTCCTTTCTAAAGGTCATGCAGCGCCTGCACTATACGCTACATTGGCTGAAAAAGGTTATTTCCCTAAAGAAGAACTTTTGAACTTACGTAAAATTAATCATATGTTACAAGGCCATCCTGATATGAAACACACACCAGGTGTAGATATGTCTACAGGTTCTTTAGGACAAGGCATTTCTGCGGCTTGTGGTATGGCATTGGCAGGCAAAATTGATAATGCAGATTACCGTGTATACTCTATTCTTGGTGATGGTGAGCTTGAAGAAGGTCAAGTGTGGGAAGCTGCAATGTTTGCTGGCTTTTATAAACTGAATAATTTGACAGCTTTTGTCGATTTTAACGGTCTTCAAATTGATGGTGATATTACTAAAGTTCTTTCTCCATTACCAATTCCAGAAAAGTTCAAAGCTTTCAATTGGAATGTTATTGAAGTTAATGGTCATGACCTTGATGAGCTTCATAATGCTATTGAAACTGCGAAAGCTTTCACAGAAGGCCCAACATGTATTATCATGCATACTGTAAAGGGTAAAGGCGTTGAAGAGATGGAAGGTCAAGCAGGCTGGCATGGTAAAGCACCAAGTGAAGAGCAAGGTGTAGCCTTTGTTAATGAAATTATGGGGGTGCAATAATGGGTAAAGCAACACGTGAAGCATATGGTAATGCGCTAGCTCGCATTGGTAAAGAGAATACTAATATTATCGTACTAGATGCGGATTTATCCAAATCTACTAAAACAGATACATTTAAAGCTGTGTGCCCGGAACGTTTCTTTAACGTAGGTATTGCAGAGCAAAACTTGATTTCTGTTGGTGCTGGACTTGCAGCGGCAGGTAAGATTCCATTTGTATCATCTTTCTCCATGTTTGCTACAGGACGTGCATTTGAACAAATTCGCAATGCTGTATGCTATCCTAAATTAAACGTGAAAGTATGTGCTACACATGCGGGCATTACTGTTGGTGAGGATGGTGCAACGCACCAAAGTTTAGAGGATATTTCCTGTATGCGTACATTGCCAAATATGACTGTAGTGGTGCCTGCTGATGAGCGTGAAACAGAGGCTGTTATCGAATGGGCTGCATCTTATAACGGCCCAGTATACGTTCGTTTGGGGCGTGCTGGTGTAGATGATGTAACAACAGAAGGCTACTCATTTGTGCCAGGTAAATCTACTATTTTGGTAGATGGTTCTGATGTTACAATTATTGCTTGTGGTGCATTAGTTGGACCTGCTGTAGAGGCATCTAAAACTTTATCTGAATCTAATATATCTGCACGTGTTATTAATATGGCATCTATTAAACCTATTGATGCTGAAGCAATTATAAAAGCCGCTGCGGAAACTGGTGCTATCGTTACAGCTGAAGAACATAATATTATTGGTGGCCTCGGTTCTGCTGTATCTGAAGTAGTAGTATCTAATAAGCCTGTACCTATGGAATTCGTTGGTGTCCAAGATACATTTGGGGAGAGTGGAACACCAAAAGAACTAATGGCAAAGTATGGCTTAACTGCCAATGATATTGTAGAAGCCGTAAAACGTGTAATCGCTCGTAAATAATCAAAGGGGATCCCATGATTGAATTTAAGAATGTTAGTAAAGTCTATGATAATGGTTCTGTTGCATTAGACGATGTGTGTTTAACCATTAACGATGGTGAATTTGTTCTCGTTTGTGGTCACAGTGGTGCAGGGAAATCAACATTATTTAAGTTATTAACACATGAGGTAGTGCCAGATGCTGGTACTGTCATTGTTGATGACTTTGATGTTACGCGTATGAAGCGCAGTAAAATTCCTAAATTGCGGAGAAAGCTTGGCGTTGTATTCCAAGACTTCCGATTATTGCCTAATAAAACGGTAGCAGAGAATATTGCTTTTGCTCTTGAAGTTATTGAAGAAAAACCAAAAATTATTAAAGAAAAGGTGAGTCATGTATTAGACCTTGTTGGTTTATCTGAGAAGGCTAATGATTTACCAGAGGATCTTTCTGGCGGGGAACAACAACGTGTTGCTATTGCGCGTGCAATTGTTAATCGCCCAACAGTATTAATTGCTGATGAACCTACTGGTAACCTTGATCCTGATACTAGTAAGGATATTGTTGAATTGTTTAAGCATATTAACAATTTCGGCACTACCGTTATTATGGTTACCCATAATATGGATCTTGTTTCATACTTGAATAAACGCGTTATTCGTTTAAAAGACGGCCGTGTTCAAAGTGATAATATGAGAGGTGCAGAAATTAATGAAGCCTAGAACGATAAAATACTATTTTAAAGAAGCACTGAAGTTTATGAAACGTAATGGACTTATGACATTAGCGTCCATTTCTACAGTGGCTTTATCCTTATTTATGCTCGGTGTATTCCTTTGTGGTGTCATTAATTTGAATAACATGGCATCCAGTCTAGAAAATCAAGTACAGTTAAGTATTTACTTAAAGGATGGCTTAACAACTGATCAAATTATGGCAGTAGGAAAGCAAATTAAGGCTATACCTAACTTAAAGCATTTAGAATTTGTTAATAAAGAGCAAGCTATGAAGGAGTTCAAAGAACGCCTTGGTGATCAGCAACAATTGGTGAATGCTTTAGGTGATGTAAATCCGTTGCCTAACTCATATGTGTTAACCTTTGATAATCCTAGCGATGTAAAAGCAACTGCAAAATTAGCTACGACATTCCAAGGCGTAGAAAGTACACACTATGGTCAAGATATTGTAGAAGAGCTTTTCCGCATTACGCAAGTAATTCGTATTGGTGGGATTGTATTGATTGCTTTCCTAGCAGCTGCAACACTATTCATCATTTCAAATACAATTCGGTTGACTGTATTCGCACGTCGTAAAGAAATTGCAATCATGAAATATGTAGGTGCTACTAATGGATTTATTCGTTGGCCATTTTTGATTGAAGGCATGTTGTTAGGCTTAATTGGTGCTATCATTGCCGTTCTTTGCGTTGGTGAATTTTATCACTTCATCACAATGGAAGTTTCTGAATCATTAGCATTCTTCCCTTTAGTACCAATGTTCCCATTCTTCTATGATGTAGCCCTTTATATCTTAGGTGGCGGCATAGTAGTAGGTGCTATTGGTAGTACTATTTCTTTGAAACAATACATGAAGGTGTAATGTTTATGAATAATAGTATATTTAAATCTCGCTTCGTAGCGGCAATTTTGACTGGTATAGTGGTATTGGGAACACCATTATACATCGTTGCAGAGGACGAAGATTTAACAAATCAACTTGATTCAATTCAACAACAAGTTAATCAACAAAATGCTAAAAAGGCAGATGCTGAAACTGTAATAGTCAGTGTATCCGAACAGTTACGTCAAATCGAAGAACAATTACGTCAGGCTCAGCAACAATTGGATTCTATTCAACAACAACGTATAGCTGTTGAAAATGATATTACAGTGAATGAAAAATTACTTGCTGAAGCACAAAAGCGACTAGAAGGGCGAGAAGCCGTTATTTTATAAGCGTGTACGTGATATTTATATTAATGGTCGTTTAAGTTACTTAGATGTAGTTATTGGATCTAAAGATTTTACAGACTTTGCTAATCGTTTAGAAATTTTAAAACGAATTATTGATTCTGATATTAAATTAATTGAGGAAATCAAAAAAGAGCGCGCTGAAATAGCGGCTCGAAAGCAAGCACTAGAACAGTCTCGCGCAAAACTAGTTGAGCTTGAAAAAGCAGCTGCGGCAAAACGAGCTGAAATAGAGCAAAAGAAGAAAGAACGTGAGGTAGTTCTTCAAAAGGCTCAAAATGATCGTGCTACAGCAATGCAAGCAGTAGAAGAATTAAATGCATCTTCTGCACAGATTACAGCGTTATTGAAAGCACGTCAAGCAGAGCGTGCCGCTGCTCGTGCTGCAGCAGCGGCTCAACAATCTTCACCAACTTACTCTTGGGTACAAGGGTCTGGTCAACTTGGGTGGCCTGTAAGTGGTGAAATTACCTCTCCATATGGCTATCGTACACATCCGATTTGGGGCACTACAATTTATCATTCTGGCATTGATATTGGTGTTGATGAAGGTACACCTGTTCATGCTGCAGATGGTGGTACTGTTGCTTGGTCGGGTTGGATGGGTGGCTATGGTTATGCCGTAGTTATCGATCATGGTAATGGCATGTCTACTCTTTATGGACATAATTCTGAACTTGCTGTCTCTGAAGGGCAAGATGTAGGTAAGGGTCAAGTTATTGCCTATGCTGGTAGCACAGGTAATAGTACAGGGCCACATGTACATTTTGAAGTTCGTATAAGTGGGGATCCTGTGGATCCTATGGGATATTTATAATATGAAATTTGATACACGTACAGTGTTATGGAGTCTATTGAAATATATAGGCTCTGGCATTGTTATTATGTGGCTTACATTTTGGTATCTTTCCGGTTCATTCTGGGGGCTACCAAGATTATTTATAGCCTATTATACTGCGAGTCAAGTTTTTATGACACCTATGGCTAAAACTACCCTTTATGATGGTATGCTAAAGGGGTTAATTGACTCTTTGGGAGAACCGCATAGTGTTTATTTAAATGCAGAAGAATATAAATCTATGAAAATGCAAACATCTGCAACATATGCTGGTGTTGGTATGGTCCTTGGTACTGATGATAAAGGTCTATATGCAGTTAGCGTAATGGAAGACCAACCAGCTTTTAAAGCTGGAATTAAACCTGGAGACCACATTATTGCTATCGATGGACAATCCACTACTGAAATTCCGGTAGAGGAAGCATCTTCTCGTATTCGTGGCGAAGCTGGTACTACTGTATCTCTAGATATTGAACGTAATGGTGAAAAGTTGCATTTTGATATCACTCGTGAATCCATAGTTTTGCCTACTGTTAAAAGTAAAATGCTTACTAGCACAGTTGGATATATTCGTATTAGTCAGTTTGCAGAAAATACCGCAGAAGATTTTGCCACTCAATATAAAGAGCTTCAATCTCAAGGTATGAAGGCTCTTGTCTTGGACCTACGAGATAATCCAGGCGGTTTATTATCTACTACTGAAAAGATATCTAACTATATTATGCCTCCAGGTACACTCGTAACAGTACAAAATCGATCAGGTAAAAAGGATACTTATAAGTCAGATGGACCTGATGTAGCTATGCCATTGGTTGTTTTAGTTAATAAGGGCTCTGCTAGTGCATCAGAAATCATAGCAGGGGCTGTTCAAGATCGTAAATTAGGCACTATCGTAGGTACTAATACATATGGTAAAGGTACCGTTCAAACTATTTTCCCTAGTTTAGATGATGAAGGAATTAAAGTAACTATTGCTAAGTACCACACGCCAAGTGATCGTGTTATTGATGGAACAGGTATTAAACCTGATGTAG
>ENA-OQKV01000525-OQKV01000525.1-human-gut-metagenome-genome-assembly--contig:-NODE-525-length-13962-cov-2.610119_pt1 | contig 13962 bp, 18 predicted proteins | sample MGYA00242655_ERZ504811 | MGnify/ENA primary metagenome ERZ504811 (study PRJEB26092, sample SAMD00036406) | human gut metagenome | host: Homo sapiens | study: EMG produced TPA metagenomics assembly of...
TCATGAATGGTCCTATGAACCACTTTCCGATGAAAACCAGCTAGAAGTACTGGCAATGCTGATGGAATGGAAGATGCAAAATTGTGATCCAGAAGATATAGAGAAACATGACGAGATCTGCGTTTCTAAAAATTGTGTGATCAATTATAAAGAATTAGGACTTGTCGGAGGTGTTCTGCGTGCGGAAGGAAAGGTCGTAGGATTTTCAATCGGTGAACGTGCATCAAATGAAGATACATTTATCGTTCATATTGAAAAAGCTTTTGCAGATATCCAAGGAGCTTATCCGATGATCAATCAACAGTTTGTGATCCATGAGATGGAAGATTTCAAATATGTGAACAGAGAAGATGATGCTGGAGAAGAGGGACTTAGAAAGTCAAAATTATCGTATCGACCAGTCTTTATGGTAGACAAGGGCGTTCTTCGTCTAAAATCAGAAGTAAAGAATTGACACTAGGTGCCTAAAAATGTAGAATTGAAGGTAGGACAAACCATTAGGAGGAATATGTAATGAGACATTTGATTGATCCGATGGATTTAAGCGTGGAAGATATTGATAGATTATTAGACCGCGCTGATGACATCGCAAAGAATCCTGAGAAGTATCAGGAAGTGTGCAAACACAAGAAATTAGCAACGCTGTTCTTTGAACCAAGTACAAGAACAAGATTAAGCTTTGAAGCAGCAATGCTTGAATTAGGGGGAAGTGTTCTTGGATTTTCTTCTGCTGATTCATCGTCTGCATCTAAAGGAGAAAGTGTTGCAGATACAGCAAGAGTCATTGAATGTTATGCAGATATCATTGCGATGCGTCATCCAAAGGAAGGAGCACCATATGTAGCGTCACAGTATGTAAATATCCCTGTGATCAATGCAGGAGACGGTGGTCATAATCATCCAACACAGACATTGACAGACCTTTTAACAATTCGAAGAGAAAAGGGACGTTTAAATAATTTCACGATTGGATTTTGTGGAGTTTAAAATTTGGACGAACAGTGCATTCTCTGATCAAAGCATTATCAAGATATGAAGGAATCAATTATATTTTAATTTCTCCAGAAGAACTCCAGATTCCGGAGTATCTGAAGAAAGATGTTTTTGAGAAGAAAGGAATCACATTTACAGAAGTTGATAAGATGGAAGATGTGATGCCACAGCTTGACATTCTTTATATGACACGAGTACAGAGAGAACGTTTCTTTAATGAAGCTGATTATGTAAGATTGAAGGATAGCTATATCTTAGATATGGATAAATTAAAGATCGCCAAGAAGGATCTTTCTATTTTACATCCATTACCTCGTGTGAATGAGATTTCTGTAAAAGTTGATAACGATCCAAGAGCCTGCTATTTTAAACAGGTATTGAATGGAAAACATGTAAGAATGGCATTGATCATGGAATTACTGGGGGTAAGTGCAGATGAACATTGATAGCATTAAGAATGGAATCGTATTAGATCATATCCGTGCAGGACGCGGAATGCAGATTTATAATAGTCTTGGATTAGATCAGTTAGATTGCAGTGTTGCGATCATTAAGAATGTAAAAAGCAGCAAAATGGGTAAGAAAGATATCATTAAGATTTCAGATGCATTTGAAGTGAACTTTGATGTTTTAGGTTATATAGATCCAGAAGTTACGGTATGTGTCATTGAAAATGGCAGTGTAAAGTCCAAACACAAAGTAGAACTTCCAGAGAAGATCGTGAATATTGCAAAATGCAAGAATCCAAGATGTATTACATCTGTAGAACAAGAAATCGATCATGTGTTTAAATTGACAGACAGAGAACACCAAGTATATCGCTGTATTTACTGCGAATCAAAGCTTAAAAAATAATCAAAAGAAACAAGAGGTATCCGTGCATGAAACAAGAAAGCAGAACAAACATTAATCGTGTAAAGAAGGATATCAGCAGTCCAGATAGTTTCACACCGCCTGAGGAACTGAAACGACAGCTGATTACAACCATGCAAAGCATTTATGATGAAGAAGATATTGAGGCTGTAGAACGTGCCTATAAAGTAGCATATAAGGCACATGAGAAACAGAAACGAAAGTCTGGAGAGTCATATATCATTCATCCTATTTGTGTTGCGATCATATTGGCAGAATTAGAACTTGATAAAGAAACGATTATGGCAGGACTGCTTCATGATGTAGTAGAAGACACGGAAACAACCCATGAAGATATTGTAAGAGATTTTGGGGAAGAAGTTGCCCAGTTAGTTGATGGCGTAACAAAGTTAGGACAATTAAGCTATTCCAAAGACAAGATCGAAGTTCAGGCGGAGAACTTACGAAAGATGTTTCTTGCAATGGCAAAAGATATCCGAGTGATCCTGATCAAACTTGCTGACCGTTTGCATAATATGCGTACCATGCAGTTTATGCGTCCAGAGAAGCAAAAAGAGAAATCCAGAGAGACGATGGATATTTATGCACCGATCGCACATCGTCTTGGTATTTCCAAGATCAAAGTTGAATTAGATGATCTGGCACTTCGATATTTAAAACCAGATGTTTATGAAGATTTAGAACGCTCTCTTGATTCTGCAAAGGAAGAAAGAGAAGCATTCATTCAGGAAATCGTTGACGAAGTGAAAGGACATATTGACCACGCTGGAATTAAGGCAGAGATTGATGGCCGTGTGAAACACATGTTCAGTATATATAAGAAGATGGTCAATCAGCATAAGACGATCGATCAGATTTATGATTTATTTGCAGTCCGGATCAAGGTTGATACGGTTAAGGACTGTTATGCAGCACTTGGGATCATTCATGAGATGTATAAACCAATCCCAGGAAGATTCAAGGATTATATCGCGATGCCAAAACCGAATATGTATCAGTCACTTCACACAACATTGATCGGACCAGAAGGACATCCATTTGAGATTCAGATCCGTACATTTGAGATGCATCGTGTTGCTGAATATGGTATCGCAGCCCATTGGAAATATAAAGAAAATAATAATACCAAGGGACTTAACAAAGAGGAAGAGAAGTTAAGCTGGTTAAGAGAAGTGCTGGAATGGCAGCGTGATATGGATGATAACAAAGAGTTTTTAAGTTTGCTGAAGACGAACTTGGATCTCTTTGCAGAACAGGTATATTGTTTTACACCGAATGGAGATGTCAAAAACCTTGCGAATGGTTCGACACCGATCGATTTCGCATATTCAATCCATAGTGCAGTCGGTAATAAGATGGTCGGAGCCAGGGTCAATGGAAGACAGGTACCATTTGATTATCATTTGCAGAATGGTGATCGTGTAGAGATCATTACATCACAGAATTCAAAAGGACCTAGCAGAGACTGGTTAGGGATCGTAAAATCAGCACAGGCAAGAAGTAAGATCAATCAGTGGTTTAAACGACAATTCAAGGAAGAGAATATCGTCAGAGGTAAGGAACTGTTAGAAAAATACTGTAAGAGCAAGAGCATCAGGCTCCCAGAACTCATGAAACCTGAATACATTAAGAAGGTTGAACTAAAATACGGATTTAAAGACTGGGATTCTGTATGTGCAGCTGTTGGACATGGTGGTTTAAAAGAAGGCCAGGTTATCAATAAGATGCAGGAAGAAGACCGTAAGATCCAGAAACAAAAGATCACGGATGAACAGATCTTGCAGAAAACAACAGAAGCAGCACAGGCGGCAGCAGCGAATCCAGAGAAGAAAAGGAAGAGAAATCCAAAGGAGGAATTGTTGTACGTGGAGCGAATGATGTTGCTGTTCGTTTTTCAAAGTGTTGTAATCCAGTACCAGGAGATGAGATCGTTGGATTTATTACAAGAGGACGAGGAATCTCGATTCACAGAACAGATTGTGTGAACCTTCTGAATATGCCAGAATCTGACAGGGCAAGACTTATTGAAGCTGAATGGCAGGTAAGTGAAGCAGATACAACACAGACTTACACGACAGAGATCAATATTTATGCCAATAATCGAAAGGGATTGTTAGCAGAAGTATCAAAGATCTTCTTAGAATTAGATATTGACATCATAACGATCAACGTATCAAACAATAAGAAAGGAAGAGCAACGCTTAGTATGTCCTTTGATATTACAGGCGTAGAGCAGTTGAACCGTATTATTGCGAAGATTAGGAATGTAGAAGGCGTGATCGACATAGAAAGAACAGCAGGATAGGTGAAAATATGAGCGAAACAACATTAAGACTTGACAGACCTCTTAAGATGGTAACGATCTGTCTTGGGCAGATGCAGACAAACTGCTATATTGTTGAGAATACAAAAACAAATCAGGCATTCGTCTTTGATCCGGGAGATCAGGGAGAACGTATTATGAATACATTAGAGGAAGATGGAATGGAACTGGCAGGCGTATGTCTGACACATGGGCATTTTGATCATGTAATGGCCCTTCCATATCTGATGGAACAAAAACCAGATCTTGATATCTATCTTTATGAAGATGAAGCAGATGTTCTGGCAGATCCACAGCTCAATCTCGGAGCGATGATGGGAATGGATCTCTCATTAAAAGCGAATCATCTGGTGAAAGATGGAGAGATCATAGATGTATTAGGAACAAAGGTAAAATGTATCCATGTTCCAGGACATACAAAAGGTGGCGTATGTTATTATTTTGCAGATTATGGATGGCTGATCTCTGGAGATACACTGTTCCAGATGAGCATTGGAAGAACAGACTTTCCGACAGGTAATTTGAATGATCTTCTGACAGCGATCAGAGAAAAATTATTCGTACTCCCACCATGGACAAAGGTACTATCCGGTCATACACCACCAACGACGATCGAGGAGGAAAGCAGATGCAATCCGTTTCTGCAATAGATTATGATTGGATTAATTCAGAACAAGACCATTTATGAATATGACATTCGAAGTTTAATATTGGCATTTATGCTTGGAGAGAAGATAGAATTGACGGATCACGTTGATTCTATCTATGATTTTATACTGGACGTGGATTATAAAGATCAGGAAATCGTCATGAATCTATATAAAAAGGGCGAGTTAGAAGATGAGATCCAGTTATTTGGTGATTATGAAAATAAGAAGATTTTTAAAAACCGGATGAAACAAGGAATCTATCAGTTGTTTTCCAAAGCATTAGACAAACAGCTTCCATGGGGAACGTTGACTGGAATCCGTCCGACAAAGATTGCTTTTGATGGATATGAAAAGGGTGAGAGCAGTGAAGAGATCATTCACAGATTTCAAAAGGATTATCTGGCATCCGAAGAAAAAGCAAGATTATGTACAGAAACGGTTCAGAAAGAAAAGAACTGCTAAAAGCATTTCCATACAAAGAAGGATACAGTCTATATATAGGAATCCCATTTTGCCCAAGCACATGTTTGTACTGTTCTTTTACATCGTATTCGATCGATCAATTTGAGAATATTGTACAAGATTATCTTGAAGCTTTATTGAAAGAACTGGATTTTGTGGCGAAGACTTATGCGCACAAAGAACTTCAGACGATGTATATTGGCGGTGGAACACCAACATCTTTAAAAGAAGAAGATCTGGAATATCTGTTATATGAGGTTAATAAGAGATTCCCATTTTCAAAGATCCAGGAGATCACTGTGGAAGCAGGACGGCCAGACAGCTTGAATTTCGAGAAATTAAAGATTCTAAAGAAATATGGTGTGACAAGGATCAGTATCAATCCACAGTCAATGAACGATAAGACATTAAAACTCATTGGAAGAAATCATTTTGCACAAGATATCAAAGAGAAATTTAATCTTGCGAGACAAGCTGGGATCGATAACATTAATATGGATATGATCTGTGGGCTTCCAGAAGAAGGCATGGAAGAACTTTCCTATACTTTAGATGAGATCAAAAAACTTGATCCAGAGAGTTTAACGGTCCATGCACTTGCAGTCAAGCGTTCATCGAGATTGAATCGAATGAAAGATACATATCACTTTGGAGCGAGTGAAGAGATGGTATCTTATGCCGCTTCATGTGCAAGAGATATGAATATGGAACCATATTATTTATACCGGCAGAAAAACATTCCAGGGAACCTTGAGAATGTCGGTTTTTCGAAAAAAGGAAAAGAATGTCTCTATAATATTTTGATTATGGAGGAATTACATGATATTATAGCAGTTGGTGCTGGTACATCTTCAAAGATCGTCCATCAGGAAGACCATCAGGTGGACCGCATCGAAAATACTTAAAGATATAAAGCAATACATTACACGAATTGATGAGATCATTCATAGAAAAGAATTAAAGATGATATAAACAGGAGTTTGATTATGGCAATCAGTTATGGACGAACAGATATTGAGACACCGATCCATGCGGATATAAAAGAAACGATCAGTCATGGTATCATTGTCAGTAATTTGGCTTATCTTGTTGGCAAGGAATTAGGGTTACAAGAAGAAGTGTGTTATGATCTTGCGGTTGCAGGAATGTTACATGATCTTGGAAAAGTAAGACTTAATTTCTATATGAATGAGAAAGTGGAAGATGAGATTCTGGCTGTTGACGAAACAAGATATATGAGAATGCATCCATCCATTGGATATGCGATCCTTGCAGATTACGATTATAACCAGACGGTTTTAGACGCAGTTCTATATCATCATGAACATTATGATGGTACCGGTTATCCACATAATCTGGTAGGAAAACAGATTCCATTAGTTGGAAGGATCATGCATGTATGTGATATTTTCGGAGCATTGATCTCAAACAGGGATTATAGAGAAGGATTTGATGTTGAGACTGCACTTGATATCATGATCGATGAAGTAAAGAATTTTGATATGAAAGTATTTTTAGCATTCCAGAGAGTCGCATTTTCAGACGGAGTTATGGAAACTGTTATGGAAAAAGGCAATCTGGATGAATTATTTGAGGAGGAACAAGAATGATTACACAGGCACCAAGAGGAACAAAAGACTGGTTTGGAAAAGATATGGACCAGCGCACATATTTAGAGAATATTTTCAAAGATTTATGCGCATCCTATAATATTCACGAGATCATCACACCAGTATTTGAGCATACAGAGCTTTTTCAGAGAGGTGTTGGAGAAACAACAGACGTTGTCCAGAAAGAGATGTATACATTTGAAGATAAAGGACACAGAAGCATTTCATTAAAACCAGAAGGAACAGCAGGAGCGATCCGTGCATATTTACAGAATGGTCTGGCAAATGAGCCACAGCCGATCAAGATGTTCTATATCACACCAGCATTCCGCTATGAAAAACCACAGAGTGGAAGATTAAGACAGCACCACCAGTTTGGAGTTGAATTTGTCGGAGCGGAAAGTCCATTAGCAGAAGTAGAGCTGATCACATTAGTATCCACTTTTATAAGAAAATTGGGTTAAAAGATGCAAAATTACACATCAACAGCATTGGATGTGAAAATTGTAGAAAAGATACAACAAAGCATTATTAGCATATTTAAAGACATGAAGAACATTTATGTCCTACATGCAGAGAACGTATGGAAAAGATCCATTACGTGTCATTGACTGTAAAGTTCCAGAATGCAAAGAGATCGTCAAAGATGCACCAAGAACGATCGACTATTTAGATGATGAATGTAAAGCACATTTTGAAGAGTTAAAGAGTCTATTAGATGCATTAAATATTCCATATGAAGTTGATACAGAAATCGTTCGTGGATTAGACTACTATACAAAGACCGTGTTCGAATTTGTAAATGAAGATGGATTTACTTTATGTGGTGGTGGACGTTACGACAATCTTGTTCATGAGATTGATGGAAAAGTTTCTATGCCATCCGTTGGATTTGGTATGGGTGTAGAGAGAATCCTTTATTTCTTAGAAGAAGAGAAAGTAGATCTTCCATGCACAAGAGATATCGACCTTTATGTAGGAATTCTTGGACAGGAAGCAAAAGCAAAAGCTTATCAGATCGTTGTAGATCTTCGTCATCAGGGATTTGTCGTAGAAACAGATTATCTTGGAAGAAGCGTAAAAGCACAGATGAAATACGCAAATAAGCTGAATGCCAAGAATACGATCATCATTGGTGATGACGAATTAGCGAAGAATGAAGGAAATGTCAAAAATATGGAAACAAGAGAAGTTACGACCATTTCGCTTGATAAGATCGCAGATTGTTTAAAATAAAATCATGCTTTCTTATACTAGTTCGTGACATTTTTGACAAAATCATATATAATGAGTAATAATTACAAGAAAGGAGGTAACATGCATGAGTGAATATGCGATCGTGGCACCAGAAGATTTCGACCAAAGCGTATTTCGCCTGATTGGTAAGGAATGGATGCTTGTTACTGCAAAGAATCAGGAAGGAAAAGTTAACACAATGACTGCCTCATGGGGTGGTTTAGGTGTTATGTGGGGTAAGAATGTTGCTGTGACAGTCTTAAGACCACAAAGATATACAAAAGAATTCATTGACCAGTCAGAATCATTTACATTATCTTTCTATGATGATACTTTTAAGAAGGATTTAAGCTATCTTGGAAGTGTATCTGGAAGAGATGAAGACAAGATCGCGAAGACACGTCTGACACCAACAGATGCGAATGGAATTCCATTTTTTGAGGAAGCAAAGATCGTACTGATCTGTAAGAAGTTATATTCTCAGCCAATGGATCCAGAAGGATTTGTTGATAAATCTTTAGATGAACAGTGGTATCCAGAGAAGGATTATCACGTACTTTACGCTGCAGAGATCGAACAGATCCTTGTAAGAAAAGATTCATAAAAGAATATATAAGGCAGAACCGAAGATACGGGCTCTGCCTTTCGTACAAAGTGAAAAGGATGAAGGAGGAAATATCATGGCAGAATCAATGTCAGGTTTAGCCAGATCCCACCGATGTACAGAGGTAAGCAACAAACTTATCGGAACAGAAGTCACTGTCATGGGATGGGTACAGAAACGAAGAAATTTAGGAAGTCTTATATTTGTAGACTTAAGAGACCGCTCAGGAATCTTACAGTTAGTTTTTGATCAGGAAGTATTATCTGAGGAAGACTATAATAAGGCAAACTCTTTAAGAAGTGAGTATGTCGTTGCAGCAGTAGGTACTGTAGAGAAGAGAAGTGCAGCGATCAACGAGAACTTGAAGACAGGAGATATCGAGATCAAGGTACATACATTACGTATCTTATCAGAATCAGAAACTCCTCCATTTCCAATTGACGAGAATCAGACAGTCAAAGATGAACTTCGTTTAAAATACCGTTATCTTGATCTTCGAAGACCAAATCTTCAGAGAAACTTACGCATTCGTAATGATGTAACAAGAATGGTACGTAACTTCTTAGGTGATGAAGGATTCTTAGAGATCGAGACACCAGTTTTAGGAAAGAGTACACCAGAAGGAGCAAGAGATTATCTTGTACCAAGCCGTGTACATCCAGGAGAATTTTACGGACTTCCACAGTCACCACAGCTGTTTAAACAGCTTTTAATGTGCTCTGGATTCGACCGTTACTATCAGATCGCAAAATGTTTCCGTGACGAAGATCTACGTGCAGACCGTCAGCCAGAGTTTACACAGATCGATATGGAACTTTCGTTTGTTGATGTCGATGATGTGATAGATGTAAATGAACGTCTGTTAAAGAAGATCTTCAAAGAAGTATTAGATATTGATGTACAGCTTCCTATGCTTCGCATGACTTATAAAGAAGCAATGGACCGTTTCGGATCTGATAAACCAGATATGCGTTTTGGAATGGAACTTACGAATGTATCCGATACAGTTGCCGGATGCGACTTTATGGTATTTAAAGGAGCATTAGAGAATGGTGGATCTGTAAGAGGATTAAACGCTAAAGGTTTAGGGGATCTTGGACGTAAGAAGATCGATGGGTTCGTTGACTACGCCAAAGACTTCGGAGCGAAAGGTCTTGCATATATTCAGTTAAAGAGCGATGGAACAGTGAAATCATCTTTCGCTAAATTCATGAAAGAAGAAGAGATGGATGCACTGATCAAAGCAATGGATGGACAGGCAGGAGACTTATTACTATTTGCCGCAGACAAAGACAAAGTTGTCTTTGATGTGCTTGGTAACTTAAGACTTCACATTGCGAAACAGTACGATATGATCGACAAATCCCAGTATAAGTTCTTATGGGTTACAGAATTCCCATTACTTGAGTGGAGCGATGAACAGAATCGTTACACAGCAATGCATCACCCATTTACAATGCCATTTGAAGAAGATCTTGAATTCATTGATGAAAGACCAGGAGATGTCCGTGCGAAAGCATACGATATCGTATTAAATGGTACAGAACTTGGTGGTGGATCAATCCGTATCCATCAGGATGATATTCAGGAGAAGATGTTTGAAGCTCTTGGATTTACAAAAGAAGATGCTTACAACCGTTTTGGATTCTTATTAGATGCATTCAAATTTGGAGTACCACCACATGCTGGTTTAGCTTATGGTCTTGACCGTCTTGTTATGTGGTTAACAGGAGAAGACAGCATTCGTGATGTCATCGCCTTTCCGAAAGTAAAAGATGCTTCCTGCCTGATGACACAGGCTCCAGGACCGGTTGATACATTACAGCTAGAAGAACTTGGAATTGAACTTTCAACACCAGAGGAGGAATAATCAGATGGAGAAAATGTTATTTAGCGGTGTTCAGTCTAACTCTGAAGTTGCACTGATCGCAATCAAAGGAATCAAAAACCAGCCAGGAATCGCAGCAAAAGTTTTTGGTGCCATTGCAGAAGAAAAAATCAACGTGGAACTGATCCTTCAGTCCATCGGACGTGGAGAGAATAAAGATATTTCTTTCGTTGTAGCACAGGATGAAGCAGATCATGCCGTTGAAACATTAAAGAAAGCATTTGATGAAGCAGATTACGAAGATATCATCAGTGATAAAGAAGTCGGAATCGTATCTATCGTCGGAGCTGGAATGATGTCTAACAGCGGAGCAGCTTCTAAGATGTTTGAAGCACTGTATAATCGTGGAATTAACATTCACTTAATCTACACATCAGAGATCAAGATCACTGTTCTGATCAAAGAGAGTCGTGTAGAACGTGCAGTAGAAGCATTAAAAGAACAGTTCCAGGAATAATCAGATAAATCAAGTGATCGAATGATCATAAGAATAAGACACAACATACGAGACACAATATTATTTTACATAAATATATAAAGGAGAAAACAATAGTTTGATTTTAGCGAAGTAAAGAACTACGATCCAGAATTAGCAGAAGCAATGGAAAACGAATTAACAAGACAGAGAACAAATACTTGAGTTGATCGCATCAGAGAACCTTGTTTCCAAAGCTGTTATGGCTGCAATGGGAAGCCATTTAACAAACAAATATGCAGAGGGATATCCAGGAAAACGTTACTATGGTGGATGCCAGTATGTAGATGTGGTAGAAGATCTTGCAAGAGAACGTGCCAAAGAATTATTTGGATGCGAATATGTAAATGTACAGCCACACTCTGGAGCACAGGCAAACATGGCAGTATTCTTCGCAGTATTGAATGTCGGAGATACATACATGGGAATGAGCTTAGACCACGGTGGACATTTAACACACGGAAGCCCAGTCAACATGTCTGGTAAGAACTATCACTGCGTACCATACGGAGTTAATGATGAAGGATTCATCGATTATGATGAAGTAGAAAGAATCGCATTAGAATGCAAACCAAAGATGATCATTGCTGGTGCAAGTGCATACGCAAGAGCGATCGACTTCAAACGTTTCCGTGAGATCGCTGACAAAGTTGGGGCAGTTTTAATGGTAGATATGGCTCATATCGCAGGATTAGTAGCTGCAGGATTACACCAGAGCCCAATCCCTTATGCTCATGTAACAACAACTACAACACATAAGACATTAAGAGGACCTCGTGGTGGAATGATCATGTGCAGCAATGAAGTGAACGAAAAATACAACTTCAACAAAGCAATCTTCCCAGGAATCCAGGGTGGACCATTAATGCATGTGATCGCTGGTAAAGCTGTAGCATTCAAAGAAGCATTAGACCCATCATTCAAAGAATATATGACACAGGGTTGTGAAGAATGCAGATACTCTTGCAAATGCACTGATCGAAGAAGGATTCGATATCGTATCTGGAGGAACAGACAACCACTTAATGTTAGTAGATCTTAAGAAATATGATCTGACAGGAAAAGAAGCTGAAAAAGTACTGGATTCTGTACATATCACATGTAATAAGAATACTGTACCAAACGATCCAAAATCTCCATTCGTAACATCAGGACTTCGTCTTGGAACACCAGCTGTTACAACTCGTGGACTGAAAGAAGACGATATGAAAGTGATCGCAAAAGCTATTCGTCTGACATTATTAGACAAGAAACTTGATGAAGCAAACGAATTAGTATTAGGATTAACAGAAAAATATCCACTCTATGAATAATCCATCACAGAGTCGTATTTGGAGGCAGAAATCAATATGAGGATTACAAAGAAACAAGGGGGAATCATAGGAGGTGCCGTAGCGGTTGTTTTAATAGCAGCCGCTATCGGTGTCCATGCCCATTATCAGAACCGTTGGTATCCGGGGAGTACATTTAACAAAGTTGATGTGTCAGGAATGACATACGAAGAATCAGTGAAGAAAGTAAAGAAATCCATTGATTCTTACAAGTTAAAGATCAAGGGAAGAAATAACGGACAGAAAGTGATTTCCGGTAAGGAGATCGATCTTGCATTTAAGACAGAATCACATGTAAAGGATGCTTACAAAAAGCAGCACAGCCAAAGTGTATTTTCAACGATCTTTGGTGGCAAAAAAACCAAAGTGACAGCAGTTGCATTATCAGAGCAGAAATTAAAGGCCAAAATTAAAACAAATCCGTTTTGATCAAAGGCAGTGATACATATAAGATCACAAAACCAGTGGATGCAACGATCGTATATTCTGCAGATAAGAAATACGGTGTAATCCAGAAGGAAGATGAAGGAAATTACTTAAACCGTAAAGCATTTTATGACGCAGTAGAGAAATCCATAGAGTCTTTAAGTAACACACTGAATCTGACAGATGAAAAGAAGAATCCGGACGTCTATAAAAAGCCTGGTCTGTATCATGATGATGAAGAATTAAAACAGATGCAGACAACCTATAATGAGTATTTATTACATTTCATTCAGTGGGATATGGGCAATAATGTCAAAGAAACATTAGGTCCAGATGCGTTAAAAGACTGCATCAAAGTAAACACAAAGAGACATACTGTAAAATTAGATCAGCCTGCCGTCGAGAAATGGTTAGAAAGCTTTTGCTTAAAATACAAGACACAGGGAATCGCAAGAACATTTAAGACACATTCTGGCAAGAAGATCAAAGTCAGTGGTGGAGACTATGGATGGCGTATTGATTATGATAAAGTTATCGCACAGACAATGAAAGCGTTAAAGAAAGCACCAGAAGAATCTGCGATCAAAGCCTATGAGAAAGACCCTTCCAAGGAGAATGAACAGGCTTTACTTACAAGCTTAAAACCAGTCTACAGCCACAAAGGATATCGTATGGATTATACGAACAAGCAAAATGACTGGGATACACAAAACTACAGTGAAGTTGACCTGTCAGCACAGGAAGTTTTCGTCTACAAGAAAGGAAAACTTGTATTCAGCACAACCTGTATCACTGGAAAAGCAACACCAGATCGTATCACAAGAACCGGTGTTTATGACATCAAAGAGAAGAAACTTACAAAGACATTAACAGGTGCGGATTACAGTGTTCCAACAAGATACTGGACAAGGATTATGTGGACAGGAACAGGATATCATTACAGCAGCAGAGGAGACTGGGGAAGCTGGTCACCAACATATTATAAGACAAATGGATCTCATGGATGTGTTAACTTAACATTATCAGATGCAAGATCTGTATATAACTTGACGAAGATCGGAGATCCTGTATTTATTCATTATTAAAAGAAA
>ENA-OQKV01000530-OQKV01000530.1-human-gut-metagenome-genome-assembly--contig:-NODE-530-length-13894-cov-3.283649_pt1 | contig 13894 bp, 18 predicted proteins | sample MGYA00242655_ERZ504811 | MGnify/ENA primary metagenome ERZ504811 (study PRJEB26092, sample SAMD00036406) | human gut metagenome | host: Homo sapiens | study: EMG produced TPA metagenomics assembly of...
TATACCTAAATTTTAGTAAGACGTTGTATCTTGATCCATCAATATCCCATTTTTTATCATAATCAAATCCTTCTGCTGATATTTTCATCAATGCAGTATTGGCAAATTGCTTAAGTTAATGACATTGCCAGTGAACAGTAACGTAAAAAGGCTCAAATTTTTCTGGAAAAGCACCAACGCCCTGTCCCGGACATAAACTATATAGAAATCCCCTTCGAGGTAGCGATTTGAAGGCCTTTCAAAAACCTTTGTCCATATCCCAGGAAAAATATTATCTTCAAAATATCAGGAGGGTGATTCTCAGGCAAAGAATATCCTGATCGAGCATAATCTCCGGCTGGTAGCACATGTGGTCAAAAAATATCAGGGAACCGGTGAGGATACAGATGATCTGATCTCTATTGGAACCATCGGACTGATCAAGGCTGTCACAACCTTTAATCCCCAGAAGGCTTCCCGGTTATCCACCTATGCTGCCAGATGTATAGAAAATGAACTGCTGATGTATTTTCGTGCTAAGAAAAAGCATTCAAAAGAAGTGTCCCTATATGAACCTATAGGAACAGATAAAGAAGGAAATGAGATTAATCTGTTAGATGTGATCGAGAGTGCACCTGTAGATATTGTAGAAGACTGCTATATCCGCGAAAATACCGACTATCTTCTACGCTCTCTGAAAAAAGTCCTGTCAGATAAGGAATATCAGGTGATCTGCTGCAGATATGGGCTCTTTGGCATGGAGGAAGAAACTCAGCGGGAAATTGCCCGAAAACTGTGTATCAGCCGCTCTTATGTCTCCAGGATCGAAAAAACTGCTCTGCAAAAGCTTCGAGGCCTTTTCCCGCAAATGCAGTAAACGCAGCCAACAAATTTAACGTTGGCTGCGTTTATTAATCACTCTGCTCTTCTTAACAGATCGTAAACCTGGATTTCGGTTCCCAGGTCGATAAACAGCTTCTGCTGTGCATGAGGCGCGCTCTCCATGGAATTGCCTTCCTCATCATAAATTCCCTTCACAGTGACAGCTACATTCTGTCCGTCCGGTTTCATAATTTCAATTGTCTCACCTACAGAGAATTTATTTCTCTGAGTGATCTGCGCATAACCCCGTTCATCCACTGCCTCAGCAAATCCCAGATACGTATATTCCTTCTGATAAGTATTATTATCATAAATCTGTGTATTCTCATCCGGTTTTCCATAGAAGAATCCGGTTGTAAACTGTCTGTAGGTACAGTTGGAAATCTGTTCCTGGTACCATGGCATATTTGCCTGATATTTCTCAGGGCTCTCCATATAGTCGTCTATTGCCTTGCGGTAAGTTCTGGCAACTGTTGCGACATAGAGAGCGGTTTTCATACGGCCTTCTATCTTCAGACTGTCGATTCCGCTGTTAATGATATCGTCCATATGCTCGATCATGCAGAGATCCTTGGAATTAAAGATATAGGTTCCTCTTTCATTTTCAAATACCGGCATATATTCTCCCGGACGTTTCTCCTCAACAATGGAATATTTCCAACGGCAGGGATGGGTACAGGCTCCCTGGTTGGCATCACGTCCTGCCAGATAATTACTGAGCAGACATCTTCCGGAATAAGAAATGCACATAGCACCATGGATGAATGTTTCAATCTCCATATCCTCCGGAATATGCTCTCTGATCTCTTTAATCTCCGCAAGCGAAAGCTCTCTGGCTGTTACCACACGCTTTGCTCCCAGATTGTACCAGAAACGATATGTCTCATAGTTAGTATTGTTTGCCTGTGTACTGATATGACGTTCGATTTCCGGGCATATTTCCTTTGCATACATATAGATTCCCGGGTCTGCAATGATCAGTGCATCCGGCTTCAGTTCTTTCAGTTCTGTCAGATATTCCCTCACACCCGGCAGATCATAATTATGGGCCAGAATATTTACAGTCACATAAACTTTCACTCCATGTTCATGGGCAAAAGCGATTCCTTCCTTCATATCTTCATGGGAAAAGTTCTTTGCTTTGGCACGAAGTCCAAAGGCTTCTCCACCGATATATACTGCATCTGCTCCGAAAATAACAGCAATCTTCAATACCTCAAGACTGCTAGCCGGAACCAGCAATTCTATTTTTCTCATATTGTTCACTCCTGTTTCACACTGACTGTAACTCCGTCTCCCAGGGGAATGATCGAAGTTATCAGGGATGGATTATGTTTCAGTTCATACAGATACTCACGCATTCTCTTATATATGGTTCTGTTTCTGCGCTCTACCAGATAATGGGATTCTATGATATCTCCCTCCTGAAGCACATTGTCAGAGATGAGAACACCGCCATTTTTCATAAGACGCATCACATCCGGAAGCCAGTTGATATACTGTCCCTTTGCAGCATCCATAAAAATCATGTCAAACGAATCTTCCAGTTCTTTTAATATCTGTCCTGCGTCTCCCTCAAGCAGAGTAATCTGCGCTTCCCGTCCGGCTCTCCTGAAATTCTCTTTTGCGATGGGAATTCTCTTCTCATAATTCTCGATCGTTACGATTTCAAGATCCTCAGGACCATATTCACACATAAGAAGTGTGGAGAAGCCAATGGCTGTCCCCACCTCCAGATACGCTTCGGCCGGTTTACAGCCAGAACATTTTTATAAAGCTCTGCATTTCTCTCCGGATGATCGGCACCCGTTCCCTGATGGCATACTGCTCCAATTCTTCAAGAAACGGTGTATTTCCCATATCCAGTGAATTAATATAGGTACGCATCCGCTCGTCAACTATCACGAATCACTTACCCCTTCCTGTTCATCATCACCTGCCAGAATTCCCATGATACGATTAGGTGTATATGCTGTACTTAACAGATACGTTCCGGCCTGAAGCTTTCCATGATAAGTGGACAGTCTCTCCTGAACATAAAATACCGTTGCACTCTTGACCAGACCTTTTTTTTGAAGAGTTTTGGCAATCTTGTACAAGGAAGTATCTTCCTTGATCACCACTGTAACTTCCTGTCCTTCTCCGGGACTCATGGCCTGCTGATTAAAGACATCATGTCCAAACTGATAAGAAGCCTTTCCTACCCAGAAAAGTAAAACTATCACACATATATAAAGTACGATCTTAAAAAACGTTCCTGCAACAACAACACCTGCTGCACCTGCACGTTCTCTGGTATCACTCATAAGCTATTTCCTTTCTGTATGTCAGGCGGATAAAGTCATCCGCTCAGTTATCTGCTCACAGCAGGATAACTGTTTTACAGTTTATCTGCTCACATTCCCGGGACCTCTATATCAATACCTTCTCCCAGTTTTATACAGATTCTCTGCATCATTTTACACAAAGCAAGCTCCGCATCCAGATACGCATTCACTTCCGGGTGTCTGCGCAGCTCTGCGGATTCTTTTCCCATCTGCTCTACAACTTCAAACAGATTATCGGAATCACATTCATTCTGGACTTTATAATTATCTGCCCTGAATGTATCCACACGTGCCTTCAGTTCGGGCTTCTTTTTCAGGATATCACTCTGCTTCTGAAATTCCAGATATTCAGGGCTCTCCTTTATAGCCTCCAGAAGCCCTTTAATACTTTCCTCTATTGTATTTGGTTCCATTTTATGCCTCCATGATAATAGGCAGGATCATAGGACTTCTCTTGGTACGTTTCCATAAAAATTCACTGAGCGCATCCTTCACAACTGTCTTGATCTTGCCCCAGTCCGTAATATTACGTTCCAGACAAGAATCCAGTGCATTCTCTACCACTTCTCTTGCACCATCCATCAGATCCTCAGATTCCCTCACATATACGAAGCCTCTGGAAACAATGTCCGGTCCTGCAAGAATCACATTGCTGTGGCGTTCCAACGTAACCACAACGATCATAATTCCATCTTCTGCAAGATGCTGACGGTCACGAAGAACGATATTTCCTACATCTCCTACACCAAGTCCGTCTACCAGGATTGCTCCTGTGTGTACAGTGCCTGTTACTTGTGCACTCTGGCTGTCAAGCTCCAGAATATTTCCGGATGCAAGGACAAAGATATTCTCTTTGGGGATTCCAAGTTCCTCAACTACATTTTTCTGTGCGGTCAGATGTCTGTATTCACCATGAACAGGGATTGCATATTTCGGTTTTACCAGAGAATAGATCAGCTTGATTTCTTCCTGGCAGGCATGTCCGGAAACATGGACATCCTGGAAAATAACCTTCGCACCCTTCATGGAAAGCTCATTGATAACCTTGGATACCGCTTTCTCATTTCCCGGAATCGGATTGGAACTGAAAATAATAGTATCATTCGGTTTGATCACTATTTTCTTATGGATGTTTGCAGCCATACGGGAAAGAGCTGCCATGGATTCACCCTGGCTTCCTGTTGTGATCAGCACTACCTGTTCATCCGGGTAATTCTTAACCTGATCGATCTCAATCAGAGTCTGATCCGGAATGCGAAGGTATCCAAGCTCTGCTGCAGTTGTGATAACATTTACCATACTGCGGCCCTCTACTGCAACCTTGCGTCCGAAACGATAAGCTGTGTTAATGATCTGCTGTACGCGGTCTACATTGGATGCAAAAGTGGCAATAATGATTCTGTTTGTCTTATATTCATTGAAAAGATTATCAAACACATGTCCCACAGAACGTTCAGACATGGTAAATCCGGTTCTCTCTGCATTAGTACTGTCACACATCAGTGCCAGTACTCCCTTTCTTCCAATCTCTGCAAAACGCTGCAGATCAATGGCATCTCCGAATACAGGAGTATAATCTACTTTAAAGTCGCCGGTATGCACTACGATGCCTGCCGGAGAATAGATCGCAAGTGCAGATGCATCCTGGATACTATGGTTTGTCTTGATAAATTCAATTGAAAAATCACCAAGATTAATGACCTGTCCATGCCTTACTTCCTTTAACTTGGTAGTATTGGTCATATTATGCTCTTTCAGCTTATTTGCAATAAGGGCAATGGTCAGCTTCGTGGAATAAACAGGGACATTTACATCTTTGAGTACATACGGCAGCGCACCGATATGGTCCTCATGTCCATGAGTGATCACAAAGCCTTTTACTTTGGAAATATTCTCTTTTAAATAGGTGACATCCGGAATGACAAGGTCAATTCCGAGCATATCATCTTCCGGGAAAGCAAGACCGCAGTCTACCACAACAATGCTGTCTTCATATTCAAATGCTGTGATATTCATTCCAATCTGTTCCAGACCACCCAGAGGAATGATCTTTAATTTAGATGTTGGTTTCTTCGGTCTGCGGGAAGAATTCTTTATCGCAGCCTTAAATGGTACCTGTATTCCGTTCTTCTCTTTATCTGCCGGAGCCTTGCGGTCCTGCATTGGTTTTCTTCCATAAGAGTTTCTGTGCTGTGGTTTATATTTATAATTCTTCGGTCTGTTGTATGGCCTCTTCTGACCATGTCCGAACTGCCCGTCATGATTTTCACGCGCTTCATTATTAAACTGGTTGTTATTTTCGTTACTCAAGTACTACACCTCCATGCTACATTTCAAGGTCTACGTCATCTAACATTTGTTCAAATACTTTAAAAACAGCCTGCATCTCATCCTCGTCCTCGACCATTTCATAGCAGGCTTCCTGACTGTCATCCTCTGACACGTCTTTAAAAATATAGGCTGTCGCCTCATCATCCTGAGAATCAGATACCAGAAGATATGCAACTCCTCCGATCCTGGTCTGCTCCTCTACATAAAACTCCGCTTCTGTTCCGTCCTCAAGCTGAAATTTAATTTTCTCCATCTTATTAATCTCCTAACAGGACAGGGAATCCAGATATCCCTGCAAAATAAAACAGCAGCCAGCTGATCCAGATACTGCTTGCGGTTCTCTCTGCGCACACTGGCTTCCATTAAAGTACGATTGGCTTCTACTGTCGTCAGACGCTCGTCCCACATGATCACTTCAAGACCTGTACGTCTCTCCAGCATTTCTTTAAATTCCAGTGATTTTTGGGCACGTTCTCCAATCGTATTGTTCATATTCTTCGGATATCCAAGCACGATCTTCTCCACGTGATATTCCGAAACAAGTTCTTCAATACGGGCAAGTGTCTGGCGCAGGTGGTTCTCCTGTTTACGCCAGATCGTCTCTACACCCTGAGCGGTGAGCCCCAGCGGATCACTGATGGCTACACCGACGGTTTTTGATCCATAATCTAATCCCAGAACCCTCATATCAGCGTTCCCAGGATTTGTTCTTAATATACTCGTTTAAAAGTTCCTCTACCAGTTCGTCGCGCTCCACTTTCATGATCATGCTTCTTGCGCCCTTATGACTGGTGATGTAAGTAGGATCTCCGGACATAATATATCCAACGATCTGATTGACCGGATTGTATCCCTTCTCATCCATTGCTGTGTAAACGAGATCCAGGACTTCCTTTACCTGAAGTTCCTGGTCTGGTTTTGTTCTGAAATATTGGGTATTACCCAGATTGTTCTCTGCCATTTTATTCACGTCCTTACCTGATTTATTGTCGCAAAGCCTTCTTAGTAATTCTGCTTTGCTATGTATTGCAAATTTCGTATACAATACACATATTTTCTTCTATATTTTAATATAATTTCACGTATTGTGCAACCGCAAATTTATTGATGATTATTCTACGTTACTGTCCGTGTTACTGTTCACTCCGTTCTCAGTAACACGCTTCGCACACTACTATTCTGATCCCAGAACCTCACCCGTTAATGTATGCTCTTCCAAAAATTTTTCAGCTTTTACAGTAACGATGTCATTCACACCGTAGTTGTCCTGTCTTTTCACTGCTGTTTTAATATATTCCATACTGTGGCCGATATACCACTGCTCTCCGTTAATCTCTACTTCTTCCTCAAGAAGTACTTTCAGTTCACTGCCGAGCACGGATTTCTCATATTCTTTTGCATGCTGTTCGTTTAACGCAAGCATTTTGTCACTTCTGGCTGCTTTCTGTGCTTCAGTGAGCTGTCCGGACATGGCTGCAGCCTTTGTTCCATGACGGCGGGAATATTTGAAAATATGAGTTTCATAAAAATGAATGCTCTCTACGAAATCGTAGGAAGCCTGAAAATCTTCTTCTGTCTCCATCGGAAAACCAACGATCACATCTGTGGTAAGTGCAGGATTTCCCAGATATTTTCTCAGAAGCCCGCATTTCTCTGCATATTCTGCGCTTCTGTATCTGCGATTCATTCGCTCCAGTGTGGTATCACATCCGCTCTGCAGGGACAGATGGAAATGCGGACACATTTTTCGGCAATGCGGCAATGCTCTGCACAAATTCTTCTGTGATGATTCCCGGTTCCAGGGAGCCCAGACGGATTCGTTCGATTCCTTCTACCTCATGTACTGCCCGGATCAGGGAAAGCAGTGTTTCTTTCTCTTCTGCCGGGAAATCTACACCATAAGAGCTTAAATGAATTCCTGTCAGAACGACTTCCTTGTATCCTTTTGCTGCAAGTGCATGAACCTCATCCATTACATGCGCGATCTTACGGCTTCTGACACGACCTCTTGCATAAGGAATGATACAGTAAGTACAGAATTGATTACAGCCGTCCTGAACTTTGATATATGCGCGTACATGCTCTGCTGTATGATCAATTGCCAGTTCTTCATATTCTTTTGTCTGGTTGATCTTGAGCACATGTTTCTGCCTGGTGTGCTGTTGCTCATATTCCTCGAGTACCTGGACAATATTTCCCTTCTGATTGTTTCCAAGGATCAGGTCTACAGCCTCATCTTTATCCAGTTTTCCTTCATCTGTCTGTACATAACATCCGGCTGCGATCACGATAGCATCCGGGTTCATTTTCTTTGCTTTGTGCAGCATCTGTCTGGATTTACGATCTGCAATGTTGGTTACTGTACAGGTATTAATTAAATATACATCAGCCCCCGGTTCAAAAGGTACGATCTCGTAGCCCGCTTCTTCCAGAAGCTGCTGCATGGCTTCTACTTCATAGGCGTTTACTTTACATCCTAAGTTGTGAAGTGCTAACTTTTTTTCCCATTCTTTCCTCCTAATTGATTTTTCTGTTTTTATAATTCTATACCTGCATACTCATTTTCTGTAGTCTGGACTTTGTATACATGCTGACATTTCGAAAACTTATATGCTTACAGAATAGATTTTGTTTTCGCTTTAGTTATTGTTCATTTTCTACAAAACAGTCTGATATTTTAGCACTGTTCTACATTTTCACTAAATCTTTCTGGAAATTTTATCCGTTTTCACCTTGACTTTTATGGTCTCTGCCGTTAAGATGAAAACTGTAAGCTGACAGACAATCAGGTCAGCAAATAACTATTATTAAGGGAGGTTCTCATAATGAAAACAGTTAAAATTTCACTGAACTCTATCGATAAAGTGAAAGCGTTCGTTAATGAAATCAGCAAATTCGACTGCGATTTCGATTTAGTATCCGGAAGATATGTAATCGACGCAAAATCTATCATGGGTATTTTCAGCCTTGATTTATCCAAACCAATCGATTTAAACATCCACGCTGATGGCGCTGCTCTTGATACCGTTATGGCAATCGTAGGCAAATACGTTACAGAATAATTTTTTCGCAGTCATTGAGGAACTGTTTACCAGTTCCTCTTTTTTTGTATACCAGAGTTTCAAGTTCAAACATAAGGAAGTAGCGTCAGCAGATTCCGAATGTTTGTAATCGATATTAGTCAATCTCAATAATCTCAACAGTCTCCAGCGCTGTCTTCATGAGTTCGTCAATTTTTTCTTCCAGTTTTGTTTCAGAACGGTGGATCACGTTCAGGTTTGGTTTGGTAACCGGATGTTTTGCCACGAAAATAGTACAACAGTCTTCGAATGGCTGAATGGATGTTTCATAGGTTCCGATTTCCCAGGATCTTTCTACGATTTCCTGTTTGTCGAATCCGATAACCGGACGGTATACAGGGAGTGTGCAGACTTCGTTTGTTGCTGCAAGGCTCTGCAGGGTCTGGCTGGCAACCTGACCGATGCTTTCTCCAGTGATCAGACCGAGACATCTGCTTTCTTTTGCGAAATGCTCTGCAATACGCATCATGTAACGACGCATAATGATAGTCAGCTCATCGTGCGGACACTGGTCGTAAATATAGAGCTGAATATCTGTGAAGTTCACTACATGAAGGCGGATTGGTCCACTGTATTTTGCTACCTGTTTTGCCAGATCTACAACTTTCTGTTTTTGCTCTCTCGCTGGTGTATGGCGGAGCGTGGAAATATACAGCGTCAATTTTAACGCCACGTTTTGCGATCATGTATCCTGCTACCGGGCTGTCGATGCCGCCTGAAAGAAGAAGCATGGCTTTTCCGTTTGTGCCGATCGGCATTCCGCCTGCGCCCTTGATAGTCTGGGAATATACATAAATCTTGTCTCTGATTTCCACAGAGAGAGTCAGATCCGGTTCATGTACATCTACACTTGCATCCGGGAATTCATCCAGAATGCGGCCGCCCAGTTCTGCGCTGACTTCCATGGATGTGATCGGATAGGATTTCTTTGCTCTTCTTGTATATACTTTAAAGCTTCCGTCGTAGTCCGGATGGCAGTTCTTCATGTAGGAAACTACGTCCTTTGCCATCTGCTCGAATCCCTGATCTTCGTAGATCACTACAGGGCAGATTCCAACAATACCGAATACATGCTGCAAGGCTTCTACTGTCTCATCATAGTCATACTGCTCCGGGCAGAATACATAGATTCTTCCCTGTTCTTTCTTTACTTCAAACTCACCTTCTACTTTGGAAAGGGCGATGTTCATCTGCTTTACAAGGGCATCTTCGAAGATGTATCTGTTCTTGCCCTTGATGGCGATTTCTGCGTATTTTATTAAAAATGCGTGGAATATCATTTGTTTCTCCTTCTCTTATTTTGCTTATAATAAATTGTTTTATATAATATTAGAATTAATATTTTTCTGGATTTAATATCTGTAATTTTCAAATAGAATTCATATAAATGCTATTAACAACCTTTTCAAATATTCCTGAGCTTATCTCAGGTTCCATTCCAAATATCACTTATAACTATTATTTGTTATCTGCGTGCATAGCGTTTCAGCATCGGCAGTACTTCATTCAGAACTTCCAGGCAGTAGTCAACTTCTTCGAATGTATTCTCCTCTGAGAAGCTGATACGTACAGTGTTCTCGATCTGTGCATTGCTCATTCCCATTGCGGAAAGTGTTGCGCTTGGTTTTCTCTTATGGCTGGAGCATGCGCTTCCTGCTGATACGTAAATGTTTCTGTCCTCTAAGGTATGAAGCAATACCTCGCTTCTGATTCCCAGAAAGCTGACGCTTAAGATATGCGGTGCGCCTTCTCTGACAGGCATTCCATTGATTACTACATCGTCAATCTTAGAAAGTCCTTCTGCCATGCGTTCTTTGAGCTGGTAAAGATGCTCTACTTTCTCGTCAAAGTTCTGGTACATCATCTTCGCTGCAACACCAAGTCCTGCGATTCCCGGTACGTTGTCTGTTCCGGAACGCATGCCGTTCTGCTGGCCGCCGCCGAGAATGAGAGGCTGTACTTTTGCCTTGCTGTTGATGTACAGGAATCCAACTCCTTTTGGTCCATGGATCTTATGTGAGCTGACAGACAGAAGATGGATATTCCATTTCTTCGGATAAATACGATATTTACCGAATGCCTGGATCGCATCTACATGATACAGCGCCTTCGGACACTTCTCCTGGATCATTGCACCGATTTTCTCTACAGGCATAACCGCACCGGTCTCATTATTTACCATCATTGTAGATACGAGAATGGTATCCGGCCTTAATGCTTTCTCCAATGCGTCAAGTTTTACTACTCCATGCCCGTCTACAGGAAGAATGGTCACTTCAAATCCCTGTTCCTGCAAAAAAGCTACCGGCTGGCTGACTGCAGCATGCTCTACTGCAGTTGTGATAATGTGATTACCGCTTCGTTTGTTGGCAAGCGCACCACCGATCAGAGCCAGGTTGTTTGACTCTGTTCCGCCGGAAGTGAACAGGATTTCTTTTTCTGTTACTTTCAGTATCTGTGCCAACGTTCTGGCAGATTCTTTGACATACCCTTCTGCGTCTACACCTTTCTGGTGCATGGCAGATGGATTTCCAAAATCTTCCATCATTGTTTTTACCACGATGTCCTTTACTTCTTCAAAGCAGCGGGTCGTGGCTGAATTATCAAAATATGCTTCCATTTTTGTTCTCTCTTGTTTCTGTTATTCATTTTCCAACTGGAACATCAGAACTGAAAGAATCGCAAGTCCTGCTGTCTCAGTTCTGAGGATTCGTCTTCCAAGTGTAATCGCATGGGCACCTGCTTCCAGTGCCTTTGCTACCTCTTCTTCCTCGAATCCACCCTCCGGTCCGATAAAGATACCGACAGACTGTCCAGGCTTAATCTCGCTGAGGATTTCTCTGGTTTCTTTCATTCCTTTGGCAAGTTCGTACGGGATCAGTTTTACATCTAACTGTTTCGCAAATTCCAGTGCCTGTTTGTAGGTCATTACTTCATGGATTTCCGGGATCAGCATTCGCTTGGACTGCTTTGCTGCACTCTCTGCGATCTGCTGCCAGCGAACCACCTTCTTTGCTGCCTTCTTAACATCCAGTTTCACCACACATCGCTTTGTCTCTACCGGGATTATAGAAAAAGCTCCCAACTCTACTGCTTTCTGGATGATCAGTTCCATCTTGTCTGCTTTCGGCAGTCCCTGAAAAAGATAAAGCTTATTTGGCAGCTCATATTCCGGCTCCTGTGCATAGAGGATATGCAGCAGAACCTCATCCTCTCCCAGTTCTTCAATCTGGCAGTGGTATTCTTTATCTCCTCCGTCACTGATCCACACATCCTCCCCACATTTCATGCGGAGAACGTTTTTAATATGATTTACATCCGTCCCATTGATGTGGATACGGTGTGCCTCTTCCTCAATCTGATAAGACTCCACAAAAAAACGCTGCATAGGATCAGTCCTTTCTTGCTGTTACGGAAACCCACTCGCCCTGATGTGTCACTTCTACGACCGTCAGGCCTGCTGCTTTTACCGCCTCCACTACAACTTCTTCCTTCACATCAAGAATACCGGAAGTAATGTAGTAAGCGCCTTTTTTCATCTGGTTTACAATTACCGGTGTCAGAGGGATCAGAACATCTGCAAGGATATTTGCTGTTACGATATCATATTTTTCATATCCTGCCTGATCCTGAATCGCTTTATCGTCAATGATGTTTCCGATCACCATATCAAAAGTTTCATCCACGATCTGGTTTGCTTCTTTATTCTCTGCAACTGCAGGAACTGCACATGGATCAAGGTCTGTTCCCAGTACATGTTTCGCACCAAGTTTCAGGGCAACGATACCAAGGATACCGCTTCCGGTTCCTACGTCAAGCATCTCTGTATCCGGTGTTACATATTTCTTTAACTGGCGAATCACAAGCTGAGTAGTCTCATGCATACCTGTACCGAAGGCTGTACCCGGATCAATGTGGAGGATCATCTTGTCTTTATCCTCTGCTTTTACTTCTTCCCATGACGGTACGATAAGGATATCATCTACATAGAACTGGTGGAAATACTGTTTCCAGTTATTAATCCAGTCCTTGTCCTCTGTCTGAGATTCTTCAATGGTAGCTTCCCCGATGTCCATAAAATTCTTCAGATCATCTAATGCTTCACGAACATCTTTCAGGATTGCTTCTTTGTCTGCATCTTCTTCCAGATAAAAATTCAGATAGGCAATGCCGTCATCTGCTGGTCCTTCCGGCATAATATCTACAAACATCTGAGCCTTGTCTTCCTCAGTCAGAGGCTGTTTGTCCTGAATTTCCACGCCTTCAATGCCGACTTCTGCAAGTGTGCTGATAACGATATCTTCTGCTTCTGTTTTCGTTTTTACTGTAAAACGGTTCCACTTCATGTAATTGTCTCCATTTCTTTATGTTATATAATTAACTATTATCATCCCAAAATATGTCTGGCCCATTCTCTGTTACTCTGCAGCTATTCCCATAATGCAGCATCTCACCACATCCAGTCAATTCTTATTTACCCACCGACTGCATGCTTCACTTATTTTTTCAAAAAAATGTCTGAATATCTCGTGGCGATTTCCTTTGCTGTAAAATCTCCACGCCAATTCTACCAGTGCAACTCCGGCAATGGCATCCACCAGATAATGCTGTTTAAGCACCTGGGTAGAAATAATGATCAGTATTGCAAAAATCAGTGAAAAATGCTGATACCATTTTGGAATATTCTCTGATTTACTGACTCCGCGCCAGCTCAGCCAGCTTACATAACAATGGATTGACGGAAATAAGTTAGACGGACTGTTTCCACCATCCATGAGATAAACAAACTTAAGCATCTGCTGGGACCATGTAGTTCCTGCAAGCTCAGGTCTGACATTGGTAGTTGGCAAAACCAGAAAAATAATAAAACATGTAATATGAACAGTCAGATCAGTTGCCACAAACCGATAAAATCCATCTTTTCCTCTCTGTGCAGCCAGAATATAATTCACTGCCCAAAAAGGGAATGCCAGAATATAAATCCAGATAAACTGTGGTATTAACGGCACTGCCCTGTCCAGTGACATGGTAAAATCAAAATGATATCTGTCTGCTGTCAGTACTCCGCTTCCCCAGTAAATAAGACAGTTTAATACAAAAATGCTTATCAGCGGCAAAATTACCCATACAGGGAGATACTTCTCCCGAAAAGCTGCGATCTTCTCTGTTTTTGTCAAATATCTCTCCATTTCTCAGGAAACTTTTATTCCTGTCTGTTCATCTGATTTTTACCGTTACTCTTCAATATACACGACTATACAAAAAAAGAAAAGAGGGTAAACCTACTTTCTTTAA
>ENA-OQKV01000532-OQKV01000532.1-human-gut-metagenome-genome-assembly--contig:-NODE-532-length-13786-cov-4.471045_pt1 | contig 13786 bp, 13 predicted proteins | sample MGYA00242655_ERZ504811 | MGnify/ENA primary metagenome ERZ504811 (study PRJEB26092, sample SAMD00036406) | human gut metagenome | host: Homo sapiens | study: EMG produced TPA metagenomics assembly of...
AGTATATGCTACTTTTACATCACTATCCTGTTTAACGATAAACTCAGACAACCCGTAAGCCTGTCCATTATCCGCCCAGTCATAAGTATATCCCAATCTTGTCCATGGATATTCGCCATCATAATAGCTGGAAATAATGTTCGCATCAAACCATGCTTTATAATCCGCATCAACATCTTCGGAGAATGAATCTGTCATTTCTACTGTTCCAATATCCGAAATATATGCCGGACGAAAAACATCTTCCGGTTTTACCCACATAGCTGTAACATAGTTAGATTCATTATCAGGAGTCAGACCAAGCAATTCTTTCATTCTTGTCTGCCAGTCTGTTACACCCTCTTTATTTTCCTGATACCAGTCTTCCAGTTCACCACCTGTAAATGTCCATACATTTCCCCATTCCAGTTTCACATCAGTGCCATCCAGATAACTGTCCGGATATTTATGGAATGTATATAGAAGAACTCTTCCCTCTTCATTATAAACTGCATAAGGCTCTCCCTCATCCAGGCTTACTACCGGAAGAATCTCACCATCCTCAGCAATCATCGCATCTTCAACTGCCTGATCAAAAAGAATCTGCAGATCATCTTCACTTTCAGCAGAGGAATCGGTTTCTGCTGCTTCTTCTGTCTCTGTTGTTTCTTCTGCCTGTACACTTACAGATACCCCGCATGATACAACCATTGCAGAAACCAGAACTCCACTTAACATCCATTGTTTCCATAATTTGTTTTTCATATAATATCACCTTCCTTTTTTCAGTTTTCCACCTTGCCTGCTCCAAGTATATCATAGGAATTCATTCTTTTCTTACCCATGGAATGAATTGCAAATATTCGGCGTGAAATGTATATTTCTATAGCATTTCCTCGTCAAGCGGATTGTTATAAGCATGTTTCACGTGAAACATATTCTTGTAAATCACAAGATAGGCATAGGCGAAATATTCGTCCATGCCATCATAAATCATTTTAATTAATAGTGCAACTGTCCCTGGAGCCATATGATTCCTTTGAATCTACGTCCGATCTTTGGCTCCCCCAGCAAATCATTCTTATTGATACAAACATCAAACTGCATATCATTACAGTCTAATGTAAGCTGGCAGATTTCTTCTCCTGTTATAATGTTCTTGAATGTCATAAAATCCAGAATCTCACCCATGATACTATATTGATCACATTCAATTCCATATGGCATGAAATAGGAATCCACTATAGAAAAAATATCGTCTGTAACTATACGCTGAGAAATCATGGAATATGTATCCATATCCTCCATCGTGAGGCTCTCCATAGCCTCTTCATCACCGTTTCTGGCGGCTGCAATGAGATGATTTCTGTTCTTTGTCAGTTCACGTTCTGCTTTTACTGCTTCTTTATCTTTCTCTACAGGAAAAAGGATTTTTCCTTCCCTGGCCAGCCCGGAAAGGGTTAAAGGCTGGCCACCCGGAAGTATGTTGCCTTTTTCACGCTGTTGCAGATACTCAGCAGCATTCTGAAGATAGAAAATTAAAGTAACCCCAATTCTCAAATCGTCACAGGCACCTGCAAAAGATTCTTTGTCTGCATGTCTTTCTATCACAACACTCTCCTGTGTTGTAATGCCTGTTCCGCGAAAAAAAGGAAAATAATAATCCGGATAAAATACGTTGTTTTCATCATACTGCCCGCAGACAGTAATTCCACAATCGCATCCATAATTCTTGGAAAACTCTGCAAACATACCATCAGGGTAGTTCTCTATGACTGTTTTCTCATCATAAGTTTCAACCACATCCGTAATGATCTGTCTGATACTGCTTCTTTTGGTGATCCTGGAAAAACCAACTGCCCTCAGATAACTGTGCATAAGAACACCTCCCTGAAAAAGCTCACCCTCCATTAAGCGTGCTTTTTCTCAATCTTTGTCATACCACCCATGTATGGCTGCAGAGCTTTAGGAATACTTACAGAACCGTCTGCATTCAGGTTATTCTCCAGGAATGCGATCAACATTCTAGGCGGTGCTACAACAGTATTATTTAATGTATGTGCAAGATATTTCTTACCATCTTTTCCGTTTACACGGATCTTAAGACGACGTGCCTGTGCATCACCAAGGTTTGAACAGCTTCCTACCTCGAAATATTTTTTCTGACGTGGAGACCATGCTTCTACGTCAAGAGATTTTACTTTCAAGTCTGCCAGGTCACCGGAGCAGCACTCAAGTGTACGAACCGGAATATCCAGAGAACGGAACAGATCTACTGTATTCTGCCATAATTTATCAAACCACATCGGACTCTCTTCCGGTCTGCAGACAACGATCATTTCCTGTTTTTCAAACTGATGAATACGGTAAACGCCTCTCTCCTCAAGTCCATGAGCACCTTTTTCCTTACGGAAACATGGAGAATAGCTTGTAAGAGTTTTCGGAAGTTCTTCCTCAGGAATGATCTGATCGATAAATTTACCGATCATGGAATGTTCACTTGTTCCGATCAGGTATAAATCTTCACCCTCAATCTTATACATCATGGCATCCATTTCAGCAAAACTCATTACACCTGTTACAACATTGCTTCTGATCATAAAAGGAGGTACACAGTAAGTAAAACCTCTGTTTATCATGAAGTCACGTGCATAGGAGATTACTGCTGAGTGAAGTCTTGCGATATCTCCCATTAAATAGTAGAAACCATTTCCCGCAACACGTCTTGCACTGTCAAGATCGATTCCATCAAAATTTTCCATAATTTCTGTATGATATGGCACTTCAAAATCCGGAACAACCGGTTCACCAAACTTCTCGATTTCTACGTTCTCGCTGTCATCTTTACCGATCGGTACAGATGGATCAATGATATTCGGAATTACCATCATATCTTTGAGAAGTTCTTCCTCTACCTCTTTCTCTCTTGTGGAAAGTTCTTCAATACGGGTTCCGGAAGCAGCTACCTGTTTCTTTACTTCTTCAGCTTCTTCTTTCTTTCCCTGTGCCATCAGTGCACCAATCTGTTTGGAAATTTTATTTCTCTCTGCACGAAGAGCTTCTACTTCCTGTTTGATTTCGCGATTCTCTTTGTCCAGTTCCAGAACTTTATCCACTAATTCCAGTTTATTATCCTGAAATTTGTTGCGGATATTCTGTTTTACAACTTCCGGATTTTCTCTCACAAATTTAATATCTAACATCTTGTTCCTCCTGAAATATTCTATTACATTATGTAATGATGTCAGGGTAAAATCTGGCAACAACTTTCCCCCTGATATCAATTTATCATATCATGTGCATTCCTGCACAAAACAGATTCTCTTTTAGTATGCTCTTGTTTTCAACTTTTAAACATTACTGTTCACTCCGTTCACAGTAACTTTTAAAAAACTTTATTCTTCAATATTATCCAGTCCAAAATTCACTGCCTTACGAAGTGCCTCTACTTCTTCCTGGCTGAGCATAACGTAGGATTCGCCTTTTACAATTTCTTTCATATACAAAAAACAATTGTCCCGGCTGTGTACTGCATTTAAGATAAGGCCTGTATTCTCTTTGTCCAACAAAGCCAGCGCAAAACTTAACTTTCCACCTACATCATCAAATGCGTCATACTTTTCTACACCATATTTATTAAACATTTTATCAAGATTCTTTTTGATAAAAAGAAGATCATGATCATGTTCTTCCTTCGCATCATAGAGCTTATCTATCTGAGCGAATTTTCTAACGAATACTTTTTCCAGAGACTGTGCATCTGAACCTTTCATGAACGTCTTATATTTACGTTCCAGACGGCTCAGGCGCATATTCATACTGATATTCCTTACCAGCAGGAAGATAGTAAGAATCAGCAGTATAATAATGATGATCCCGGAATCAATTCCAAGATTTTCAAAAATGCCACTCATATTACTGTCACTCCTAACCAATGGATTCGAAAAGATCTATGATTCTTTCCAGTTCATCCTTGGAATAATATTCAATTTCAATTTTACCTTTGTCATTTTTCTTTCTGTGAATCTGGACTCTGGTACCCATGATACTTTTCATTTTTTCTTCCAGACTCTCATATATTGCATCCTCAGCAGAACTGAATTTGCTCTTCTTTGCTGTTTTTGGCGGCTCCAGCATACGTTTTACAAGCGCTTCTGTTTCACGAACACTTAATTTCTCGTCAAAAACCTTCATTGCAATTGATTCCTGCTTTTCCTTATCTGCTATCGAAAGGATTGCCCTGGCATGACCGGCAGTGATCATCTCATCAATCAGCATCTGCTGCACTTTTTCACTGAGTTTGAGAAGTCTCATTGCATTTGTTACTGCTGTTCTGCTCTTCCCTACACGCTCTGCGATTTCATCCTGTTTCAGATGAAATTCATCAATCAGTCGTTTATATGCCATCGCTTCTTCCACAGGGTTTAAATCTTCCCGCTGAATATTCTCAATCAGGGAAATTTCTACTAATTCCTGCTCAGAAAACTCTTTAACAATTACAGGAATCTCTGTCAGTCCGGCAAGCTTTGCCGCTCTCCATCGTCTTTCACCTGCAATTATTTCATAGTAGTCCTTTTTATCAGACACAAGAAGTGGATGGAGTACGCCGTACTGTTTAATAGACTCAGACAGTTCCATGAGTGCATCTTCATCGAACTGTTTACGTGGCTGATCCATATTCGGCTCTACACTTGAGATCTTTACGATCATTGCCCCTGTTTTCGAATCTGCTGTTTGCTTCTTTGCAACAGTAGGGTTTGTCTGTTTTTCAGCTACGTCAGATTTCTTCTCTGTTTTAACTGTTTTGGTTATTGTCTTTCTGGCAGGTTCTTTGACAACAGATGTTCTGTCTGGAAAAAATGCATCTAAGCCTCTGCCAAGACCGTTTTTTCTTCCTGCCATTAATTATCCTCCCTGTTGAGCACTTCCTCTGCCAGAAGCCTGTAGCTTTCTGCTCCTGCTGATCTCGGATCATAGATATTAATCGGCTGTCCATAGCTTGGAGCCTCCGCCAGTCTTACATTACGTGGAATAATTGTTTTATAAATATTCTGATTTAAATTCTCTTTTACGTTTTCCACTACCTGCAGAGACAGGTTTGTTCTTGCGTCATACATTGTGAATACTACGCCTTCCATTTTCAGACGTTTATTCAGTCTTTCTTTTACCAGATCAATGGTATGAATCAGCTGTGAAAGTCCCTCCAGCGCATAATATTCACACTGGATTGGCACTAATACAGATGTAGCTGCGGTTAATGCATTGATCGTCAGCATATTTAATGATGGCGGACAATCCAGTATTATGTAATCATATTTACGTCGAAGCTTATCTGTGATTCCCTTTAAGATAAATTCTTTATCATCGATTCCTACCAGCTCGATTTCTGCACCGGAAAGATTAATATTAGATGGAATCAGGTCAAGATTCTCAACAACATCTTTTACAATCGTGTCTTTCGTTTCTGCCTCTCCAAGCAAAAGTTCATACAATGTATTTTCTATGCCGTTCTTATCAACGCCGAAACCACTGGTAGTATTTCCCTGTGGATCCATATCAATTGCGAGAACCTTTTTCCCTTTTTCTGCAAGACATGCTGAAAGATTAATTGCAGTTGTTGACTTTCCAACTCCGCCTTTCTGATTAGCAACTGCTATAATTCTTCCCAACTTCATTCCTCCTTTATGAGGTTTTAATTGTAGTTATTCCTATTTTGCCTGTTACATTATTTTTTATAATGCCAACAGGCATATGCATGTTTATTATAACACTTTTATTTTAATCATGCCACATAATGTTTCACGTGAAACATAAAAAAACACATTATTTTTAACATAAATATTGTATATTTTGTGGTGATTGACATTTTCTTTTTCCATCAATCGTTACTGTTCACTCCGTTCTCAGTAACGCAGCCAAAATTCCAGATTGCCTGCGGCAATGGAATTTTGGCTTGTATGTCTCGGGATTTTGGCATATTCATGCCAAAACACCTCGCGGGATTGTGATGTGTGAACAGTAATCATCAAGTTACTGTTCACTGGTAATATCCCGCGAGGTGTTTTTTGTGAGCGAAGGTCACAGAAAACCCGAGACATACTGCGCGAATTTATGCGATTAGCATAAATTCTGTGCATCGCGAAGCGTGTTGCTGTGAACGGAGTGAACAGTAACATCATCAATCCATATGGTTCTTTTTTTTCGCATCATATTTTCTTGTAAAACAGACAGTATCGCGGTATAATATGGGTATATAATTTTAGCAGGCTAATCACTTGTTATGCTTGATAAAGGAGGCCGAAAATGAGTAAAAACAAGCACAAATTTCTTACATTTGCTGCTCTGATGACCGGCGCAACTGTTGCTGTTCATTTCATTAACCACACGATTGCTACTGCTGCACAATTAAAACAGATGCTCCACATTTCTAATGACAATTACTTTGAATGGCGCTTTGGGAACATTTATTATACCAAAAAGGGAACTGGGTCACCGATTCTTTTGATTCATGACACTTTACCTGGAGCTTCCGGGTATGAATGGAGCAAAATTGAAGACGAACTGGCAATTGACCATACCGTATATACTGTTGATTTGTTAGGATGCGGACGTTCGGACAAATCCAGCATTACCTATACAAATTTTGTTTATGTTCAGATGATCAGTGATTTTATCAAAAAAATAATTGGTCAGAAAACAGATGTGATTGCAAGTGGTTTTTCAGGCTCTTTTGTTACTATGGCCTGTCACAATGAGAAAGAACTTTTTAACAAAATCATGCTGGTAAATCCGCCCAGCCTGACTCAATTAAAACAGATGCCAAACAGAAAGGACCGCCTGTTAAAAGCAGCTCTGGAAATTCCGATTTTCGGAACTCTGGTTTATCATATGATCGTATCACGTGATAATATAAATAATCTTTTTATCGAGAAGATGTATTATAATCCATTCCATGTGGATAATCAAATGGCAGATGCTTATTATGAAGCAGCTCATAAAGGTGGATATTATACCAGATTTTTTGTACTCCAGTACTTGACAGCTAAGTATAATTAAATTATAAATATCTGTCATGCACTTAAGGCACTGGATAACTAGGTATTTTATAATTGTTGTAAGGGTGTAAAACAGGAGCCAAACGGAAAAGGCTAGTCACTGATGATTTATTGTGCCTCCAACCCGGCTATTGAAGTTTCTGTTCTCAAAGAAACAAAACATCTTCCACATGTTGAAGCACCTGAAGCGTTTCTTGAACAGGTTAAAATCTTCTTTTAAGCCTTATATTTAAGCCAGAACGAGTCGACGAGTTGATTTTGAGACAGTTTTGAAGGATAAATTTTTTTATTTCAAGTCGGAAGAAGGCGACGTTGCGGTGACTACAGCAACCGAATTCGGACAAAATATACCGCAAAGTGGGGCGTGCAGATTGTGGGAATGATTTTTCAAACACGCTCTAATACAACAAAAAGTGAGGCAGGCATATGGAAGAAATTCTATATGCCTGCCTCACTTTTTTATAGATTCGTTTATTCTTTTACTCTTCTGTACTGTCCGTTTCCTGAGAATCTGTATTCTCCTCTTCGGATGTATCAGAATCGTTTGTTATGCCGGCTGTTTCAGATGTACTGTCATCGGACTCTTCTATGCTCTCACTTGGCATATCTGTTGAATCTGATTTAGTATCATCTGTTGTTGCTTCGTCTGAATCTGTCTTATCTGAACTATCTTCTTCTGTTCCAACAACTGATTCAAATGCTGTGAACAGTTCTTTTACACTCATCTTATTTACGAGATATACTTTATTATCCACCACTGCTGCATAATAGTTTGTATCGTAGCTATAGTATGCAACTTCCTGTGTATCACCGTCTTCTTCTGTAAATGTAGCTGTCAGTTCTGCATCACCGTCAGGTTCATATTTATCTGTCAGACGTTTCTGAGCCGTCATGTTGATCAGTTTATTGTAGAATGTTATAAATGTTGTTTCATCCAGATCAGAGCCATTCAGTTTATAGGTAACTGTTTCTGTATCGTTTCCATCATCATCTGTGGATGTTTCACGTGAAACATTTACTTTATAATCACTGCCCTGATAATTTACTTTGAGGCTTCCGAGGCTGTTTAAAGATACATAACTTACTGTCATATCCCAGAAGTCTTCTTCTGATTTATCAGTGAGCGCGGACAGAGTATCCGTTGACATCGTATAGACTTCATTGCTGTCATTTACCATGACATATCTGCTGCTGTCATCTGTTTCATTTCCAACAAGAATTGTAAGCTGCTTATCTGCCATCTTAGTTTCTTCTTCCGAAGAATCCTCATCGTCTGATGCACTGTCTGAGTTTTCTGATGTTTCGTCTCCTGCTTCTTCGCTGTCAATATCTTCAGCCTCAGATGTTTCATCCGTAGTTTCATTTACGCTTTCATCTGATTCTGTATCCTGTTCAGCATCGTCACTGTTTTCTTCCACAGATGAAGCATCTTCATCTGCCGTCTCACCGGAAGCTGTCGTATCATCTTGTGTGTCATCATCAGCAACTTCTTCCTGATAATCTACTGTGATTGTTGCATATGGTTTATCCAGACCATATTTGCTCTTGTCGTCACATTTATAATCTGCAAGTGAACTATATGCCATGCTTCCGAATGAGGATACCAGAGAACTTACGGTAGCTGAGTCTGCTTTTTCTTCATCCTCGCTGCCTTTTACTGACCAGGTACTTGTATCTTCGTCTTTTGATAATTCATAGGAATTATCGCCGTCTACAGAAATTTTTGTAATGGTATCTGTATTGGAAATTGCAGGGAAATCTTCCATCTGCGCATAATCATTCAATGATTTGGCAAACGGCTCTACGCAGGAAGAATCTATCAGGTATACTGTCTTCTCATCATCATCTTTTCTTACATAATACTGACTGGTGGAGGAATTTTCATCTCCCACATACAGTGTAGTTGTTATGTCATCGCCATCTTCCTCATCAGATTTTGTTACAATCTTAATCGTGTTTGACGGAGAGTCCAGACCATATTCTGAAAGATCATCTACGTCCTCCAGAACTCTGTCCGAATCGACAGATGCAATAGCAGATGCTGCACTGTCCAGAGTAGTCTGATTTACCGGAAAATCTGTTTCGTCTTTCTTTACCCAGCTGTCATCATCTTTTTCAAATGTTGTCTCTGTATCATCAACCATAAAATCCAGAGATTTAATGTTATCTGTTGATGCAGTAAATACAGTTGTGCTTCCTTCAGAATCTTCTTCGGATTCTTTCTGCTCCTGATGGGCTACGTAGGTTTTTACACCTGCGTAAGCCCCGCAGCAGACACCAAGAACTACAACTGCAAGAACCATTTTTACAGTTTTATTCTTCATTTAAGCTTTTCTCCTCTTCATCCAGACTGCAAACCCTACAACAAGGAAGAATCCAGGAATCAGACCGATGGTGCAGATCTTCCAGAATGCAGCATCATAGTCTGTAAGTGTCAGATACGATACAGACAGGCTCTTGGATGGGATAGATACGGTTGCACTGTCTTCTGTATCTGTCATCCACTTCAGGGATTCGATGATCAGCTTCTCATTTCCGCCGGATACCATCTGATTTACCTGTGATTCCATCAGATTGGAAGTTGAATAGTATACGATCTGCGTTTCTTTGTCATCATCCAGAGTCTCTGTGATGCTTACTCCCAGATCAAATGGGCCAGCTTCGTCTCCGTCTTCTTTCTCCAGAGTATCACTGTTCAGATCTGTCTTGGAATATGCCTGGTCTGATGTGGTGAGGATACTGTTGATCGTTACGGTATCTCTTACATCATCCATTTTTTTGATTCCCTGTGCATATGGTACAAGTACATGATATCCTCCGGAAACAGTCTCAGAGCTTGCATCTGTGCTGTTTATAGTCGGAACCAGATAATATGGCATCTGCATTGCATAATGCTGATTATCACCTTCAAATACGATTCCAGCTTCTCTCTGAACACCATAGTTTTCCAGAACTGCATCAAAGTTTGGCAGGTCTTCTGTTGTGTAATCAGAGAAGATCATCGCCTTTCCGCCATTTTCAAGATAATCAATAATGGCCGTCTTTTCATCTTCGGAAATATCTGTGGACGGGGAATCGATGAACAGGCAGTCTGCATCATCCGGAACACTTCCCTCTGTAAGAAGATTCAGAGACTGAATATCCATATTTGCTTTCTCGATATCTTCTTTGATAGTAGAATCCATCTCCTTCTCACCATGTCCCTCAAGTGTATAAAGAATCGGGAGATCTTCGGATGTTACATATCCAATCGCACTTGTGATCTGACCTTCACCGTCGAAACCAGTGGTCTGAGATCTGTAGGTCTGATAGTCCATTGTACTCTCATAGATATTGTTGTAATCAATGACTTTATTTCTGTCACCGCATACAACGATCAGACTGTTTGCAGAAAGATCATCACTTGTATATTCTGTTACAAATTTAGGATTTACTACCGGATCCTTCTGCTCTACTTTAACATGTTTGGATTCATCCTCATATTTCTTAAGCAGATTGGTAATATTTTCATCTTCAGAACCGCTCTGTGCAATCTGGTAAATTGTTACGTCCTTGTCCAGATTTTTCAGCATTGCTTTTGTATCATCACCAATACTGTAGAGTTTCTGGCTGCTGATATCAATTTCTGAATATTTGGACGGAATCGCATTTACAATCATGTTGAGCACTACAACTACTGCAATAAATATCACTGACATAACCATTGTGTAAGAACCGTTTTTGATATGCTTCTTACTGATGGTGCCAATCAGTTTCTTTTTGTCAAATTTTTTATGCTTATTATTTTTCATCTTTTCTTTCAGTTTCATTTTCTTTCACCTCCCCACTAATTCCAGCGTCTCTTCAAAATAGACTGTGTTGTAAGGTACAGGCATACTGCGATCACAGAAAGAAAATATACAATTCCTTTTATATCAAAGATGTTACTCTTAAAATTATCAAAGTGTCCGCTCAGATTAAACACATCCAGGACTTTCTGAATACCGCCCTCAAAAATACTGGATTTTACTACATAAATAATAATCAGTGCCACTTCTCCGATCACACCGATCACTGCTGAGATCAGAATATTCTTGATCATGGTATAGATAATGATGGCTGCTGCCAGGATCAATAACCCAAATGTCACGCATGTCGACATAGATGTCTGAGAGAAGAAGGAAGAAATACCATTCATCATATAAAATGCAAATAAGAAAACAAATGTGAGTACCGCTGCAATTACCTGGCTCTCAGTTAATGCTGACATAAATACACCGATTGCAATATTTGCACATCCCAGGAGAAAGAATCCCAGGACTGCTGTATATGCAGATGCAAACTCTACTGTGCCAAACCTGGACATAATCAGCGGATAAGTACACATAACTGCCATCGGAACAGCAAATACAGTTACCAGTGCAAGATATTTACCTATTACAATACCGCTCACAGAAACCGGTGCTGTCAGAAGCAGCTGATCTGTTTTCTGTTTTCTTTCCTCTGCAAGTACACGCATAGTCAAAATCGGTACTCCGATCAGGAATGCAAAGGTAATTGCACTTAAGGTGTATTCAAATTTCGGATATGCTGCTGAAAGCTGATATGCTGAAAAATAAATACCTGTCAGTACAAGAATGAAAAAGATAAATAAATATCCTACCATGGATGTCAGGTAACTTTTCAGCTCTCTTTTATATATAGCTGTCATGGTTATTTCTCTCCCCCTTTATCATTATTCTGTTCTTCCGGTATTTCTGCTGATGTCTGTTTTACGTTTGTCTCGTTAGATCTACCGGCATCAGTATCTTTATCTTCAGGTGTATTTGGGACTTCGTCTGCAGATATTGGTTTATCGGATGCAGTAAGTTCAAGGAAGATTTCCTCCAGTGATACTTTCCTAGACTTCATCTCATAGATTGGGCTGTTAATCTCCGACATTTTGTAGAATACTTTTTCCCGAATGTCATTCTGCTCCTCTGTTGAAACTTTCACACTCCAGAGATTCTGTTTCTCATCTTTTTCCATTGTTACGCTGTTGACTCCCTCGATTCCCTCGAGAGCCAGCCTGATCTGTGTTTTTTCACCTTTAATAAGCATCTCCAGAGTATTGGATCCCTCTGCAAGTTTTCCAAGATTCTCAGGAGTATCGCTTGCTACCAGTTTTCCATGAGAAATGATCAGCACGTAATCGCATACCGCACTTACTTCAGAAAGTATATGCGAGCTGAGAATAACGGTATGTTTCTTTTTTAATTCTTTAATTAAGGTTCGGATTTCAATAATCTGTTTAGGGTCAAGACCTACTGTCGGCTCATCCAGGATGATCACCTCCGGATACCCCATAATCGCCTCAGCAAGACCAACTCTCTGTCTGTAACCTTTTGACAGGTTCTTTATCAGACGGTTTCTCATGTCTGAAATCTTTACCATATCCATGACTTCTTCGATCATGTTTGCTTTTTTATCTTTTGGGATTTTCTTGAGATCTGCTACAAATTTCATGTATTCCAGGACAGTCATATCAAAATAGACCGGCGGCTGTTCAGGCAGATAACCGATACATTTCTTTGCCGCTTCCGGTTCTTCGAGGATATCGTGTCCATCAATTTTGACGGTTCCTTCGGTGGATGCGATGTATCCGGTTATCATATTCATTGTAGTGGATTTTCCTGCACCGTTTGGTCCCAGAAATCCATAGATTTTGCCTTTCTCTATTTTAAAGGAAAGGTGGTCAACTGCCGTATGGTTACCATATCGTTTAACCAGATTGTTTACTTCAATCAATGTGTTCTCCTCCTCTTAATTTTTGCCAAAATAAAATATAGAAAATGTCCCCAGGTGAAACAGAGAATGGGGGAACCCGAGGACATCTCTATAAAAATAGTTTATGATGAAGTTGTGATGAAATTAGGATAAAAGTGTGATTATTCTGTGATGTTTGTTTGAAAAAAATAGCTGTCCCGAAATCTCGGCATTTTTTGCCAGAAGATTTCATGAGACAACTATACATAGATTTATTATGACAATGGTTCTTTTAATGGTGTTCCTGCTTTACGCGGATACTTTCCAGGTGTAGATTTTTTCTTATTTATAATGACAAGGGATCGGTCAATCTCAGAGTCCGGCAATTTAAAGTATGTGATGTCTTTCACCTGACCACCGAGGATATTGATTGCTTTCTCTGCTTCTTCTGCCTCTTCCTGTACAGTTCCTGATTTATAGGAAATGAAAGTTCCTCCTGTCTTTACATAAGGAAGACAATATTCTGACAGAGTTGCAAGGTTTGATACTGCCCTGGATACACAGAGATCATATTTCTCACGATACTCTTTATTTTTTGCATACTCTTCTGCTCTTCCATGAATCGCCTTAATCCCTTCTAATCCAAGAAGCTCAAAACTTTCCTCAAGGAAGTTTACCCTCTTTTTCAGAGAATCCAGCAGACATGCCTCCAGATGTGGAAAAGCAATTTTCAAAGGCACACCTGGAAATCCGGCACCTGTACCGATGTCCATAATTGTTTTTACTTTTGTCATATCAATGGCTTTTACACATGCAAGACTGTCAAGAAAGTGCTTTGTAAGTACTTCCTCAAACTCAGTAATACCTGTCAGATTCATAACCTTATTTTTTTCTACCAGAAATTCATAAAACTGGATAAACTGATTTTTCTGCTTCTGGCTCAGCTCTATACCCAGTTCTCTGCATCCATTTTCCAATGTCGTCAGATTATACGGCATGTATTATTCTCCTTTTTCTACCTTTATTTA
>ENA-OQKV01000539-OQKV01000539.1-human-gut-metagenome-genome-assembly--contig:-NODE-539-length-13728-cov-3.185869_pt1 | contig 13728 bp, 16 predicted proteins | sample MGYA00242655_ERZ504811 | MGnify/ENA primary metagenome ERZ504811 (study PRJEB26092, sample SAMD00036406) | human gut metagenome | host: Homo sapiens | study: EMG produced TPA metagenomics assembly of...
ACATAGTAAAACTTTAGCTGGCGATGCTTATTTTACGACATTTATTTCCAATGGGTGGTCTACAGAAATCTGTTTTATCATTTTTACATTATTTACACTTGGTATCATTTACGCCGGTGTACGAAATGGAATTGAGCGTGTATCAAAATTTATGATGCCGATCCTGATCGTTTTATCATTGATCATCGCTGTGTATTCTGTAACCAGACCAGGTGCTATTGAAGGGGTAAAATACTTTCTTGTGCCAAACTTTGATCATTTTTCATGGATGACCGTTGTATCTGCAATGGGACAGATGTTTTATTCTTTATCCATTGCAATGGGAATATTGATCACATTTGGTTCTTATATGAAGAAAGATACTTCCATTGAAAAATCTACAGAGAATGTTGAGATTTTTGATACTGCGATCGCGATCATGGCTGGACTTATGATCATTCCTGCTGTTTTTGCTTTCTCTGGCGGTAATGCCGAAACATTAAAGTCTGGACCTGCCTTAATGTTTATCACAATCCCGAAAGTTTTTGCAAACATGGGATTTGGAACTGCGATCGGTGTTGTATTTTTCTTATTAGTACTGTTTGCAGCTGTGACAAGTTCGATCGCACTGACAGAAAGTGCTGTTTCGACGTTCGAAGATGAACTACACTGGAGCCGTAAAAAATCAACTGTGTTCATGGGAATGGTTATGTTACTGCTTGGAACGCTTTCCTGCCTTGGGTATGGACCTCTTGCGAATTTTAAGATTCTTGGAATGCAATTTCTTGATTTCTTCGATTTCATAACAAACTCTGTGATGATGCCGATTGCCGCGATCGCAACCTGCCTTCTGGTATCAAAAGTTGTTGGAGTTGATAAAATAGAAGAAGAAATCAAAAAAGACGGACAGGCATTTCGCCGCAAGAAGATTTTCTGTTTTATGATCAAATATCTGTGCCCGCTTTTTGCAGCGATCATTTTGATCAGCTCAGTTGCAAATGCTTTTGGAATTATCACAATGTAATTTCATATATGTGTACTACTACAAAAAGGATGGCTGATTTCTCAGCCATCCTTTTTATATGATCATCCTTTAAAGATTATGCTTCATCAATTGCTTTTCCGATGTCATTTCTCTTATATTTGTTTGCAAAATCAATCCATTCTGTTGCTTTGTAAGCATTTGCTCTTGCAGCCTTTAGATTTTCTCCTTTTGCTACAACACCTAAGACACGTCCTCCATTTGTCACGATCTTATCACCATCAAACTTTGTTCCAGCGTGGAATACATAATATCCATCTTTGTCTTTGAATGTATCTAATCCTTTGATTTCGAATCCTTTATCGTATTTCTCTGGATATCCGTCAGATGCTAAAACAACGCATACTGCTGCATTATCTTCGAATTCCAATTCTACATCAGATAATTTTCCATCAATGCAGGCTTCCATCACGTCGATGATATCATTCTTCATTCTTGGAAGAACAACCTGTGCTTCTGGATCTCCAAAACGTGCATTGTATTCTAAGACTTTTGGTCCGTCTTCTGTGATCATCAATCCTGTAAATAAGATTCCTGTAAATGGTCTTCCCTCAGAAGCCATCGCATCGATCGTTGACTGATAGACATATTTTTCACAGAATGCTTCTACTTCATCATTGTAGAATGGACTTGGAGAGAATGTTCCCATTCCTCCTGTGTTAAGTCCCTGATCTCCATCTTTAGCACGTTTATGATCCTGTGCGGATGTCATACATTTGATCGTTTTTCCATCACAGAATGCCAGAACAGATACTTCTCTTCCTGTCATAAACTCTTCAATAACGATTTCATTACCAGCATCGCCAAACTGTTTGTCAAGCATTAATGTCTTAACACCTTCTTTAGCTTCTTCTAATGTGTTACAGATCAATACACCTTTTCCAAGTGCTAATCCATCCGCTTTTAATACGATTGGCATCTTAGCTGTTTCTAAATATTTGATAGCTTCATCTGGATCTGTAAAATTCTCATATGCAGCTGTTGGAATCTTATATTTCTTCATCAGATCTTTAGAAAATGCTTTGGAACCTTCGATGATCGCTGCATTCTTTCTTGGTCCAAAAACACGCAGTCCTTCTGATTCAAATGCATCGACAACACCACCAACTAATGGATCATCCATTCCAATGATCGTAAGATCAATTGCATTTTCTTTCGCAAATGCAACCAGTTTATCGAATTCCATTGCTTTGATATTTACACATTCCGCAAATTCAGCAATTCCTGCATTTCCTGGTGCACAATAAATCTTGTCTACTTTTGGGCTTTTAGCGACAGACCATGCGATCGCGTGTTCTCTTCCACCGCTTCCTACGATTAAAACTTTCATCTTTCATTTCCTTTCTTTCGTGATCTGAATGATTTATAGATAAATGACTTTTCCTTCTTCGACTTTGATCCTTCCATTAGCAATGTCATCAATGGCTTTCGGCATAATAACCCATTCTGCCTGCTCCATGATTCTTCGCTGAAGAACTTCTGGAGTATCTCCCTGTTTGATCTCTACTGCCTTCTGGGCAATGATCGGACCTGTATCCGTTCCTTCATCGACAAAATGAACGGTTGCTCCAGAAACTTTAACTCCCCTTGCCAAGGCTTTCTCATGAACCTTCAATCCATAATAGCCTGTTCCGCAAAATGATGGGATCAATGATGGGTGAATATTGATGATCCTGTTTTCAAATTCATGAATGATCTTCTCCGGAATCACAACCAAGCATCCCGCAAGAACGATCAGATCAATCTTACGGTCTACAAGCTCGTTATACAATGCTTCGTTAAATAAATCTCTTGTCTCAAAATCTTTGGGAGAAAGTGCAACTGCTTCGATATCATGTTTCTTCGCACGCTCAAGTGCATATGCATTCTTATTATTGCTGATCACAACATCAATCTTCGCATTTGTGATGCTTCCATTCTCGATTCCATCGATAATGGCCTGAAGGTTTGTTCCTCCTCCGGAAACAAGTACTGCCACCTTTAGCATAAAGTAACTCCTTTTTCTCCAGCTTCCATATGCCCTACGATATATGGTGTATCTCCTGCTGCTTTGATCGCTTCCATTGTTTTGTCAACATCTTCTTTATCAACCGCAACAACCATTCCAAGTCCCATATTGAATGTGTTGTACATCATCTCTTCTGCGATATCTCCTTCTTTGGCAAGAAGTTTAAAGATTGCTGGTACTTCATAGCTGTCTTTCTTCACAACTGCTTTCATTCCTTCTGGAAGCATACGTGGGATATTCTCATAGAATCCACCACCTGTGATATGACTGCATGCTTTAACTGTAACTCCTGCATCTTTCACACTCTTTAATGCTTTTACGTAGATTCTTGTCGGAGCAAGTAATGCTTCTCCTAATGTTTTTCCTAATTCATCATAATATGTATTTAAAGATTCTTTACTCATATCAAATACTTTTCTTACTAAAGAGAATCCGTTGCTGTGAACTCCTGTAGATGCCATACCGATCAAGACATCTCCATCTTTTAAGTTTTCTCCTGTGATCAGGTCTTTTCTGTCACATACACCAACTGCAAATCCTGCAAGGTCATAGTCTTCTTCTGGCATAAGTCCTGGATGTTCTGCTGTCTCTCCACCGATCAAGGCTGCATCTGACTGTACACATCCTTCTGCTACACCGCTTACGATCTCAGCGATCTTTTCAGGATAGTTTTTACCGCAGGCAATATAGTCTAAGAAGAACAGAGGTTCTCCTCCTGCACATGCAATATCATTTACACACATAGCAACTGCATCGATACCGATCGTATCATGTTTATCAAGGATCATTGCAAGTTTTACTTTTGTTCCACATCCATCAGTTCCTGAAAGTAAGACTGGATCATCCATATCTTTGATCTTCTTTAAAGAAAATGCTCCGGAAAATCCTCCTAATCCACCAAGTACCTCTTCTCTCATGGTTCTCTTTACGTGTTCTTTCATCAGTTCTACAGATTTGTATCCTGCTTCAATATCCACGCCTGCTTTCTTGTAATCCATTGTTACTTCTCCTCCTGATTATTTAAAATATTGATCAATACCATTTGCAATGCCGTCTACCATCTTCTTCTGTGTCTGCTTCTTCTGCATCTGTTTATCTTCGGTCTTATTTGTCATAAATCCCATCTCTATCAGTGCCACTGGAATCTTACTCCAGTTTGTTCCTGTAAGATCGTCACGTTTTGATAAACCACGTTTCTTGAATTTGGTTGACTTACAATAACTGTCCAGTATATTCTTTGAGAGTTTTTTACTCTTCTTGCTTAATTTTGCTACATAAGGATTCTGCTGTGATGGGTATAGCACAGAAACACCACGAACATTCGCTGATGCTGCATCCGCATGCAGTCTGATACAGATATCAGCACCACTTTTATTTGCACGGATCGCTCTTTGCTTATTGCTAATGTTTACATTCTGTTTTCTTCTTATCATATACACATCATAACCGCGTTTCTTTAACTCTTTCTCAAGCTTTAATGCAATCTGCAGAGTTAATTTGGATTCTGGTACTTTCGTTTTGACTCCCTGCGTTCCGTATGCTACTTTGGGTTTACGCATCTTCGCGCTCGGTCCGATAGGTTCTGTCTTACTGTTTCCCTTTCCCTGGTGTCCTGCATCAATTGCAATCTTGTATGTCTTCTTTGTTTTTGCTGCACTTACTGGAAAACTTCCTGTAACTACAACCATACATACGCATAAAAACGCTGCAAGAATCTTCTTATTCATAATCTTTGTATCCAACTTTGTCAAGTTTCTCTGCTTTCTCTACAACTGACTGTTTCATCTCTTCGCTGTAAGCTTCTAATTTCTCAAGTAATTTCTCGTCTGATGTTGCAAGGATCTTCGCTGCAAGGATTCCTGCATTAAGTCCTCCATTGATCGCTACAGTCGCTACTGGTATTCCAGATGGCATCTGTACGATAGAATATAAAGAATCAACACCACCGAGGTCGGAAGTCTTCATCGGAATACCGATAACTGGCATTGGGAATAAAGCTGCACACATACCTGGAAGATGTGCTGCCTTTCCAGCACCTGCAATGATCACTTTCACTCCACGGTCCTTCGCACCTTTTGCCCACTCAAAGAAAATATCTGGTTCTCTGTGTGCGGAAATGATCGTCATCTCAAAATCGATCCCCATCTGATCTAAAAACTCTGCTGCTTTTTTCATGATAGGCATATCAGAATCGCTGCCCATTACAATTGCTACTTTTGCCATGTTCTTTCTCCTTATCTTATGAAATTAACAAAAACTTCCCTTTCAGGATTTTATCTTTCTTATCATTGTACTGATTTAACCGATTTCCGTCAATGGTTCATTTAATGTTTCTGTACCAGAAAGTACAAATTTACCATCTTTGATCAGTAAAATCTCATCTCCGCCAAGGGTGATCGCACAAATAGAATCCAGTTCTTCATATGGAATCGTAATATCTGTGTGACACTGGAAATACTCGCCTTCTTTGGAGCATTCATTATATTTTGCAACGATTTCTTTGCCGTCTGGATTGTGAACTTCAGTTTCTTCACAATGACTGTAGCAAGTATCTCCCACTGCAAAATGAGGTCCCATCTTCTCAACGATCAGGATTGGAAGCTGATATAAGATATCATATGTCTTCGCCATCACATATGCTGTTGTGTTTGTTCCGATTGCAAACTCGCCCATTGGGAGCGTATCTCTGTTATATAAGAGATTCTCTTTGATAAATGCCTTATTTTCTTCCTCTGTTTTAAAGTTTTTGCATGTATATTCAGAAATCATTCCATCTTTAAAAGTAATTTCAAGGTCAATGAATTTCAGATCATTTAAATAGACTTCTCCAACATGCAGTACTCCATTGGTCCCTGTTAATTTTGGTGAGGTAAACACTTCTCCAACTGGAATATTGACATCTGCAAGGCAGTTTTCAAAATTCGTTTCTTTGGATGGGTCATCCATCTCATGCATCGCTACGTATAGGTCGGTCTTATTCTTTCCTTTTCCTTTGACATGAACTTCCACTGCCTGATCCAGGGCATCGATCAAATGCTGCTGAATCTGTCTGTATTTGTCTTTATCCAATGTATTAACTTTCACGACTTCTTTAAAAATCTCTTCAAAGTTATCCCCGATCTCAGGAATTGGATATGCAATGATCGTAAAGCTCCTCTGCTCTGGTTTGATATACTGATTCATGATCTCAGACGCTTTGATCTGGAATTCTACAGAAAGCTCTTGCTGCTTCTTGCTTAATTTTAAATTCTCTTCTTTATTCTCTGGTAAAAAGGTATTTCCCCAAATGTTTCCATGCAAGCTGGTCCAGCAAACACATACGCTTCATCTTTATAATGTTCATATGCATTATGATAACATTCTAATTTGTGCTTCATAAAACGATTATCAAAGAATATCGCCTGATCATATCTGTGATCATATTCATACTGTGGGTTTGGAGAAGATGAAACATAACCAATCTTATGAAGTCCTCGTGTTAAAACAGATACTCCACTTCTATAGATGATCGGTGCAAGCCCAATTTCTGAGAATAAACGAACTGCCTCTCTGACAACTGGTTCAAATCCGATCGTATAACGGATATTAACACTTCGTTTTGGACTCATATCAATGTTATTGATGATAAATCCTTCATGAAATCCATCAACATATGTTTTGGCCATTGCTGTGATCTCTTCTTGTGGCAATTTATTTAAAAACTTTAAAGTATCAATTTCATTTTCAGAAATATATTCTCCATATTGATACAAAATATCTGGATCACTGAGATCAGATTCCATCACGATCTTTGTTGCAAAATCAAGTTCTGGGTCTAACTGTTCTCTGATTCTGTACTCAAAAACATCCTCGCTGTAATCTCTCATATGATCAAAAACAATATGCTTGATCTTCTGCGGATGTTCTTCTCCTGACAAAAATAAATTGCTGATTTCCAAGAACAATTCATTGTTGATCACAAGGTCAAACAGTCTTCCTTCGATCGCATAGATAAATCCACTGCGCATCTCTGCATATAAAAATGCGAAAATCTGACCATACTCTTTTCCAAACTTTTCTGTACAAAATTCTGGATTCCCAAAACTATGTGCATATTGTTCCTGGCTGATTTCTTCATACCATATTCTATTCCACTGTTTTAACTGTTCTAATGTCCTCTCTTTGGTATCGTAAATCTCATTTACATATAATAAAAGGTCTGCCATTTTAGAAAAATATGAAGAAAATTCTCTTGTTTCTTCTACATCTTTTTTTAATTCTAACAGTGCGATCTTATTTAATTCATGTCTTTCTGATAACATTGTATTCAAGTCATCTCTTCCTTTCTTTACTTAGATCATTGCAATTATTCCAATCACAAAAATGATCACAGATACTGCCAGCACAATTCCGTTGCAAGTACATCCAATGATCTTCCATTTCATCACTGCTGCGGTATCTTTCATACTTTGTATTCCAAAATATAATCCTATAGCTGATACTACCAGCAAGATCCATCCTCCAGCTCCACTTAATGGACTGCTTGTTCCTCCTGTCTTTATGGAACCGAAAAGCAGCAGGTAATATCCAATGATCCCTGCTGCTCCTAAAATCACAGAAACAATTGATTCCCGTGAAATAATCTTGTCAGATGGACGATATGCAAATGTTTTCTTTTGTTTCTCTTCATTTTGCCGCCCTCTTTCTGTTATATAAATCATATACTGCTACTACGACCCTGTATATCATATACCCGATCAATCCACCAACCGTATTCATCAGAAGATCATCTACATCAAATACCCCTACTTTCATGATCAATTGACTTGTCTCGATCACTAAACTAAAAAATGAAGTTGCAAACACTGCACGAAAAAATGCCTTTTTCTTATTGATCACGATCGGGATCATAAAACCAAATGGACTGAATGCAAAAATATTTCCAAACAGATTTGTGACCACTGCTTCGGTGGACAAAAGATGTCTGTACGTCCAGAACCTGTTGATTTCTTTGAATAAAACTAAGTTCACATGGGAGGTATCATATCCTGTATCCCTCCCATATCGTTCACTCAATAATACAAAATAAAATATACCTATGATATAAAGATAAAATATAACTTTTATTCCTCGTCTGGCTAACTTCTTTTTCTCAACCGTCACAAGAACCATCCTTAATGTTTTGCACCATACTGTTCATAGTATGCATCAATTGCTGCTTTTAATGTATCATCAATCACAACTTTTCCATTACATTCTTTGTTATATAAACATTCTACAACTTCTTCCATATCAACGATCGCTGCTGTATCAAATCCATATAATTCTTTCACTTCATCCAGTGCACATTTTTCTCCGCCTTTACCGATTTCCATACGGTTTAAGGATACCATTAATCCAACGATCTCTACGTTTGCTGCTCCTTTTACTTTTGGAACTGTCTCTTCCATGGATTTACCAGATGTTGTAACATCTTCGATCATGATCACGCGGTCACCGTCTTTTAATTCGCTTCCAAGGAAGTTTCCTTTATCTGCACCATGATCTTTTGCTTCCTTACGGTCAGAACAATAACGAACTTCTTTTCCATATAATTCGCTGTATGCGATCGCTGTTACAACTCCTAATGGAATTCCTTTGTATGCAGGTCCGAATAACACATCAAAATCATCTCCATAAGTACTATGGATTGCTTTTGCATAATATTCTCCAAGTCTCTTTAACTGAGATCCTGTCACATAAGCTCCTGCATTCATGAAAAATGGAGATTTTCTTCCACTCTTTAATGTAAATTCTCCAAATTTTAATACATCACTTTCTACCATAAATTCGATAAACTCTCTCTTATACTGTTCCATCTTCTATTTAAACCTCCATCTTATTCATTCTTTGCTAATTTGCGGTATTCGTCATGATAAAAACGAATCACATCTTTTCTTGTCACGATCCCGATAAATTTCTCCTGATCATCAATGACCGGAACAAAATTCTGATCTGTGATCACATCGACAAGATCATCCATATCTGTGCTGATCGTCACTGCCTGAATGTTTCTCTTTCTCTTTACATCCATAAGTTTGACTTTCTCAGCTTCTGATATATTCCAATGGCACATAGATTCCATGGCACGCAATACATCACCTTCTGTGATCGTTCCTGCGTATTTACCATCATCAGTTAATGTCGGCACTGCTGAATATCCATGATATTTTAGTTTTTCAAATGCCTGCCTTAAACTTTCATCGGCAGGGATATAGGCAACCTCACTTTTCGGAGTCAGGAAAAATAAAATATTCATACCCTCATCCTCCTTTTATTATCTATTTGACACATCCGATCAATTCGTTAATATCATTGATCTGATGTCTTTCCATGTAAGTTTTGATTCCATCAACAACTTCAAGTGTCGTTGCAGGATTGATAAAGTTTGCTGTTCCTACTGATACCGCTGTTGCACCAGCCATGATAAACTCTAATGCATCCTCAGCTGTTGAGATTCCACCCATACCGATAATTGGCACATCCACAGCGTTAGCAACCTGATATACCATACGGACAGCAACTGGTTTGATCGCTGGTCCGGACATCCCACCTGTCTTATTGGCAAGCACAAAATCTCTTCTTTCAATATCGATCTTCATTCCTGTTAATGTATTAATCAAAGAAAGAGCATCACTTCCTGCATCAACTGCAGCTTTTGCCATCTCTGTGATATCTGTGACATTCGGACTTAACTTCATGATGATCGGCTGTTTTGCTTTTGCTTTCACTGCCTTCGTAATATCATATAACGCTTTTGGATCCTGTCCAAAAGCAATCCCGCCTTCTTTCACATTCGGACAAGATACATTGATCTCTAATAAATCTACTGGCTGGTCAGCAAGTCTTTCTACAACCTCGAGATAATCCTTTTCGGATTTTCCACAAACATTAACAATGATCGTTGCTCCGGCTTTCTTAAGATATGGAATATCTCGTTCAACAAACACATCGATCCCAGGATTCTGCAATCCGATCGCATTTAACATACCACCATATACCTCTGCAACTCTAGGCACAGGATTCCCCGGCCATGGAACATTAGCAACTCCTTTGGTTGTCACTGCTCCTAATTTGGAAAGGTCGACAAATTCACTGAATTCTTCTCCGGAACCAAATGTTCCTGATCCTGTTGTCACAGGGTTCTTCATTGTTACTCCGGCAATATTAACTGATAAATTCATTATAGTTCCACCTCCCTGGCGTCGAATACTGGTCCATCTTTGCAAACACGTTTGTTATGAACATGTGAATGGGAATCTACGTCTTTTGACTTGCAAACACAGGCTAAGCATGCACCGATTCCACATGCCATTCTCTCTTCCATGGAAATCTGTGCTTCGATTCCCATCTCTTCTGCATATGCTTTGATTCCTCGAAGCATTGGTGTTGGACCACATGCATAGATGATGCTTCCTTCCACGCCCTGCTCTTTAATCGCATCAATGACATTTCCCTTCGTTCCAAAAGATCCGTCTTCTGTAGAGATCACAACATCTCCAACTGCCTCAAATTCGTCTTTTAAGAACATATCACTGTCACGGTATCCTAAAACTGCTGTTTTGTCGCAATCTAACTGCTTCATTAATTCTAACATCGGAGGAATTCCGATTCCTCCACCGATTAAAATTGCTTTTTTGTCTTTCTGTGTAAATCCGTTTCCTAAAGGTCCTAAGATTTTGACCATCTCACCTTCTTTGTAATCGGATAATTCCTTCGTTCCATCTCCAACCGTACGATAGACGATCCTTAATGTCCCTGCTTCTTTATCGATCCCACAGATACTGATCGGTCTTGGAAGGATCTTACTCTTGTTATTCAGATAAACAGAAATAAACTGTCCTGCTTTTGCTTCTTTCGCAATCTCTTCTGCTTTCAATGTCATATCAAAGATTCCGTCTGATAAAGATGTATGACGAATGATCTCTGCCATTACCTGTTTCTTACTCATCTTGCAATTCTCCTTTATCTGGCTGTTTTCTTTACTCACAAAATAGGTGATCTTTTATTTTACCCAGGCCTGTTTTAAATCTTCTTTCATATCAAGAACAGCCTGTCTTGATGCATCTGCGTAATTTTCTTCTCCAAACTGACTGTAGGCATCCTGTTTATATGCACAGATGATTCCTCTGGAAGAATTAATGATCGCACCTAATCCATCTTCGTTAAAGAATGGCGCAAGATCCTTTGCCTGACCACCCTGTGCTCCGTATCCTGGAACTAAGATGTATGATTTTGGCATGATCTTTCTTAATACTTCTCCCATCTTAGGATAAGTTGCTCCAACAACGGCACCGATATAGCTGTAAGAATCTCCCATCAGTTCTTCTCCCCAGGAAGCAACTTTCTCGGCTACCATCTCATATAACGGTTTTCCATCGATCTCCTGATCCTGGAATTCTCCGCTGGATGGGTTTGATGTCTTAACTAAGATGAACATTCCCTTCTTCTCTTCTTTACATACTTCCATAAATGGACGGATTCCATCACTTCCAAGATATGGATTAACTGTTACAAAATCTTCACAAAATCCGCTGTATGTCTTGCTTCCCACTGCAACCTTTCCTACATGACCGATCGCATAAGCTTTGGATGTTGATCCAATATCTCCACGTTTGATATCTCCGATGATCACAAGACCTTTGCTCTTTGCATATTCACATGTCTTATTAAATGCAACAAGTCCTGGAACTCCAAATTGTTCATACATAGCAATCTGTGGTTTAACTGCTGGAATCAGATCATAAGTTGCATCAATGATTCCTTTATTATACTGCCAGATTGCCTCTGCTGCTCCTTCTAAAGTCTCACCATATTCAGCAAATGCTGCTTTCTTAATATATTCTGGTACATAATCAAGCATTGGATCTAATCCAACAACAATAGGGGCATCTAATTTTTTAATATTGTTTACTAACTGATTGATCATCGAACTCTCCTTTATATCTTTCTTCTTATATTTCAAAAGATTATACCCTTTCTCATTTATTGATTAAGGTATATTCAATTTATCTTATCACAAAAAGGGAGTTTCGTCTACGAAACTCCCTAAAATCAATTTTAATTTTGTATTACAATTCTTTTGCAAAGGAAAAATCCTGCATAACTTCTATAACTCCTGGACGTTTTAAAAATTCTTCTTCATTTTCCTTGTCACAGATCACAACGATCTGTTCACATCCTGCATCATATGCATTTCGGATTCCAGAATTGGAATCTTCATAAATTCTGATGTCTTTCATATCAATGCCGATCACATCGGCTGCTTTATGAAACATTGCGATCTTATTCTCATATGTTCCATCATCATAAACGATATCTTCTGGCTTGATCCAGCGGTCCAGTCCAAAGGACTCAATAAAGAAATCAATATTTTCTTGATTGATGCACTAGCAATCGTAAATGGAATATCTTTTTCTTTCAAATGATCAAAAAACTCACATACACCATCTACCAGATGAAATTTTTCCGTATCTTCTTTACAGAATTGACGATAATATTCTTCTTTTTTCTGAGAATATTTTTCTAATTCTTCTTTTGTTGCCTTTCCCATCTGTAAAATATAAAATATTTTGTATATTTGGTGTTCCGTTTAGTTTCGTATGTAATTCCTCTAACGTGATTTCTTTTCCTCGTAAGATCTTAGAGATCTCATTCCACGCTTTCACATGTTTATCATTGTCAAAAATAATGTTCCATTGAAATCAAAAATGATTCCCTGATATTCCATTTCTCATTCCTCCATTGCAATTTTACAGTTCTTTTGTCTTGCTTACTTCGCGATACCAGTATGCAGCTTCTTTTAAGATCTCCATATCATCTTTGCTTGCATGAAAGCTTCCGTTGTTTAACTCTACCAAACGATTGATGATCTCCATTGTTTCATCCCTGTATTCCCCAAGGAATGTTGCATCTAACAAGAACTGATTATTTAATACATCTTCATTTTTTGCCGCTTTAACATCTTCGTCTTTCGTTTCATCATAAGGATATTTACTTTCTAACGAATGAACGATACCTATCTTCCCTTCATAGCCTGCTTCTTTGTATGCAATAACAGCTTTTGCATGAGCCACCATCATATTGTGCATTAACTGGATCGCACTTGCCATATCATATTGTACACCATTCGGAAAGGTTCCTTCAATATATATATTGGTTGCAACCGCCCAGATCTCGTTAAATGTAAACCAATATGTAACATCATTTTTGTACTCTTCAAAGCAGAATTTTGCATATTCCACAAATGCATTGATCGTTTTAGGATTCATAAAATCTCCATCGGCATATAAACCGGCTGGGGAGTCGAAATGATGCAGTGTTATGAACGGCTCTACCCCTTCTTCGTGACATTTTGTGACATGCTCCCACCACTTAAATCCCTGATTTTGAAGTGGGGGCTTCTTGCTCAATGGCTCTACTGAGCCAAGTATCTACAAGCTATATTATGTTAAAAATCCTTGATCTTTCTCTATATTCTTCTTTTTAGGAGCGGCGGGCTTTTTATTGCATAGTGGATTCCTTCGGATTTTCCTAGGATAAAAAATCCCGGATCTTTTATTTTGATCCGGGATTTTGTATACTATATACTTTTTTGTTTTCTTATACATAAATATAATCTGTCATAACTGGCTGCATGCCATTGTCCTCGATCATTTGATAAATCTCATCAACTGATCTT
>ENA-OQKV01000541-OQKV01000541.1-human-gut-metagenome-genome-assembly--contig:-NODE-541-length-13681-cov-3.014682_pt1 | contig 13681 bp, 14 predicted proteins | sample MGYA00242655_ERZ504811 | MGnify/ENA primary metagenome ERZ504811 (study PRJEB26092, sample SAMD00036406) | human gut metagenome | host: Homo sapiens | study: EMG produced TPA metagenomics assembly of...
GCAAATGTCCTGGTGATACAGTAGCGATCGGAGCTGCTCTGCCATTTATCAAAGAATTTATCGACGGCATTTATCTTATATAACCTTAGATTCATTTATAAAATACAGAGAAGTTACCACCTGATTTTACAACTGGTAACTTCTCTTTTTTATCGCCATGCGTTCGTAAGGATGTGGCATGTCAAGTAGATATTATTTTCAGAATATTTTGTCTTTTTATTATTTTTCACATTTTTTTCAGATTACCTATTGACATTTTCTCTTTCGTGCGATATTATAATATCAACAAAAGAAAAGGAGGACGGACCACCAATCAGTTAAATCTTTATTTAAAATTTAAAGAAAGAGGTACAGTCCAATGCAGAGGACAATTTAAACTGAAAAGATTCTAATAAAGAAAAAGGAGGACAAACCACCAGGAACGTAAATTTAACATCATTTCAAAATGATAAAAAACAAATCGAAGAAAGAAAGAGGTATAGTCCATTGGATGAGATATCATAAAAATCCATCGTATTTAAAATATTATTAAGTACGGTGGATTTTTCATGTTTCTTTTTTGTTTTATTCTTACTCTTTGTATTCAAACTTACGGATCTCACAATTCCTGATACCGAATCTTGCAAATTCATCATTTGTCATATCACCAAAATAAGACTGTATCGCTCTTGAGATCCCGTTATGTGCAACCAGAAGATACGTCTTCTGATCTGATTCTTTTTTAATATCATCGAGCAGATCGTAGATCCGGTGACAAAGCTTCAGCATCGATTCGCCGCCTTCATAAGAATTAATAAAATTAGCCTTGGCCTTCTGGAACTCTTCTCCATTTCTCGGCGTACCTTCGTATTTTCCAAAGTTCTGTTCTTTCAGGCGCATTTCTTCACGCATCGGGATCCCAGTTACCTCAGATACATGTCTGGCGGTCTCCTTTGCCCTGATCAATGGTGAATACAGTATCTCATCAATCTGAATTCCCTGCTCCAGAATTGCCTGTCCCAGTTCTTCTGCCTGCTGATGGCCGAGTTCTGTCAATTCAATATCCGTTGCTCCGCAGATCTTATTCTCTACATTCCAGACTGTCTGTCCGTGTCTTGCAAAATATAAATGTCCCATTTCTGTTTCCTTTCTGCTCTTACCGCCTATATAAGTTCTGCAAGAACCGGCAGTTTCTTTTTATAAATTCTTCCCGAAAATGCAATATGCGGCAACTCATAAAATGCCACATTCTCCGGGCAGACCGGGCGATACAATGGATCCGCCACAACGCCTTTTACATTCTTTAAACTCTGAAGTGCCTGCTCCAGTTCTTCTTCTCCACAAACTGCAATATCTCCATCCGCAAGTAATCCTTTCTTTTCCCTTAGCGGACAGATTACTCTTACAGATATCTGATATTCCGTCTCGATCACCGCTGCCAGAGATTCCATGATCACTGGTTCGCCGATTAATATGATCTGATTTTCTGAACTTTTTTCCAACTCGTTTCCTGTCAGGCCGATATGTCTTCCTTTTTCGAGATATGCTACCTGCTTTTTTTCTTCTATTGCATTCAACAGAGTTTTCATAAATCCCCGAATCGGTGTACCGGTCACATAAGGCGTCCCGAATCTTTCCTGCAATATTTCCGCCGCCCGAAGTCCCGTCGAAGAGACCACCAGATTCACCTCTGCCTCCGGTGCACGAGCAAGGTTTTCCAGTGTATCTCCCATCGCCCAGGTCGACAACACCTTCCATCCCGCCTGTTCCACATTCTGTATCAATGCATCCACATGCTCCTGTGGTCCGAAATCGAGCGGTGTCACACCAAGAAGATTCACGCTCTTTGGCGTCACTTCTCTCTTTCCTTCGATACGTTTCGCAATCTCTGCAAGTGCTCTTCCAACACCATATACATAATCATGCATGCCGTTTGTAGGAACGGAAAATGCCGGAATCCCGAGATCTTGTTCCAGTATCTTGGCGATTGCTTCAAAATCTGTTCCATTCATATAGGGAATCGGGGAGCCCGCAAGTGCTATAAACTTCGGCTTTAATTCCTCTGCCGCAATCTCGATATCACGGATCAGTTTCTCATCATTTCCCATAACAGCATCGATCTCCGTAAGTCCCGAGATATAGATCATGCTGTCCTGGTCATACCAGCGGATCTCATCGTGTGTATTATATGTAGAATTACAGCCGGACGGATCATGCATCACTGTCATCCCGCCAAGTTCATAGAGTGCCGAGCAGACACCGGATACATCCGCTGTATAAATTGGTATGATCTTATAACTTCGTTTCATATGCAGCTTTCACACCCCCAACCTTTCCGGATGATCAGATCTTCCGGATCTTTTTCTTCCTGCCAGGCTTCTATCATCAATCCTGCCACTTTCCGGATTCCGTCAAATCCATACAGACCGGCACCTTCCACCAGATTGACAAAATGCCTCGTTCCGGTAAACCACGCCGCTTTCTGTCCGATTGCCAGTATATTTTCTTCTTTCCTCGGACGTACCCGCATCTCTGGGTGGATCGTCGGCTCATATGAAAGGCCAGGATATTGTTGTTTCAGCCACTCAAATGTTGCTTTTTCTTCCGGATTTACCGCATCCAGATAGATTCTTGTCACAGAAAAGCCATGTGTCAGTAACAGCTTTGCAAGCTCCAGCGGTCTTGGATGAAATGTATGATCGATCATGATCTGTGCATCTCCGATTATTTGTCTTGTTTTTTTCAAAACTGCTTCACACAATGCAATCTCTCTTTCTATGGTCTCATCTATCTCAGCATCTCTTACACTTTCCGTAACCGTCTGCTCCAGCATTCTCCATTGTCTGATGATTTCTTCATACTCAAAGCTTCCAGGAAGATATAACGCTTTCTTCCCAAGCCTCTCTGCCTGACTTTCCAGTCCATATTTTCCAGGCGGATAGCATGCTATGAATATTCTACTGTCTGCAAGGTTCTCATAAGCTTTCCATGAGTCACAGGTCGGAAGTTCTCTCACTTCTATATTCTCTGCCTTCAACAAACGTTTGATATCACTCGTCTCATCCAGCGCAAAATCACTGCCTAAAATTGTCACTGATCTTTCTGAATCAGACTTCCCTGCATTTCTTTCCGGAAGTGCGTCGTAGATCGACTTCCGAAGCTTCTGATCCGGCGTCAGTCCGTGCTTCTGCATGATCGGATCCATATAACAGCGGATGAAAAAGATCTCCGGAAATCTCGCTTCCAATTCTTCATATACCCGTTCCAGATCACATCCCAGAAAATGATGCAGGCATACTGTAAATAATAATACCGCCTTCGGATGATTGCCTCGTTTCTTTAATACATCTGTCACTCCCTCGATCGTCACATCTTCCAGATTACCATTCAGAAGGTCCTCCTCTTCTACGATCACAAAAGAGAACCTGTCTGCGGCATTCATCTCGGCTGCTGTCAGAACAACTCCCCGCATACAGTTATCCGCACAGACATAGATCTGGATCGCTTCCGGAAGAAGCATTCCTGTATGGACAATATTCCAGTTCCCATGCGCCGGGGAATTGAATTCCAGACCGCTTGATTCTCCGGCTTTCTTTAACATTTCCATACCTCCCCGGATTCTTTTGACAACTCATAGATTACTTCCGCAAGCTTCCTATATTCTTCCGCCATCTCACTGCCCGGGAAACACTCCATGACCGTCTTTCCTTCTTCTTCCGCTTCTGCCACAAGTTCACTGTGAGATAATGTTCCTATCACCTGTGTCTTGAAATCATCTGCCAGCTCTTTTACCTTCTCTTCTTCTCTTGCCACATTTCTGCGATTTAAGATAATTCCTCCAAGAGACGCATATCCACGAGTCTTGAAATTCTCCACTGCCATCGCAATATTTGCCCCGGCATGGATTGCCATATTTTCTCCCGAGGTGATGATAAAGACTTTATCCGCATATCCTTTCCTCATCGGCATAGAAAATCCACCGCATACAACATCCCCGAGTACATCATAAAGTACAACATCCGGCTGATATACTTCATATGCTCCTGTCTCTTTTAACTTTTCCAGTGCCGTGATAATTCCTCTTCCTGCACATCCAAGTCCCGGTGTCGGACCACCTGCCTCTACACAGATCACACCCTGATAGCCGGTCCGCACCATATCTTCTAATCTCAGATCCTGCTTCTTTTCCCGGAAGAGGTCCAGTACTGTCGGCACTGCTTCCCCGTGTCTTAATGCAATCGTCGAATCCGCCTTCGGATCACATCCGATCTGCATCACTTTCAGTCCTTTTTCCGCCAGTGCCACAGCTACATTAGACACGGTTGTTGATTTTCCGATCCCGCCTTTTCCATATACTGCAATCTTAATCATACTGTTTTTATTCTCCTGCTTTCGTAATAATATTCGAATACGCTGTCTTCGTGGATACCCCGCTCAGACGACCGATCTTGCCGGATAACGTACTGATCACATCCTGCGGTGCATCAATAGCAATACTGATAATATTGATACCTTTTTCCCGATATGGAATTCCCATTCTTCCGATAATATACTGTCCCGCCTCATGAAGCAGATGATTCAATGTCTCGATCGCTTCCGGATTTTCCACAATGATAGAAATAACTGCCACTCTGTATCCATTGATACCCTCCTAACAGATGCGCGGCAGTAATTCCCCGCCCGGCTGCGGAAGTAATGCCTGCGTTCCGATCTCCGTCAACATCACTACTTTTCCCGGCTGCTCTTCGGTCACTTCACCGATAATTGCCGCATCCTGTGAATATGGACATACTTTCAATGCATCCACGATCGTCTGTGCCTGTTCTTTCGGCGCCATGATCACAAGCCGTCCTTCACATGCAAGATAGAGCGGCTCCAGTCCAAGCATTCCACATACGCCTCGTACCTCCGGTGCAACCGGAATCTTCGAAGCATCCAGACGAATGCCTACCTGGCTCTGTCCGGCAATCTCATACAGCACAGTTCCGACTCCTCCTCTGGTCGCATCACGGATCACATGCAGTTCATGCGTTGCATCCATCACTGCTTTTACATTCCCCCAGAGTGGTGCACAGTCACTCGTCACATCCGCATCGATTCCAAAATCTTCTCTCGCAAGAAGGATCGTGCATCCGTGTCTTCCTATATCTCCTGTCACAATGATCGCATCGCCCGGTTTTGCAAGATTTCCCGCAACTTCGACTCCATCCGTAATCTCACCGATACCTGTTGTCGTGATAAAGACTCCGTCCACCTGCCCTTTTCCGGCAACCTTGGTATCTCCCGATACGATCCGGACTCCGGCTTCTTTCGCCGTCTTCTCCATTGCTTCTGCAATCTCTTCCAGTTTTTCCATCGGAAATCCCTCTTCGATCACAAATGCACAGGTCAGGTATAATGGTTTTGCCCCCATACAGGAAAGATCATTGACCGTACCACAGATGGAAAGCTTTCCGATATTTCCTCCCGGATAGAATGCCGGTGATACGATAAATCCATCGGTAGACACTGCCATCTTTCCAATCGGCGGTGTCAGAACTGCCGCATCATCCGCAGTCAGATCCGGATTATCAAAATGTGCTTTGAAGATCATATCGATCAGCTCTGACGTCTGGCGTCCTCCTGCACCATGTGCCATCGTCACAGTTTTCCCCACTAATCTTGCTTTTCTTGCTTCATTATCCACATACTCATTCATCTTGTCCACTTCCTTGTTATTTTCCGTCTATTTTCTTATTCTCTTCCATACATATAATATGCTGAACAGGCTCCTTCACCGGATACCATACATGCACCTACCGGATGCTGCGGTGTACAGACCTTTCCAAATACTTTACAGTCGGATGGTTTACATTTTCCCTGTAATACATCCCCGCATCTGCAGGCCGGATTCGCCCTTCCTTCCATCTTCGGAACCTGATATTTCTTTCTGGCATCATACATACCCCATTCATCACGTAAACGAAGTCCTGATCCCGGTATGATCCCGAGTCCTCTCCATTCACTGTCACATGCTTCCATCAGCGTATCCACCAGTCTCTGCGCTTCTTTACTTCCTTCTTCTGTCACTACACGCGGATAACAATTTACAAAGAAAGGTTTCCCTTTCTGAAAATGTGTCAACGCAACTGCCAGTGCAGTCAGAAGTTCTTTTGCCGTAAAGCCTGCCACCACACCGCTTACACCTTCCTGCACCAGTTCTTCACAAAGCTTTGTTCCTGTGATCGCATTGACATGTCCCGGATATAAGAAAATGTCTGCGCTTCCTTTTAATGCTTCGTATGCCTGCGGCATCGTTTTATTTGCGATCAGCATGGAATAGTTCGTGATTCCTTCTTCTTTTGCTTTTTTGACAGACAGACATCCCGCCGGAGTCGTCGTCTCGAATCCTACAGATAAGAATACAACCTCTTCTTCCGGATGTTCTTTTGCATATTTTTCCGCATCGGCAGGTGAATAGACGATATGGATCTTCCCGCCTTCGCTTCTTGCATCTGCCAGACTCTTCTTACTTCCCGGCACACGCACCAGATCTCCGAATGTACAGATTGTCACACTCTTTTCCAGAGCCAGATAAACTGCCTCATCGATATAACTTACCGGTGTGACACAGACCGGACACCCGGGACCAGAGATCAATTCTACCTGCTTTGGAAGAAGTTTGCGGATACCCAGACGGAAGATTTCATGTGTATGTGTCCCGCATACTTCCATGATCCGGACTGCAGGGCCGTCATATCCTTCTATGATCTCTCTTGCCGTTTTCTTTCCTTCACTCATTACAGAAGTTCCTCCATCAACTGATCTGTCTCACTGTCATCTTCATCGGTAATTTTTGCAATGGCGATTCCTGCATGCACCATTACATAATCTCCCGGTTCCAGATCTTCCAGTAATTCTGAAGAGACCGATCTTTTTGCCCCCCCCGCGTCTACAACTGCCGTACCATCACTGATACGGACTACTTTTGCTGATAATCCTACACACATGTATTTTCCCTCCTGAATATACTGCATGGCATATGCTGCCTGCCCCAGTGCGATCCCACCGTCATTTGCCGGGATCAGGTGATGTCTGAGTACGGTAAAATGTTCTTTTTCCAGACCTTCTTCCACCATTCTCAACAACAGCCGATTTTGGAATACACCGCCGCTTAATGCCACACAATTACATTTTTGTTTTCTTTCTGATCTTCCTGCAGCCACAGATTATAAGGTCTGCCAGCTTTTGATGAAAGATATAAGCTAATTTTTCTGCCTGAATGCCTTCTGTTTTCTTCTCTGTCAGATATTTTATAAGGCTTCCTGTCTTCATAATCAGCCTGTCTTCCGGCTCTTCTTTTCTTCATCCGGATCGCTTTCACCATCTGCCGGCTCATCAATTTCCCAGATCTCTTTCTCATAAGCTTCTGCGGCAAATTCAAGTGCCATCGAAGCCTCCCCTTCGAACGTAGACTTCGTCCGGATTCCGAGAATTGCACTGACTGCATCGAACAGACGTCCCGCACTGGTCGATGTCACAGCATTCATTTTCCGATCCGCCATGGCAAGAAGCACTTTGCATTCCGGTTCACTGCACAGGTTAATCTTCTTTACAATCTCCATTGTCTGCTCTTTATCCTGTGTCTGCTGATAGATCAGTGAAACTGCAATTCGCCATCCTTCTTTAGCAGAAATATCGCCTCCGATCTGAAGAAATGGTTCGATACTTCCCATCCGTTCAAATCCGTGATAATCTGCAAGCAGAAGTTCACCTCCCCAGATGGTTCCATCTGTACCATATCCGGTTCCGTCGAATGCCACGCCGATTACCTGCTCTTTCCGATCATTTTCTGCCATACAGGATAAAATATGTGCATAATGATGCTGGATCTTTACGACGGGAAGTCCCATTTCTTCCGCAACAACTGTCGAGTTGTATTTTGGATGCAGATCACATGCTGCAACTTCCGGTTCTACCTCCAGAAGTGTCTCGAACCTGTGAATCGTCTCTTGTAATGCTTTTACAGTACGGAGGTCTTCCAGATCCCCTACATACGGAGACGGATAGAAACGTCCATCCACTCCGATGCAGAATGTATTCTTAAGTTCTCCGCCTGCTGCCAGCACCTGTCCTTTCCACGGCATCGTCACCATCGTCGGAAGCGGCGCATAGCCTCTGGAACGCCGGATCATATAAGGCTCTCCCTTATAAAAATCCATCACCGTATCGTCCGCCCGGATCCGGATCTTACGGTCATGCGAAAGAATCAGGTCACACAGATGTGACAATTCTTCTACTGCTTCTTTATCGTCCCTGCAGATCGGTGCACCGGAGGTATTGCCGCTCGTCATTACGAGATAATCCGGCATCTCGATTCCATCGTCATATTGGAATAACAGCATCTGTACCGGAGCGTATGGGAGCATGATGCCGACTTTCGGATTCCCCGGAGCAACAGACTTGCAAAGACCTGTACTGTCTGCAGATTTTTCCGTTTTTCAAGTAACAGGATCGGCTTCTGGTGTCCATCCAGGATCTCCTCCTGTACTTCATTTACCAAACATTCCTGCTTTACCGCTTCCACATCCCGCGCCATCACGGCAAACGGTTTCGCCGGACGGTTCTTTAATGTCCGCAGTCTCTGTACTGCTTCCTCGTTCGTCGCATCACAGCAGAGATGGAATCCGCCGATTCCCTTGATTGCCACGATCCCGCCATCATGGATCATTTTTCTTGTGGCAATGATCGCAGCTCTTCCCCGTTCTTCCCTGCCGGTCAGATACACTTCCGGACCACAATCGTTGCAGCATACCGGCTGTGCATCATAACGTCTGGTCGCCGGATCCTCATACTCCGAAGCACAGTCCGGACACATCGGGAATTCCTTCATGCTGGTCCGTTCCCGGTCATATGGAAGCGCATCCAGGATCGTAAGTCTCGGTCCGCAGCAGGTGCAGTTGATAAATGGGTGCAGATAACGCCGGTCTTTTGGATCGTACATTTCTTTCTTGCATTCTTCGCAGATTGCAATATCCGGCGAGACGAAGATCTCCCCTTTTGTCTTCCCACTTTCTATAATCTGAAAATCATTGAATTTCCAGTATTCTTTCTCTTTTACATCTTCTGTATTAATCTTCAATATGGCTGCTCTCTTCGGTGGCTGCTTTTCCAGTCTCTCCAGAAAATCTTTTACACATTTTTCCTCTCCCTGTGCAAAGATTTCCACATAGGGACCTTTGTTACACACACTTCCGGTGATTCCGGCAGCCGCTGCATGACGGCTCACAGTCGGTCTGAAGCCGACACCCTGCACAATTCCGTAGACACGGATTTTCTTTGTTATCATCCGTTTCTTCCCCCTGTCTAAAACATATAGGTTTCCCATATATCCTGCTTACACGTTAAGCTTTCCTGACACTGCAAAATGCGTCAGCGGAATAAATGTCCCTTCAAATCCCGGAATCATCCGCTCCATACACGGATCTGCAAAGATTACATCATATCCTTCTTTTTCCACCAGCGAAATGAAATCATCCTCTTCTTTCAGACTAATATCATCTGCGGCATCAACATTCAGATCCGTTAAAATCTCCTCTTTCCGCATGAACCATGTCGCTGTTGTGATTGCTTCTTTTTCCCCGGTTCGTTTTTCGATCTCCTTACGCACTGCATTTGCAATCACCTGCTGCTGTACGATCAGGATCTTCTTTCCTTGATAATTCACTTCTGGCACAAGTTCTGATGCCAGTGGATAGGCAATCTCATATGGTGTTCCGAACTTCTTTTGCAGATACTGCGCTGCTTTTAATGCTGCCGGAGATACGACCACATTCTTCGCTGCCAGAGAAGCATTTCTCACTTCATCCAGTCCGTCTCCCATGCCATAGCAGATGGCACGCATTCCCTGGTCTGCATATACTTTCCGGATCTTATCTGCTGCCTTCAGGTCACTGACATCCTGCGGAGTCATGCCGATAATCCCGATACGTGGTCTGTCTTTATCATTCATATCCTCAGACTCTTCATTCTTGTCACTGAATTTCTCGAACAATGCAAGATATGCCTTTTCTTCTCCCTTGTCATACAATTCCATTCCATCCGTATTCACCGTCAGGACCGAAAGATCCGTCTTCTTAGACAGCATCCGCTCCAGCGCCCGGTAATCCGTCCCGATCACTGCTGGAACCGGAGTCCCGATCACTGCTGCAAATGTCACATCCAGTTTTTCTGCCGCATCTACAAGTTTTGCAACCAGTCTGTCGTCTCTTCCAAGGATCGCATCCATATCACGAAGTCCCGCACTGAATACCGCACTTCTGGTTTCAAACCATCTTGGCTCATCGAAGCCGCACACATTTCCCGTACATCCGCCTGCATCACAGATGACCAGCATTCCGCCAAGTTCATATAACACCGACACTGCTCCCGACTGATCCGGTGCAAATGGTGTCAGATATTTTCTTAATCCTTTCATCGCCTACACCTCCAACAGTCTTTCGCACAAATGTCTCACACCCGCATATCCGTACGGCTGCACTTCTTCATTCCACATCACGTTTTTCACATCCGGATGATAGTAGCAGGCATCTTTTCCAATTGTAATTGTAACCCCGCTCTCTTCCGGATCATAATACAGCATGGTTGGTTCCATATTGGAAAATACTTTTGTCTGCGGACTCAATTCAGATAAATTTTTCAAATATACAAAATTCTCGGCGGTCAGCGTTCCATAGATCTCAGCCACCCGGAATCCATACTTTACAAGCGCCAGTGCCAGTTCGAACGGATCCCCGTTCATACATTCCCCGATGGCGAAAACTGCATCCGGCTTCGCAGATTTCAAGCATTTTACGGAATCAAGTGCAGCAGTCTCCGCTTCATGATCTTCGAATGGAAGCCCCAGAACCTTCCCCAGTGCCTGATACTGCTTCGTTATCTTATCGATCTGGTATAATCTTCGCAGTTCAATGAATGGAATCTTCAATTTCTCATGAAAATCTTCTGCTGCGAATCTCGCTTCCGGATGTAATACCAGATTGAAATTCGCCTCTGCCATCGTCTGGTACTCTTCGTAATCTTTGCATCTGGATATCTCGTGTACCGTCTTTACGCCTGCTTTTTCCAGCATTCCATATAACTCACAATCATCCATAAGTGGTGAGAAGAATCCCAGCAGATTCACGACATTTCCTTTTTTCTTCTTTGGTTCCAATAAAGAATATAAGGACTGGCGCACATGCACCATCGGCGGCTTCCGTCCTTCTCTTGTCAGCGCATACATATAACACGGTCTGACCGGAAGTCCTGTCTTTTCTTCGGATTTTCTGCAGATCCGTTCCATATCTGTTCCAAGAAGCGCATCCACGCAGGTAATGCAGATCATCACAACCGACGGCTTCTTCTCCAGACTGTCACAGATCTCCTGTACTGCCTTTGGCACTTTTTTCAGATGTCTTCCCGTTACGATATCGGTCTCATCCATCGTGAGATAGAAGAACCGGTCCTCATACCGCGGCATGGAACTGATCATGGATGTATTCCGTCCACAGCATCCCGGTGCCACGATCAGCATAATCGAATCCGGGATCGCAAGCCCCGCTCTCTTTACGCCGAATCCTTCCGCTCCCGGCGAATTAAATGCAAGCGTCGCCGGAGAACTGTAAATCAGATGCGTATTCGACCGGAACTGCTCCGGAATATCATCCCTTCCCCGCTTCTGTAATTCTTCTACCGTACAATAATAGGCACTCCCTCTCATACCTGTTCCTCATCTTTCCATAATATTTCCGCCAGATCATAGAAGCATTTACTGATGTCCGACTCCGGATTGCCCTCAATCACCGTCTTCCCCTGGTCTTCACAACGAATAATCTCATCACTGCGGGGAATCTCCCCTACGATGTCAAATCCATGCTCTTTTGCAAATGTCTCTACTTTTTCAGTCTCATTTTCCACATTCCTGTGGTTCAGTACGATTCCGAACACTCTTGCATAACTTCTGTCTTCAAAGTTCTTTACTGCTTTGGAAATGTTATCTGCCGCATAGAGTGCCATCTTCTCTCCCGATGTCACGATCAGAACTTTTTCCGCATAGTCTTCCCGGATCGGTGCTGCGAATCCACCGCAGACCACGTCCCCGAGTACGTCATACAGAACAACATCAGGCTTATAGGTCTCGAATAATTTCAGATCTTCTAATAACTGAAATGTCGCAATGATTCCTCTTCCGGCACAGCCAAGCCCCGGTGTCGGTCCGCCCGTCTCGATACATAAGACATTTCCGAATCCTTCTTTTGCAATGTCTTCCAGTTTCTCCGGTTCTTCGTCTTCTTCTCTCATATAATTCATGACCGGCCTTAGCGGTTCCCCGCCGAGCAGATTCATCGTCGAATCTGCCTTCGGATCACAGCCGATCTGGATGACTTTCTTCCCCATCGTGGCAAATGCTGCTGCCAGATTGGATGTGACGGTGGATTTCCCAATTCCACCTTTTCCGTAGATTGCTACTTTTAACATGTGTGTTCCTCCTGCATGTTCTTATTGCTGAAAACTTACCTTGGGCAGTTTTTCTTGTATACTTAGATATAATAAAGCACGGTATACCCAAATGGCTCTCTTTCATGTTAGAAATCGCCTGATTTTGTATATCGTGCTGTAATATAACCTGCCGTTAACTACTTTTTAATGAAACGAATTCATAACTATTCCTGCTCGGGACTTACCTTGCAGTCAGAGTCATTCTTCCCTGTATTTTCTTCTCTTTACATTCGGATAGATATCTGTCACTCCGTCTGTATCAATAAATTTATTATACTCTTTATTCAATTAGTCAGTCAACGCAAACCTGTAGTCTCTTCTTTTACAATCTTCTCTGTCTTTACCTGCCCGCTTTGCTACTCAAAAAACAGGGCTGCCGTACGCATCATTTCGTACGACACCCCTGTTCATATTTATAAAAATTGAGGAATTAATAAAATGGATAAAAAATTGGCAATAATATCATACTTACTATAAAGCATACCAGGCTTACTGCCAGTCCCGGTTTCAGGAAATCTTTAAACCTTACATTTCCAGGTCCGATAATCATGGAATTGGCCGGAATTGCCATCGGCGTACATACTGCAACACTACTTGCAATGAACACTGCAATGACAACGGCTCTCGGATCAGCTCCCAGTGATTCGGCAATGGTCCATGCGATCGGACACAGCAATGTACAGGCCGCAGTATTACTCATAACCTGTGTCAGTGCCCATGTCAGAATCCACAGTGATGCCATGATGATCATCGGACTTGACTGTCCGGTCACCGAAATCACTGCATCTGCAATCATTTTACCTGCTCCCGTATCATTTAACGCTGTTCTAAGCGGCATCATAAATGCAAGCATAAATACCGTCAGCATTTCAAACGATGCAAATGCTTCCTTCTGGGACAGCACGCCGAATAATACCAGCACAATTGCACCACAGCATGCTGTTACATGCATCGGTGGAAGGAAATCCACATAATCTGTAAGCACCATTCCTGCAATCGTAAGTACCAATACTACAATTGTCAGTGTCCCATACCATTTCGCACGCTACTGTAATCCGGCTCCTGTAGTGCCTCATTTCCCGCTTCCCGGTCATTGATCAGCTTTGATCCAAAGAAGAATAAGAATATTGCAACAACAATCAGCGTTGGAATGCCAATTTTCGCATATTCAAAAAAGCTTACC
>ENA-OQKV01000543-OQKV01000543.1-human-gut-metagenome-genome-assembly--contig:-NODE-543-length-13580-cov-4.092396_pt1 | contig 13580 bp, 12 predicted proteins | sample MGYA00242655_ERZ504811 | MGnify/ENA primary metagenome ERZ504811 (study PRJEB26092, sample SAMD00036406) | human gut metagenome | host: Homo sapiens | study: EMG produced TPA metagenomics assembly of...
AGGACCGGGACGTCGTGAGATTGGTCACGGTGCACTGGCAGAGAGAGCACTCCTTCCGGTACTTCCAAGCGAGGCAGAGTTCCCGTATGCGATTCGTACGGTATCTGAGACATTTGAATCCAATGGTTCTACTTCTCAGGCAAGCGTATGTGCGTCCAGTATGTCACTGATGACAGCAGGTGTGCCGATCAAGGCAGCTGTTGCCGGAATTTCAGCAGGTCTGGTGACAGGAGAGACAGACGATGATTATCTGGTTCTTACAGATATCCAGGGACTGGAAGATTTCTTCGGAGATATGGACTTTAAAGTGGCTGGTACACACAAGGGTATCACAGCGATCCAGATGGACATTAAGATCCACGGACTGACAAGACCGATCATTGAAGAAGCAATCGCAGCGACAAAGAAAGCAAGAACTTATATTCTGGACGAAGTGATGAATAAAGCAATTGCAGAACCTAGAAAAGAAGTGGGAACTTATGCACCGAAGATTATTCAGATGCAGATCGACCCACAGAAGATCGGCGATGTTGTCGGACAGAGAGGAAAGACGATCAATGCGATCATCGAGCAGACTGGCGTGAAGATCGATATCACAGACGATGGAGCAGTTTCTATCTGCGGTACAGAAAAAGAAGCGATGGAAAAAGCAGCGAAGCTGATCGCAACGATCGTAACAGACTTTGAAGCAGGACAGCTTTTTGAAGGAAAAGTAATCAGCATCAAAGAATTCGGAGCATTCCTTGAGTTTGCACCTGGAAAAGAAGGAATGGTTCATATTTCCAAGATCTCCAAAGAGAGAGTCAACAAGGTAGAAGATGTTCTGAACATTGGAGATGTTGTGAAGGTTGTATGCCTTGGAAAAGATAAAATGGGAAGATTCAGCTTCAGCATGAAAGATGTTGCAGAAGACTAATTAGAACTGAAGAGAAAATAGAAAATCAGGATTACCATTTAAGTGGATAATCCTGATTTTCTATTTTGCATTTACGACAATGCTCTGGTCTCCCCGCATTATTTTATTAAGTATTCGTTTCATTTCTTCGCCGTTATCTCCTGACAAATCAATGCTTGAAAAAGGCAGAGTCAGTCTTTTATTGTTGTAATAAGTAATCCATATTGTATTATTTCTGGTTCCTGGAAATACATAGCGCAAATCCTTTATATACTTTTTGGCATAGAGGTTTCCGTTTATAACGAACCAATTTTTACTGACAAACATTCGTGTTGAACTTTGCACAATGATAGGGCGTTTTGATATATTTCCATATTTTATATGCGGTCAACAAAGTAAAACAAAGAAAGAATAATTCGATCCATAGAACTTCTTGATGTTTTTCAATCCACACTATTCTAAATCCCCGTACAGACTGATAAGCACAAAATCCCCATATAAAGGCTAGCAATAACTTTTTAAGTGGGTAAAGACGAAACCATTCAATCATTTTTAGCGGTCCATTTGATGGATGGTAATCTTTATTTATGAGTTTATTCGTAAGGCATTTCTGTACAATGGATGGTAAATTGACCCACAGGATAATTGCTAAAAATAGAAGCCAAATAACCATTCTGCTCCCCTTCCTTTCTCTGATCTGTCGTTTTCTTGATACCTTTATTATATCAGTTCCATGGATCCGCCACAATAAAAATGAAAGGTCTCTGTTCCGGCAGAAGTCGAGTTAAAGGACGGAGAATTTGTGAATTATATCGCATGCGATACAATTGAATATGCAAAAATGCATAATAATAGAGCAGTGAAGAAAACATTAACCATACCAGAGTGGTTGAATGAGGCGGCTACGAGAGCCGGGGTAAATTATTCTCAGGTTCTTCAAGAAGCACTGATGAGAAAATTAAATATAAGCAGATAATCATTGGAGAGCTTGGAAACAGGCTCTCTAATCTTTAAGATTTCTTAAAGATTCTTAAAGATACAGTAAAGACTATTGAGTAAGAAACAGAAAACGACTATACTAAACACTGTCAAATGTTGGAGAAGAAGGAGCAGGCAAGATGAGATACAGACAGAACAATGTAAGGAAGAAACTGATTCCGGCGTACGGGATTGTGCCGCTTTTACTGGCATTGTTATGGAACTCACTGGCATATAATGGTGCCAGATGGATTGCATCCGGGCGATATCATTACAATATTGAGACTGTGTTGGATGAGAGGATCCCTTTCATACCCTGGACATTGGTAATCTATTTTGGATGTTATCTGTTTTGGGGAATCAATTACATTTTGATTGCGGGACAGGAAAAAGAGAGTGTATATCACTTTTTTACAGCAGATGCAATATCCCGGATTGTCTGTTTCTGTTTTTTTGTCTTGTTTCCGACGACCAATACCAGACCGGAGATTGTGGCAGACGGATTCTGGAATCAGGCCGTGATCTGGCTTTATTCCATTGATGCCGCGGACAATTTGTTTCCTTCCATTCATTGCCTGGTAAGCTGGTTTTGTTTTCTGGGAATTCGTGGGCGGCAGGAGATTCCGAAATGGTATCAATACCTGTCCTGTGTGATTGCAGTTTGCGTGTTTTTATCCACTTTGATGACAAAACAGCATGTTGTCTGGGATGTGGCAGGTGGTGTTATCCTGGCGCAGATCTGTTTTACGGTTTCCGGGAAAACACAGTGGTATCGGATATATCAAAGATTTTGTGAAAGGATACAAAGCTGTATTTTTCATTTGACAGGAGGAGCACGACATGAGAGATAAGAAAAAAGCAGTTTTTAATATTTTATTTTTATTACTTGTATTTGGTCTGACTGTATATGGTGTTTTTCGAGGAGAAGACCTTGAGAGTATGATGCACTCCATTCGACAGGCACAGTGGCAATGGCTGGTGCCGGGAGTGGCTCTGGTATTATTCTTTATATGGTCAGAATCAATTATTATCTGGTATATGATGAAATCGTATGGAACCCGGTTGAAGAAACGGTCTTGTTTTCTGTTTTCTTCCGTTGGTTTTTTCTTTAGTTGCATTACACCGTCGGCAAGCGGTGGACAGCCGATGCAGATATACTATATGAAGAAAGAAAAGATACCGATTCCAGTATCGACGGTAGTATTGATGATTGTGACGATTACATATAAGCTGGTCCTGGTTGTGATCGGAATCGGGATTCTCATATTTGGTCAGGGATTTCTGCACAGATATCTGGAAGGCATTCTGCCGGTCTATTATCTGGGATTGGGATTGAATGTGTTTTGTGTGGTATTTATGACAGTTCTTGTATTTCATCCGGTGCTGACAAAGGAAATCCTGAAAAAAGGCGTCCATTTGCTGGAAAAGCTGCGCCTGATGAAACACAAAGAAGAACGGCTGGAAAAGCTGGATGCATCTATGGATACTTACCGGGGAACGGCAGTATATTTAAAAGAGCATATGGGCGTGATCGTGGTTGTATTCGGAATTACATTTGTTCAGAGAATGGCCTTGTTTGCAGCTACCTGGTTTGTGTATCGGGCGTTTGGACTGTCAGGAACTTCATTCTTTGATATTCTGTTTCTTCAGGCAGTGATAGCAGTTGCGGTAGATATGCTGCCGCTTCCCGGTGGTATGGGGATCAGTGAAACATTATTTTTGAATATTTTTCGCCCGGTGTTCGGATCTTTGCTGCTTCCGGGTATGGTTTTAAGCCGGGGACTGGGATATTATGCAGAATTACTGATCAGTGCTGCATTTACAGTGGTGGCGCAGCTTACGATAGGAAATGAAAAAGTAAGAGAACAAAAGAAGTGTATAAAGGAGCGTGTTGAGGGATGATAGGATTTTATGATTATACGGTGGTGCTGACTTATATTAGTTTTACTTCATCAATAATCGGCATTTTTTGTGCTGTTACAGGACATCCAAAGTGGGCTGTGTTCTGTCTGGCGCTTTCCGGATTATGCGATATGTTTGATGGAAAGATTGCGCGAACGAAGAAAAACAGAACAGAGGATGAGAAGCAGTTCGGAATTCAGATTGATTCTCTGTGTGATGTGGTCTGTTTTGGAGTGTTTCCGATTGTATTATGCTATGAGTTGGGCATGCGCCGTATTTACAGTATGGCAATTTTAGTACTGTATGGGCTTGCCGGAGTAATCCGCCTTGGATATTTTAATGTCATGGAGACCAAACGGCAGCAGGAGACCAGCGAAAATCGAAAATACTATCAGGGACTTCCAATCACATCCATGTCAGTCGTACTGCCGCTGCTCTTTGTAGTATCGCTGATACTTCCGGGATATCACTGGTTTCTGTATGCACTGCATATTACAGTGGCAGTGGTCGGTATCTTGTTTGTGGCAGATTTTAAGTTCCGCAAACCAACGAATAAAGAACTGGCAGTTCTTGTCGGAATCGTAGGAGTCGCAGTCCTGTTCATCCTGTTCTATAACGGAGGATGGTGGGAGTTCTGCAGAGCGCGGTTTTTCCGGCATATGTAGTTTTCAAAGGATGAGATCAATAAGGAGGTAAAAAGGATGAAGCTGGCAGACAGAAGAGGAAACATAGAAGAATGCAGTTCAGGACAGGATCGGCTGCTGGAATGGATTTACACGCATGAAACAGGAAGGTTTCTTATGAAGGGACTGATCAATCCACATATCTCTGAAATCGGAGCTGTGTTTTTGGATTCTCGGGCCTCCAGAGTGCTAATTGCGTGGTTTATCCGGAAGAACAAGATTCCGATGTATCAGTATGAGCAGAAAAAGTACCGCTCTTTCAATGAATTTTTTAAACGAAAAGCACTTCCGGGAGCACGAAGAATCATTCGGGAGCCAGAGAGGCTGATCAGTCCTTGTGACGGAAGACTCAGTGTCTATAAAATTGAAGAAAATTCCCGGTTTCAAATCAAACATACAAGCTACAGTACAGAGAGTCTTTTGAAAAATGAAGGGCTTGCAAAACGCTATGCAGGCGGGTATGCATGGGTGTTCCGGCTTTGTGTGGAAGATTATCATCGTTACATTTATGTGGATGATGGAGTAAAATCGGAAAACGTGAAAATACCGGGAGTATTGCATACGGTCAATCCGGTGGCGAATGACAGTTTCCCAATCTATAAAGAGAATGCAAGAGAGTTTTCGCTGCTCTGCTCAGAAAATTTTGGGACGGTTTTAATGATGGAAGTAGGGGCAATGATGGTGGGAAAAATTGAAAATCGCCATCAGGCGGCAAGAGTGCGAAGAGGTCAGGAAAAAGGAAATTTTGCATTTGGAGGTTCTACGATCATTCTGCTCACACAAAAAGGAAAGGCAATGCCGGATCCGGATATCTGGGAGAATTCTCTGAATGGGATTGAAACAAAAGTAAGGCTGGGAGAAAGCGTCGGGAGAGGAAAGAAACGATAAAAAAGAGCTGAGATTTATCATCGGAAATTGAATGATAAAATCTCAGCTTTTCTATTTTATAAATTCAATGCAGTCTGATATCCTTCTGTTACAGCATCTTTGATATTTCCAGGTTTTTTGCAGTCGCCCAGTACATGACAGGTAATTCCTGCAGAGGTCAGCTGTTCCTCTAAAGTGTTAGACGGACGGTATCCCATTGCAAGAACGAGTGTATCGGCATCTGTAATCTCGTGAGTCTTTCCATCTTTTGTATATTTGATCACGGTATGATTGACTTCTTCCACTTTTGCATCGCAGAGAATCTGGATTCCTTTTTCCATCATTCTCTGGACAAGCAGACTTCTTCCCGGACCACTTTCTGCTTCCATGATCTCATGTGCCATTTCAATCAGAGTAATCTCCCGGTTTCTAGGGAAACGGTCATTCAGAACCGGAGCCAGATAATCTGCGGTTTCACATCCGACAGAGCCTCCGCCGATGACTACAATCTTGCGTCCCGGGAACTTCCTTCCATAGAGGACGTCGTCCGCAGTCATCCAGTCTTTAAATTGTGTCATAAACTGAGGAACAACCGGAGTCGCACCTGCACAGAGTATGACCTCATAATCTGGATAGTCCTTCTGGATTGTTTCCAGTGTAACCTCCGTATTTAAAAGAACCTTTACGCCGGCCTGTTCCAGTTTGTGTGCCTGATATTTGATCAGCTGTGTCAGATCCTGTTTTGCAATCGGAACGGCAGCGATCCGAACGGTTCCGCCAAGGGAATCCTGACGGTCTGCAAGTACAACATGATGTCCGCGTTTTGCAGCAACGTAAGCAGCTTCCATTCCGGCAGGACCTCCACCGATAACAAGGACATTTTTTGTCTCTTTTGCAGGGGTGATGGTGTCTTCATTTTCCGGTTCCAGAGAAGGATTGACAGTACATGCAACCCGTTTTCCGAACATAATGCCGTTTAAGCAGCGCAGACAGCCGATACATGGACGGATATCTTCCTCGTGTCCGGCCTGAGCCTTGTTGCAGAATTCAGGTTCACAGAGATTTGCGCGGCCGATCATGCAGATATCTGCCTTATCATTTTCCAGAAGTTCTTCTGCCAGCCATGGTTCTGTGATGCGTCCCACAGTTGCCACCGGGATCGAAACATGTTTTTTGATCTCTGCGGAGAGCGCGCTGTGAGATCCCATTTTTGTTCCGGGTGCAGGAATGGAGCTTCCTCTTTTGATCGTTGTTCCGCCGGAAACATGAAGCATATCCACACCGGCTTTTTCGAGCTGTTTGGAAACATAGATGGCATCATTTAAATTCAGACCCCCGTCTGAATATTCATCTCCGGAAATACGTACATCGATGATGAAATCTTTTCCACATATTTTTCTGACTTCGGCAATGACTTCAAGAGTCAGTTTTAAGCGTCCATTGATATCTCCACCATAGGCATCTGTCCGTTTGTTGTAGAGCGGGGAAAGGAATCCGCCAAGGAGTCCATGTGCATGAGCGGCGTGAATTTCCACTCCGTCAGCGCCTGCTTTTTTTACACGCAGAGCAGCCTCGCCGAACTGGCGGATAATGACCTGCAGTTCTTCAACAGTGACCGGTCTTGGCGCTTCCTTGGCATAGTAAGGACCTACAAAAGACGGAGCGATCAGCCGCGGAGTACCAGGAATCGGGAATGCCATGTAAGCAGGATGAAAAAGCTGCGGCAAAATCTTTGCGCCGTACTTGTGGACGGCAGCAGTCAGCTTTTCCCATCCCGGGATATAGCTGTCGTCACAGATGGACATATCTCCCGGAAGATATACATAAGTAGGCTCTACAGTTGTTACTTCTGTTACAATCAGTCCGACACCGCCTTTCGCGCGGGCAGCGTAGTGCTCCACCAAAGCATCTGTTACGTATCCTTTGTCAGCCAGATTTGTAGAGATCGGCGGCATAAATACGCGGTTTTTTACAGTAGTTTCTCCGATTTTGATCGGGGAGAAGAGTTTTGGATATGTATTCATAATTTGATTTCCTCCTGTACAATTCTACATTTATTTTAATATGCAGAGACAGAAATATCCTCTCTTTCCCAACACAATACAGGGCAAAATTTGTCGTGTTTTTTGCAAAAATAGATTTTCCTGTAAAAAACATAGCAAAAAATGCCTGAAAACAGAAAGGAAACAGTTATGTTCCTGTGCAGGAAGGCCGTATCGTCAGAACAATATCGTCCTCTTTCTGAGAGAGAAGCAGTTCTTTTTGACGGGCATCAGAAAGTGTACAAAGGAGTGTATCGCCATCTGACACGATTTGAATCCCCTCTGCGTGAAAGAGAAGACGGTTTGTATCATCCAGATGAAAGACCTTTGTAAGCAGTTCTTTTTGTTTCTGTGTGAATTCCATCGGACGTGTTTCCTGCTCCGGAAGAGGAAGCAGATTTTTTACGAAACGCTTCCGATAGGTGCTCGGTGTAATGCCGTAGAGTTCCTTGAAAATCTGAGAGTAGGCCTTGGAGTTTGGCATCCCGCATTTTCCGGAAATCTCTTCAATCGAAGCTTTCCCTTCCAGAAGGTCCTCCAGAGATTCCCGGACTCGCACATAGGACAGATATTTGACAAAGGAAAGTCCGGTATAGCGGGTGAACAGTCTGGAGGTATAGCTGGTGCTGAAAGAAAGCGTTTTTGCAATGTCTGTAAGGTGAATATCCTCTTGATAATGGCGGTCGATAAACTGGATTGCTCGCACGTAGTTCTCGTGGTGAGTGGAGTCCACAGGAAGCTGTTCAAAAGGTGTGTTGCGCTGCTTTTTTGCAATGCAGAGGATCTTCATCATAATCTCATTGAGGGCAAACAGATCAGTTCCATCTGCGGAATCTCCATTGAAAAGAACCATAAGAAGCCGACGGATTTCTTCTTTCAGGGAGCGTAAAAGAGCGGCATTGCTTACCGGAGTACACAAAATTGTATGGAACAGATTTTTACAGGAACCGAGCATATTTTCCGGAATCCGCTCAAAATCAATGTGAATGGTCAGAATCACGCTTTCAGGCTGCAGTTTTTTCAGTATATGGATCTCGTCCGGTGCAATCACAGCCAGTTCCTGCTCTGTCAGGGAGTGGGAGATGTGTTCTGTGATCACCTCATAACTGCCCTTTAGAACATAGGAAAGCTCCAGGCTGGTCTGTCTGGAAAATACTTTGCGGTCAAAGCTGTTGATGCTAAGACTTAAGGGATGATTGAATTTCTGTCCGGAAAAGTCATAATAATAGTTCATGTTTTGCATAGGATCACCTCGTTATCGTCAGTCTGCCGGGAAGGCATATAGTGTCAGTATAATATAAAACAAAGCGAAATAGGTGATTTTGATCATATTTTTTTGTTTTTAACAGTATCTAAGGTCTAAGGATTTTCAAAGATTCCTGTGGTTGACACAAAAACTTCAAAAAACGGGTCAACCACGGGCTTTTTGGTGCATAAAATGCAATCTAAAAGAAATGATTTTTGAGTAGAATAATCGAACCGTTTACAACACACTTACAACAAATCCATTTCTATTTTTTCAATCTCGTTTCTTAAGTCTTCCAATGTCCGGTGACCATATGTGTCATTTGTGACATCACCTATCTTATGACCGAGCATCCTTTTACGATCATTTTCCATGACTTTATATTTTTCAAACAGCCTTGAAAATGTGTGCCGGCAATCATGGGGAGTATGTTTTTCAATTCCAAGTGTGGTCAGTTGAGTATACATCTTGTCCCGGAATATATCGATTTTGTCAGGCAGGAGCACTCCATGTGTTTTCATCCTGTGTGATTTCGACATAAGATGAATAATCTTTTGTACATAAATTGTTTGCCATAGCATACTTGTACATGTGGTAGTATAGATTTTTGATGTGTTCTATGCTGGCGTGTCTGAGCGGACAAGCGTCCATTACTTCCTGCAGATCGTCTGTAACAAGCTTTGCGAAAATTCTGTTGTGTAGGGCAGCAGAGTTCTTGAATCCTGCGCGTAGCGTATATTCCAAGCTGGTGCGTTTTACTTTTTTTGTCATCGTATTCATGCCCAAACTTTTTAACATTGAATTTCCGGTATACTTCCGCAAATGTTAATTGAGGCTCTTCCTTTGCTTTAATTCCCTGCACTTGATTGTAATTTGCAAGCAGAGACTGGATAAAATCCTCCGCATTCTTTTTGTCATCCACCTGGATATCATTTTCCATGCCGGGAGTATAGGTGCCGGCTTTGTATGCTGTAAGAACTGCAAAGCCGATCATCCAGAAACATAGCATATTGCTTTCTGTGGCTTCATTTGCCCGTTTTCGTATTCTTCTTTAGCTGGCGGGTAAACGCCGTAAGGATTGCGGCGATTCTTACCAAGGAAGCGTATCTGACCGTAACCATTGGGCAAACGAGGATGCTTTTTTCTTTTGGCCATATCATCATCTCCTTTAAATTTAGGTATAAAAATAGCAGCCAGCACATGAACGAATGTTCTGGATTGTGTAGCTGCTCCGAAGATGATACAATATTCACTGGTAAGATATGGCATATCTTCGGATATGTAGACCGTCTCAGTGTTGGTAGCACTGGGGCGGTATTTTATTGCAGTTTTATTTTAATAAATCATCAATACAAATTTCAAAATCTTCATATATTTTCAATTTGAGTGTATCATGAAAAGGAATGATCACCGGCGCGACATCTTCCTCATATCGGTATACCGTTGTGCGTTCTTTGGCAGGATCCACAATCCAATACTCCCGAACACCTGCGTCAGTATAGAGCGTATTTTTGGTAGAGTAATCCATTTTACGGCTGCTCGGTGAAACGATTTCGATGATAAAGTCTGGTGCTCCTTCACAGCCACGGTGTGAAATTTTGTTAGAATCACAGACAATGTTGATATCAGGCTCCACATAATTGGAATCATCATCCTTAATAAAAACAGCAAATGGAGCAGGATAGACTTTGCAGTTACCACCTTTTTTTTGATATAATTCCTCAGAGAGGCGGAGAGTTCCATTACTAATTCCTGATGTAATGGAGACGGTGGTGCCATGTTATAAATTTGTCCGTCAATCAATTCCGCTCTCTGTCCATCTGGAAGAGCATAGATATCATCAATTGTGTGTGTAGTTGTTTTTAATAATGGCATAGGAAAACCTCCTTCTGAAAATAATAAAACATAATTTTAGTTTATCAATTATCCAACCGAGTGGTACTCCGGTATCTCTTTAAGACCACTAGGGCGTGATAGCTGCCTGTTCTATTTTTGGATAAAAGCAAAGGTGTTATTGTAATTCTAGTAATTTTTCAGATATCTTCTGTGTTAATTCGCTTTGCTGTGTTGCGGTTAGTGTTCTTGATGTTCTTATTACAATACTTCCCAGTATGTTATGGGAACCAGAATCTAACATCCCCGCTCCATCAAATGCAGAAAGATAAGTATTTCGTTTCTCTGCTTCTTCAATAGTAGGATATACCTCAATACATCCGCCGCAATCGGTGCCTTTTTCGACAATATCATTACCAAAAACTTCATCCTGGTTTATTAATGAACTAGAAAAATATATGCAAGCAGTATATCCACCAGCCTTGTTCAGATTACCGTTGGGGTCATGGTCTTCAGTAACTGCCTGCACACCGGAAATACCTTCTACATCCGCTATTCTTTGAATAACAAAACTTTCTGTAGGTGCTGTGATCTGTCGCATCTGCAAGATACTGTTTTCCAGTGCTGATTGTTTTTCTTTTATAGCATCAATAAATGAACTGTAATCAATAGGCTCTTTTAACATTTTGGTAGCGGATATAATGTCCGATGTTTTACTCGGAAGCTCAGGAACTGTTCTTTTAGCATTTTCTGCATCTGCTATTGAGACTTTGAGTTCGGACATGGTATTTTCATCATAAGGCTTATTTGTTTCATCCATTAGGGATTGTGCATCAGCTATGACGGAGTCTAATTCTGCATTCTTTACTTCCAAAGTCTCTGTGGCAGTATTGAAACCGTTCACAGCTTCGTCATGCGGTTTCTTTACCTGAAAGTACCAAGTACAAACGCTGACACTGGCGATGACAATAATAGTGAAAACGATACCTATAATAGCATTTTTACTTTTCTTTTTGTTTCTTCCATAGTTTTCCTCTTTTTCCCCGTACCTTAACACCACTTTACTCTATATAAACGCTGTAGCGGTTATATCTTAAAGAACATATTTTCCTAAGATTCTTCCGATTTCAACAATATCACTGGATCCAGTAAATCTTTAATGTCCATAAGTATCAATCCTTTTTATACTTTTTAGGTGTGTACTTTTCTTTGTTTTTCTGTTTTGCCATTTCCATTCCAATTTTCATAGCGGAAAGAATAGATTCTATTGCTTCTGGAGAGGCTGGATCACCATCAAACATTAAACCATCTTGCTTCAGAAGTGCTTCTGTATCACTTAAAATAGCTTCTATTTGTTTGGAATCTCTTTTTGTGAGAGAGGATTTATCGGTAACGATTTGAGTTTCTGGTTCTTTTCCTGTTGTTAAATAATTTACTGACACACCGAAATAGTCAGCTATTTTTTGTAATCTTTCCAACGTTGTGTTGCCAGTTCTAAGTTTTCCTATGGAACCACGGCCAAACCCTAATTCTCTTTCTAGTGCTGTAATAGCCAGATTCCGTTTTTTGCATAATTCTGAAATTACATCATACGTCGTCATAATTGTCCCTTTCTAAAAATGTAGAAAAAAATCTACACAAAGTATTGATAACGTAGAAAAAAGTCGATATAATACAGCTATAAGGTAGAAAAACTTCTACGACATTGCTGAATAAATAAGAAAAATTCTACATCGTTTGTGGTTATTCTGATTATAGAATATTTTCTATATAAAGTCAACAGAAATAGAAGATTTTCTCTTTGTAAATAACAACTGCATGTATGTACGGAAAAAAGGATTCCCCGTAACTATCGTTGGATGATAATTACGGGGAGAGACTATTACATATCGTGGTCTTCTAGAAATCTAACAATTTCAAAAATGCACACAATACATTCTAGAATTATTTGGATTAATTTCCTTAAGTCTCACCTCTTTTTGCGGAGGTATCCTTAAGATTGTTACTCCTCGGCAACTCCTTCCTATAATTTCAAGCCCTAATTTATTGATTTTTGGGCTTTTTTCTTTAAATGTTTACCTCAAAACAAGGGCTTAAAGTGTAGAACAGTCATTGTATCCTGTACTGAATAGTTGAAAATGGGTACACTTAATAAAACATCCTTTTGTTTGCTTTATAAAGGCTATAATCCCTCTGTTCAACTATGATGTTGAACCTTCCGTGTCTAATGGTATCTTGTACCAACTTCCTTCGTCCCACCTGTTCATACACTGGGTGCCAACTAAGCTTTCTAACAGGGTCATGCCCTACGGAGTGAACTACCGTCAGCTACAGCTCTTGTTTGTATTTGATTCTTACCGACCTACTGCTTTCTTCAAGAAAACTGATTTTCAGTGGACGCTCTCTTTTGTTTCATCGGTTGGTCTTGTTGGTGATGCAGTGCATTTCACACTCCATCCGGGTTTCCTATCCAGAACCCTGCCCGATTTCAGATACTTTCTGCAATCCGGCAAGGCTCTGGAATATATGATTCAGTCTTGTTCTTATGCCACCTGTACTGACTGTTCGTTTGGTCTTACTATATCTCTCAACATTTTCTTCGGATCATATGTCATCCCTTTTGTCAGGATTGCAAAAATCACCCTCAGTATCTTACAGGTAATCACTATCAACGACTGCAACTTTTTTAGCGGATTGTCTTTTCGGGTTGTGTAATACGCATGTAATTCTTTAAATTCATCAGCATGTGCCACTGCTGACTTTGCCCCCCTGAAACAGCCAATATCTAAGCCGTTTACGCCCTCTATGGCTAATCTTAGTTTCGCCCTTGTGTTGCACAGCAAATTGTAGGAACGGGAAATATACAATTCAAAACAAATAGAAACGTTACATTGTCTGCAGAAGAATATAACAGTCCTGTTACGTATGAGTGTTGATCAGCACATTATAATATGCCATTTTCAGAAAAATAAATAGTGCAGAAATAATACGGGGATCTTCCATCCCCGAACCCCTGGAATCCTTGTTATAACAGTAATAGAAAAAATTATTACCGTTATAACAAGGCTAAAAATGGGATATTTTAATTTTCCGAATTCTGCAAATTATGGCATCAAATAAAATGCGTTGTAACA
>ENA-OQKV01000544-OQKV01000544.1-human-gut-metagenome-genome-assembly--contig:-NODE-544-length-13555-cov-2.974680_pt1 | contig 13555 bp, 11 predicted proteins | sample MGYA00242655_ERZ504811 | MGnify/ENA primary metagenome ERZ504811 (study PRJEB26092, sample SAMD00036406) | human gut metagenome | host: Homo sapiens | study: EMG produced TPA metagenomics assembly of...
TTTGTGTGTTCAAAATTTAGGATAGATCGGAAGTATTCCGGTGTTTTAGTAAGAAGCTGCAGATAGTTTTCAATATCGGAGATCTCATAAAAACGGTATTCTGATAAGATGACCGGAAGCTGTGACTGAGTTCCTGTGAGAGGTGCAAGTGGTTCGTCGTAGAGTGTATAAGGGGACAGATCATAGGCAGAATTCAGATAGTCATTCAGCACATCATAAGTAAGACGGTTGTCTTTGGAAAGAGATGTTCTGTTATAGGAGCGAAGTCTGGTCCGTTCCGCATCGACACTAGACCGGACCAGTTCGGGATCGGTGGTACATTGTCCATAAGAAATGGGCGCATTTTTTATGCCATATTTTTCGGGATTTTTTAAGGTGTAGTGGAGAGTAATTGTATTTCCACTGATTTCCTGTCGGAAAAGTTCAGAAGTATATTTCGAAAATGCCTGATCCGCATCCTGTTGAGAATGAAAGAACAGAAGAAAAAGGAGTAGAAGTACGGATGCAGACGGAAGCAAAAAGAGTAATGGCTTCCGTTTAAATTTTTCGAGAAATTTTTGCATAAAAATCCCCATATAAATCATTTGTATCATTTATATGGGGATTTCCCGCAAATATGTATTCATTGTTTATAACCGGAAGCCAATATCATAAACATCCGGTAACTTATATGACTTATAATCCGGTAATCAGCTCAACAATAAAGACGCCGAGACATGCGAACAAGGATACCTTCAGCAGGCTCTTGCCACGGTAGGCCAGAAATACGGCGATGATAAATCCGGCAAGTGCAGACCAGATATTCGCAGTGGCACTGAGGATTGCCGGGAATGTCATAGCAGCAAGCGTCACGTAAGGGACATAGTATAAAAATGATTTAATATACGTGCTTTTAATCTCTTTGCGGATCAGTGTCAGCGGAAGCATACGGATCAGGTAGGTGACTGCCGCCATTACAAATATGTAAATGTAAATATTATGATTCATGGTGTGCCTCCTTTACCGGGAAGAAATAAGCCGCAATTCCGGCAATGATCAGAGTAATGATGATAATACGGAATCCGGATGAAATGTTCCGAAGTCCCGGTGTCTTATCAAATAATAAGCTGGCTGCCATGGAAATGACAACAACACCCGCAAGCACACGGTTATTACGTGCCGGCGGAATAATGATCGCGAGGAACATGCCGTAAAGAGCAACGCTTAATGTCGCTGACAACACGCGCCGGCAATATATTTCCGGACAGGATGCCAAGAAATGTACCGAACACCCATCCGAATACAGAGATAAATATAACCCCGTAAGAATAAAAAGGACTCAGCTTTCCACCCTTACAGACTGTAACACCGAAGATCTCATCGGTTACACCATAAGCAATGAAAAACCGGTGGATCAGTGGTGCTTCCGGATCAATCTTCTGCGAAAGTGCGCAGGACATCAGACAGTATCTTAAGTTGATGATAAGCTGTGTGATGGCCATCTCTATATAAGAAGCGGTCGATGCGATCAGCGACAGCCCTGCAAACTGTCCGGCGCTGGTCACATTTGTCAGAGAGATCAGAACCGCATCAAAGATCGAAATTCCGACTTTTTTTGCCATGATCCCAAATGTAAATGAAACCGCTATGTATCCAAGACAGATCGGTATTCCGTCCTTGAAACCGGCGGTGAAATATTGTCTTCTGGTCATAATAAATTCCCCAATCTTATGTGTAGTTTCTGTAAATAACGAGAATATTATAAGCGCTCTGATTGGTTGCGTCAATGATGTGAAAAGTGGAAGATGGGAGATATTGAGAACAAAGATAACAGTATACTATGTAAACGAATATAAAAATGCATAGAAACACTTCGAAATAGCTGCCGAATTAGTGAAAAACATACAAAACATATAAAACCTATTGACAAGGTAGGGTAAAAGCAGTATCATACGCATATCGAATCTGAGATACGAAAAACACACATAGATGGAGTGATGAGTATGATAAAAGTAGAACACGCAAACAAAACCTTCTCCGGAAAATACGGTAAGGTACATGCCTTGCAGGATGTAAGCATCCATGTAGAAAAGGGAGACATTTACGGAATCATCGGATTCTCCGGAGCCGGTAAATCCACATTGATTCGTCTTGTAAATGGACTTGAAACACTGGATAGCGGAACTGTAACGGTTCATGGAGAAGAACTTGGAAGTCTGAAGAAACCGCAGCTTCGTAAATTAAGAAGAAAAATTGGAATGGTATTCCAGCAGTTCAACCTTCTGGAATCCAAAACAGTTTATCATAATATAGCATTGCCGCTGATTCTTGAGAAAGTACCGAAGGCTGAGATTGACAAGAAAGTCAGAGAAGTTCTTCGGTTTGTAGAACTGGAAGACAAGAAAGACGTGTATGTCAGCCAGCTTTCCGGTGGACAGAAACAGAGAGTCGGAATTGCAAGAGCATTGACAACAACACCGGATATCCTGCTTTGTGATGAGGCAACCAGTGCCTTGGATCCACAGACAACAGAGGCAATTCTGAAACTGCTTAAGAAGATTAATCGTGAGATGGGAGTTACAATCCTTCTGATCACACATCAGATGCAGGTGGTTCAGATGATCTGTAATAAAGTAGCAGTCATGGAGAAAGGTCAGGTAGTCGAGGCGGGAAGTGTACTGGATGTATTCGGAAAACCGCAGGCACCAGTTACAAAGAGATTTGTTCAGACTGTTGTGAATGATCAGATCCCTGAAAGCATCATAAGTCTTGTAAAAGAGCAGAAAGAACATTTCCGTGTAGAACGACTGAAATTTATCGGAAGCAGCGTAAAACGCCCGGTTATCTCAGATATTTGTCATGTAGAAGGAATTGTAGTAAATATCTTAGGAGCAACCGTTCAAGAACTCCAGGACAACATAATGTGTGTGTTCATTTTACAGTTGCTAGGATCTGAAGAGAAGATTCTGAAAGCAGAGAAACAGATTGACGAAAACGGAGTAATCAGAGAAAGGGTAGAGGTGATTTAATGGATCAGCAGTATTTTGGAGTTTCACTGGAGAAATTACTGACCAGTGGAGGACAGACTTTATATATGGTGGCATGGTCATTGATCATCGGAACCATCATAGGAATTATTCTGGCATTGATCCTTGTGCTTTGTCGCAAGGGCGGACTTGCAGAGAATCGGATTCTCTACAATATCGTAAGTATCTACATTAACATTGTAAGAAGCATTCCATTTGTAATCCTTCTTGTAGCAATCATGCCACTGACAAGAACAATTGTTGGAACTACGATTGGAAGTACGGCATCGTTGGTACCACTTGTTATTTACATCAGTCCATATCTGGCACGATTGATGGAGAACAGTTTGTTGGAAATTAATCCGGGTATTCTGGAAGCAGCAGAAGCGATGGGAGCTACAACATGGCAGACTATTCGTTACTTCCTTCTTCCTGAGACACTGGGATCTATTGTTCTGGCACTGACAACTGGTACAATCGGACTTCTCGGAGCATCTGCGATGGCAGGATATGTAGGTGGAGGCGGTGTCGGAGATTTGGCACTGACTTATGGATACCAGAGAATGAACACACCACTGATGATTTTCACAGTTGTAGTACTGGTTATCTTTGTACAGATCCTTCAGTTTGCAGGAAATACAATTTCAAGAAAATTAAGACAGCATAAATAAATATCAGAGTTCTGTAAGAAACAAAAAAGACAGGACAACAAGCCTGGTAATAATAGTTGTGAGTGTTTACAGTCACTGTGTAACGACAGCCGGACATGAGATAGATAAAAAGAATAGGGAGATTTAGATTATGAAAATGAAAAAATTTATTGCAAGTGTATTAGTAGCGGCAACAGCATTTGGTCTTGTGGCATGCGGAAACTTAGGATCAGGCGATTCTGCAAAGAGTGATTCATCAGCAAAAAACACAGATAAGAAGGAAATCGTCTATGGAAAATCTCAGGGACCATATACAGAGCTTTTTGAAGATGCCATTGTTCCGATTCTTGAAAAAGAGGGATACACAGTAAAGGGCGTTGATCTTTCTGATCTTCAGACAGCAGACGTTGCATTAAATGACGGAGATGTTGATGTTAACGTTGAGCAGCATACAGCTTACATGGAAAATTTCAACAAGAGTTATAACGGAGATCTGGTAGCAATCAGCCCGATCCCGACAGTGCCGGCAGGTGTATATTCTAAGAAATATGATTCGATCGATGATATTCCGAACGGTGCAAAAGTGGCAGTTCCAAACGATGCATCTAACACAGCACGGTGTTATCTGATGCTTCAGAAGATCGGCTGGATCAAACTGGATGAGAATGCAGATCCATCCGCAATAACACAGGATGATATCACTGAGAACCCACATAACATTAAGTTTACAGAGATGAACAGTATGACAATCCCGGCTACAATGGCTGATTTTGATTATGTAGCAATTACAGGAAGTGTTGTATACAATGCAGGAATCGATGCTTCTACAGCACTTGCGAACGAAGATATCCAAGATTACCTTGTACTTCAGGTTGTAGTAAAAAAAGAGAACAAAGATGCAGCATGGGCACAGGCAATCGTAGATGCATATCATTCTGATGAATTCAAAGAATATATGAAAAAAAATAATGATGGATTATGGTGGATCCCAGAAGAACTTCAGTAAGTGGTTCTGAGCGGAGTTAAAGAAAGCGAGGTAGAAGCCATGGATCAGACGGAAAAGTTAATTATAGATATAATTGATCAACATAGAGATGAAGTTATTGAGTTTGCAAGAGATATTTATACACATGCGGAACTTGGATATAAAGAATTTCGTACCTCACAGAAATTTGTAAATAAGATGAAAGAATTAGGACTTCACACAGAAACAGGATTTGCCATCACAGGTGTAAAAGCATACCTGAATGAAGAGAAGAAGGAGAATGCAAGTCTTGCACTTTTAGGAGAGTTGGATGCTCTGAGAATCCCGGAACATGCCTATGTAAATTCTGAAACAGATGCGGCTCACTGCTGCGGACATCATGCACAGATGGCAGGCATATTTGGTGCGGCACTTGCACTTACAGTACCTGAGATTGCAGAAAAACTGGGTGGACAGGTAGTATTTTTTGCCACACCTGCAGAAGAGTATGGTGAGATTGAATTTAAGAATCAGCTGCGTGAGCAGGGCAAGATTCGCTATGGAGGTGGAAAATGCGAATTGATCCGTACAGGAGCGTTTGATGATATTGATCTCTGCCTGGCGCATCATATTCAGCCGGGAGATGAAATTCAAGTCGGAAGCGGAACAGGAAATGGATTTGTATCAAAAGTAATCCGCTATTTAGGAAAAGCAGCTCATGCAGCCGGAGCTCCTGACAAGGGAGTGAATGCACTTTCCGCAGCTTCTATTGGCCTTCAGGCATTAGGGCTCAACCGTGAGACTTTTCGTGACGAAGACTGCGTCCGTGTTCATCCGATCATTACGAAAGGTGGAAATCTGGTTAATGTTATTCCGGATGAAATTGTGATCGAGACACTGGTAAGAGCGAAAACAATTGAAGCATTTACGGATGCGGCAAAGAAAACAGATCGTTCTTTTCAGGCAGGTGCAGTGGCGATGGGAGCAAAAGTAGAGATTACTACACTGCCGGGATACCTTCCGACACTTGCAGAACAGGCTTTGCCGGAGTTGAAGAGAGCTGCAGAACTTGCAGCACCGGAAGTACCTGTAAGAGAGGCTGCGGGACATTCCGGCGGTTCTACAGATGTAGGTGATGTGCAGCATCTGATGCCTGTTTATACATTCAATACAGGCGGTGTAAAAGGCGGACTTCATCAGATTAACTTTGAAGTGACGAATGAAGAAGAGGCTTATATTGATACAGCGAAAATGTTTGCATTGGCAGCATATGGATTGCTGAAAGAGAAAGCTGCAAGAAGTAAAGAACTGGTTAAAAATTACAAACCAGTATTCAAAGATTCTGCAGAATATACAAAATTTATGGAGCAGTTTGATTCTAAGGAAGTACTTGATTGATAGTTAAGGAATTTAATTGCAGAAGATTGATACGTACAGCCTGTAGACCTTGACATCACGCCCGCTTATATGCTACGATTTACATTACGAATGGATATATGACAAACGCATTGATGAAGAGAGTATGTAACAGGAAATCTTACAGAGAATCCCGTGAACTGTAGGTGAGAATACTGCAGTGTGATGCTGAGAGGGACAGGTGGAACGTTACAGAAGATGGCTTACTGAGCGGTGTGGATGAGCATGGAAAATGTAAGTTCACGAAGGGTTCCGCCCTTTACAGCGGAGAGGTGGAGTGGTGACTTCACCCGCAGAGACTGTCGGTTGCGAGACTGATAGTGAATGGAAGTGGTAACACGGATTTTCGTCTTCCCTGGGATTTACGAATTGTAACAGAAGTTATGAGGAGTGAATGCAGGGGAGATTTTTTATATAACAGGAAACTGAGTTTCCTGTTATATAAAAAGCCTCCGGCAGGATGCGCATTCGCGCGAAGAAGTAGGATGTCGCAAGCGACCGCGCTCAGCGCGAGAATGTGCCAGGGCACATTCTATATTTCATATATCCGGTAAACATAGAAGGAGAGAGAAAAAACATGTGTGAAAAATGTAATAAAGGAAAATATTATATTACAACAGCAATCGCTTATGCATCAGGCAAACCGCACATCGGTAACACGTATGAGATCGTGCTGGCAGATGCCATCGCAAGATATAAAAGAAGTCAGGGATACGATGTATTCTTCCAGACAGGAACAGATGAACATGGACAGAAGATCGAGCTGAAGGCAGACGAAGCAGGTGTTACACCAAAGGAATTCGTTGACAATGCAGCAGGCGAGATCAAGAGGATCTGGGATCTGATGAATACGTCCTACGACAAATTCATCCGTACAACAGACGAAGATCACGAAGCACAGGTTAAGAAGATTTTCAAAAAACTGTACGATCAGGGAGACATTTACAAAGGATCTTATGAAGGAATGTACTGTACTCCATGCGAGTCTTTCTGGACAGAGTCTCAGTTAGTAGACGGTAAATGTCCGGACTGCGGACGTGAGTGTAAGCCTGCGAAAGAAGAAGCATATTTCTTCAAGATGAGCAAATACGCAGACAGACTGATCAACCACATCAATGAGCATCCGGAATTCATTCAGCCGGTTTCACGTAAGAATGAAATGATGAACAACTTCCTGCTTCCGGGACTTCAGGATCTGTGTGTATCTAGAACATCCTTCAAATGGGGAATCCCGGTAGACTTCGATCCAAAACATGTCGTATACGTATGGCTCGATGCGCTGACCAACTATATCACAGGAATCGGATATGACTGCGACGGTAACAGCACAGAACTGTTTAATAAGAACTGGCCTGCAGACCTCCACCTGATCGGAAAAGATATTATCCGTTTCCATACCATTTACTGGCCAATCTTCCTGATGGCACTGGATCTGCCGCTTCCAAAGCAGGTATTCGGACATCCATGGCTTCTGCAGGGCGACGGTAAGATGAGTAAGTCCAAAGGAAATGTACTTTACGCAGATGAGCTGGTTGATTTCTTCGGAGTAGATGCCGTACGTTACTTCGTACTTCATGAGATGCCATTTGAAAATGATGGCGTGATCTCATGGGAGCTGATGGTAGAGCGTATGAACTCTGACCTTGCAAATACACTTGGAAACCTGGTAAACAGAACTATTTCCATGACAAATAAATACTTCGGCGGTGTTGTAACAGATAAGGGTGTTGCCGAGACAGAAGAAGAAAAGGCTGTCGATGCAGATCTTAAGGCTGTCACAGAAGATACTCCGAAGAGAGTCGATGCGAAGATGGATGAACTGCGTGTCGCAGATGCAATCACAGAGATCTTCGTACTGTTCAAACGCTGCAACAAATACATCGACGAGACAATGCCGTGGGCACTTGCAAAAGATGAGGCAAAGAAAGACCGTCTGGAGACCGTTCTCTACAACCTGATCGAGAGCATCAAAGCAGGAGCAAAACTTCTGGAATCCTTCATGCCGGAGACTTCAGAGAAGATCCTTGCTCAGCTTGGAGACGGAAAAGTAACAGAAAAACCGGAGATCCTTTTCGCAAGACTGGATGTCAATGAAGTAATGAAAAAAGTAGAAGAACTTCACCCACATGTAGAAGAGAAGGAAGAGGCAAAAGAAGAAGCTGACGAAGAAGTGATCGATATCGAAGCAAAGCCGGAGATCACATTCGATGACTTCGGAAAGATGCAGTTCCAGGTTGGTGAGATTATTGCCTGCGAAGAAGTGAAAAAATCCAAGAAACTTCTCTGTTCACAGGTTAAGATCGGAAGCGAAGTAAAACAGATCGTATCCGGAATTAAGAAACATTACTCTGCAGAAGAGATGGTAGGCAAGAAGGTTATGGTTCTTGTGAACTTAAAACCTGCAAAACTTGCCGGAGTATTATCTGAGGGTATGTTACTGTGCGCAGAAGACGCAGAAGGTAATCTGGCACTTATGACACCGGAGAAGAATATGCCGGCCGGTGCAGAGATCTGCTAATGCAAGTATAGAAAGATACAAAGAAACTGGTTGATAATAGTTGGCTTTGTATATGAAAGAATGAAAATGAGGACGGAGGATTTTTGGAATCACCGTCCTTGTTTGATATATATCTCCAATATCCGACATCTATATACAGTATCTGTCACACAAGTTATCCACATGATGTGGATAAGTATGTGGAAAACCTTGGGATAAGGGTGGGATAGCCATGAAATTCCTTGGGATAACGTGTGGAAAAGATGGGATAAATATTGGGATACTGGGGACAGAACATTTTTGATTTGGGACGGAGGATATATGATATTTGATACACATGCACATTATGACGATGAGCAGTTTAATGAGGACAGAGTAGAATTGCTGAATTCTATGGAAGAGCAGGGCGTTGGCACAATTATAAATGTCAGTGCAACATACAATTCATGCAGAAAGGTTATTGCACTTGCAAAGGAATATCCATTTGTATATGCGGCAGTCGGGATTCATCCGGATGAGGTCGGAAGCCTGAATGAAGAGACCTTTGCACAGATGAAAGAGCTGTTTAAAGAGGGGAAAGTGGTTGCGGTAGGCGAGATCGGTCTGGATTATTACTGGGACAATGAGCCGAGAGAAGTGCAGAAAAAATGGTTCATACGGCAGCTGGAACTGGCAAGAGAGTTGGATCTTCCGGTTCTGATCCACAGCCGGGAGGCAGCGGCAGATACCATGGAGATTATGAAGGAGCATGCGAAAGGACTAAGCGGTGTGATCCATTGTTATTCGTATTCTAAAGAGATGGCACAGGAATATGTCAAGATGGGATTCTATATCGGCGTTGGCGGAGTGGTAACGTTCAAGAATGCGAAGAAGCTGAAAGAAGTAGTGGAAAATATTCCACTGACGTCAATTGTACTCGAGACGGACTGCCCGTATATGGCACCGGAACCGAATCGTGGAAAGCGCAACAATTCTGCCTATATCCGTTATGTGGCAGAGAAGATTGCGGAATTAAAGGGTATTACGTATGAAGAGGTAGTTGAACAGACGGAGAAAAATGCAAGAGATATGTACCGGTTATAGCAAAAAGCAGGGGAGATATCGGAAAAACAACGATATCTTCCTTGTTTATTAATAAGAAAACCCTTATGCATAAATTTCCTATTGCCATATAAAACTACTTATGTTAACCTAATCTTACGCAGTCGTCAATCTGACAGACTGCAAAAGTATCTATCAACCAATCGGTAATTATTTCTTTCACTCTATATTCAGAGTAGATAATCCGATGAAAGCAAAAAAGAGGAAGATCGTTTGAAAAAATGTTTCAGGCAGCTCTGAGAATCTGAGGTATTTGCTGAGAACATTTGGTAAACTTCTGCTTTTCTAAGATATACTCCTGTGTTAAAATATGCTTAGGCAGAGAATTCTTTACTTCAAACGATACTTTATCTTACAAAAGAAGGGAGAATTCTATGAGAAGAAACCAGAAAAATGTAACAGAAGATGACTTTATTATGCTTCCGACGGTGGATTTTTGTTTCAAAGAATTGATGCAAAATGAAAATATCCGGAAAGGAATCGTAGCGGCTTTGCTAAAGCTTCACCCGGAAGACGTAGAAAAAACAGACCTCATGCCTACAATATTACAAAAACAGTATGAGGATGATAAATACGGAATTTTGGATGTTCGGGTGAAGTTAAAAAACGGTGTACAGATAGACTTTGAGATGCAAGTCGTCTACTACGACTACTGGGCTAACCGGTCGGCGTATTATCTTGGAAAAATGTATGTGGATCAGATCAGAGAAGGCGACAGTTATGACAGGCTGCAGAAGTGCATTCAGGTAAGCATTCTGGATCATACTTATTTTCAGGATGATGAAAAGTGCTATCGTCGGATTGCATTGTGTGACACAGAGACAGGGAAAGAGTATACAGATCTGTTAGAGATGCACATACTGGAACTGTCCAAGCTTCCGCCTGAGCAGAAAAATGAGACAGATCTGTTACAATGGATGCGCTTTTTAGGCGGAAAATGCAGGGAGGATTTCAAGAAGATGGCAGAGAATAATTCTACTTTTGAAGAGGCATATGATGTATTAGACAGACTGAGTGCGGATGAGAAGAAACGGCTGGAATACGAAGCAAGGCAGAAAGCAATCAGAGATCATGACATTATGATGAAGACAGCAAAAAGACTTGGACTCGAGGCTGGAATTGCAGAGGGAAGAGAAAAGGGAATTGCAGAGGGAAGAGAACAAGAAAAACGCAATATTATTCGTGAAATGCTGCAGGATCACATTCCCGATTATAAAATTAAACAATATACAGGAGCAACAGATAAAGAGATTTCCGAGGAAAAGAGCCGGTTGTTTTAAATGTCTGCGCCTATTATTGGAAGGTAGTGAAATATACAGATCGTACATGATAAAAATTCTCGATAATCTGTTCCGCATATGAAACAGCCAGAAAAGCCCGAAAAATGGGGAAAAGCAAGACCGTGGATTTTAATCAGTGCGCCGGCTATCTTGAAGAATAAATATTTTTATTTTGTAGCAGCATTGTTTATCTTGGCACTTAGCATTGCGTCAGGTAACGGATCTATGACCGTATATTATTGTGGAAATATCTTAAAAGATATGGATATGATGACACCACTTTCCATGGCACTGACACTTCCGGTTATTATTGGAAACTGTTTCGTACCTGCGATTGTTAAGAAAATAGGACATCAGAAAACGCTAATCCTCAGTTCGATTCTGATGCTGGTCGGATTCCTGATCGTAGCAATTAACCCTCACAGCGGAACATTTGCCATCGTCGGAATGGTCGTAAGAGGATTTGGAAATGGAGCAATCTTCGCTTGTGGATTCGCATTAGCAGCCATAGCAAGCTTACCGGGCATATGAGAATCTTCCATCCCCGTTTATATTTTCTTTATACATATTTCATTTTTTATCGCTGTCAATCCCGGCCAAATTATTGTATAATGAGGAATAATCGAGAAACCATATAACAGATACGGGAGGGTCTATGAAGGAACCAACGTTAGGAAATCCGCAGAATACCATCGAGGTTCTGCAGAAATATAATTTTTCATTTCAGAAAAAATTCGGTCAGAATTTCCTGATCGATACACATGTATTAGATAAGATCATACAGTCGGCGAATATCACGGAGGATGATATGGTACTGGAGATCGGACCAGGAATCGGTACGATGACGCAATATCTGGCACAGGCGGCAGGAAAGGTGATCGCAGTTGAGATCGATAAGAATCTGATCCCGATCCTGGAGGATACATTAAGCGGATATGACAATGTACGTGTCATCAATGAAGATGTATTGAAGTTGGATCTTAAGAAGATTGCAGACGAAGAGAACAACGGAAAGCCGGTCAAAGTGGTGGCGAACCTGCCATATTATATTACGACGCCGATCATCATGGGACTTTTTGAAAATGAGGTTCCGGTGGAGAGTATCACTGTCATGGTGCAGAAAGAAGTTGCGGACCGTATGCAGACCGGACCGGGTAATAAGGACTATGGCGCACTGTCATTAGCAGTACAGTATTATGCCGACCCGTATATTGTGGCAAATGTACCGCCAAACTGTTTTATACCAAGACCAAATGTGGGTTCTGCGGTGATCCGTCTGACCCGTTATAAAGAGCCGCCGGTGCAGGTAAACGATCCAAAGCTGATGTTTAAGCTGATCCGGGCTTCTTTTAACCAGAGAAGAAAAACACTGCAGAATGGTTTAAATAACTCTCCTGAGATCTCTTTCTCAAAGGAGGAGATCGCAAAGGCCATTGAAAGCCTGGGAGTCTCTCCTTCTGTCCGTGGAGAGGCACTGAGCCTGGAGCAGTTTGCACAGCTGGCAAATTATTTTGTGTACTAGGAAATTCCGCTGGAATTCCCTGGTACACAAAAAGGCACTTCGTGCCAACGATGCGCACTCGCGCGATGAGGAAGTTTGTCGCAAGCGACCGCGCTCAGCGCGAGAATGTGCCAAGGCACATTCTTTACTCAACTAAAAGAAAGGCGAAAGAGCCTATGTCAGAGACAAAAAGATGGGCAAAACTGGCTGCAGTCGCAATATTGGGAGCCTCAGCGGGTGTTTTGCTTTATCAGTTAGAAAAAGATAAAAAAAGAAAAAATAAAGAAAGACTGGCGATCGTAGATGCAGCAATTGTGCGCAGCCGCAGCTATGGAGAGCAGAAGGCTTATATTATCGGAAATAGTTTAAGCTCCCTGGCAGCTGCTGTCTGGCTGATCAAAGATGGCCATTTTCCGGGAAATAGGATCACTGTTTTCGGAGAAGTGGAAAAGAAAAAGGAAGATGGAAGGCCGTTAGTCATCAGCCGGGAAAACAGTGAAGATTTTCTGGAATTATTCAAACAGATCCCGTCTGCGAAAGATCCGGAAAACAGTGTGGAAGAAAAACTCTATGCAAATGGCATTACATGGAGATCCTGGGAAGAGGTGTATTCGGAAGCATCAGGAGAAAATGAAAACTCCAGGAGCTTCCTGAACAGGGAAGATATAATAGCAGTTTGCCGGCTTTTGTATACAGAGGAGGAAAAACTGGATCAGTTAAGTATAAAAGACTGGTTTGATGAAAACGCACATATTTTTACAACCTGTTTCTGGCAGCTTTGCCAGACTGTTTATGGTTTTCAAAAAGACAGTGGTCTGGGAGAGTTTCGCAGAAGCTTAAACGAGATCTGTGGACCATTTTTACAGCTTTCCTGGAAAGAACAGTCTCTTATCATGGATTCATTAAAAAAATATCTGCGCTGCAATGGCGTGCTGATCCAGGAAAACAGTGAGATAACAGATCTGAGTGTGGAAAACGGTGATCCTCTGACAGTGAAAGCGCTGTATGTAAAGAGAAAACTGCAGGAAGAAGACATAGACCGCGAATCTTTTGTATTTGAAAAAGCTCATGGTGAAAGTCTGCAGATATATGTATTAATGGAAAATGGCTATAAGGATGGCGCTTTATGGAAGAAAGCCAG
>ENA-OQKV01000550-OQKV01000550.1-human-gut-metagenome-genome-assembly--contig:-NODE-550-length-13440-cov-2.715691_pt1 | contig 13440 bp, 18 predicted proteins | sample MGYA00242655_ERZ504811 | MGnify/ENA primary metagenome ERZ504811 (study PRJEB26092, sample SAMD00036406) | human gut metagenome | host: Homo sapiens | study: EMG produced TPA metagenomics assembly of...
GAATAAAATAAAAGAATTGAGAAAAGAAAATAACATCACAGTTGCGGAATTGGCAAAAGAGTTGGGAATTTCACAAAGTATGCTGACTAACTATGAAAATGGGAATGGAACTCCAAGGGATGATTCTATATGGGATAGGTTATCACAACTGTTTGGCGTAAGCAAAAGTCATGTTATGGGATTGACTACAGATATTGATGTGGTTCACAGAAAGAAAAAATTTAAAGCGGTTGTGGATATGTCAGAACCCATATCAATACAAGTGGAAAATCAAACAGACATTGATATCTTGACTAAGTTGGACCTACTGGATGATGAAGATACAAACAAGGTATTAGACTTTATTAACAATCTTCTTACTATAAAGAAATATGAGGGAATTGAAGATAGTCCAATCGAATATGTGACGAAATAGCAGAAGTAATCTAAGGCGTCCACTTGCCCAGCCGACCCGCCGCCCTCGTTAGGAACCGTCGCTCTGGGCATCCTTCGGAACGTTGGTTTTTGAAAGAACACGAACAAGAAAGAACTAGATGTGGAAAGTATACAGAGAATAGCAGACAGCACGATTGCGAAAGTGTTGTCTGTTATTCTTTTTTCTTAGTCATATTCAAAAACAACGGTTTTAAAGGGTTTCTCTCCATAACGAATCAGCCATGCAGAATAATAGAGATTGATTTCAAGGGTAGTAGGAGTGCCGTTAATCTTGTTGTGTTCTGTTTCGATTTTACGAATAGTCTCATCAATTCCCCAAATATTTGTAAACAATAACAGTTAGCTCCGTGTCTCGTGTGCCTTGATTACTGAATGACATGCTGTTACGGACATGGTAATCGGGCAGACTGATGTAATAGCAGATTCCGGCAATTAGACAGAACAATAAAATGTAGTTATGTACTTTTATTTTCATGTGTATGCACCTCTCTTTCTTAAATCCCTAAGGGGATAACTATATAGTACCTCGCTGTATAGTGAATTACTACATAAAGATTTATTAAATATACTTTGTGTAGGGGTGATGTATATGAATTATGGACATTTAGAGTTAAGGATAGAAGAACTGTTGAAAGAACGGGATATCAGTAAGAATACCATTTGCAAAGAGTTGGATATTCCGAGGTCAAATTTTAACAGATATTGCAGAAATGAATTTCAAAGGCTGGATGCAAATTTGATTTGTAAGTTATGTGATTATTTTGATTGTGAAGTTGGCGAATTGATTTGTTATGTAAAAGAATAACGAGCTGTTGCTGTTATTGGCATGGAATGGATAAAAGGGTATGCGGAGGTGTGAAAGTCTCTCATACCTTTTTACTTGTGTATTTTATAAAATCGAATTATACTGTGAGTAGTGAAAGTTAAGCAAATAGAATTTGTAAATCTGGACAAATCCGATTTATTATATGAAAGGAAATTATATTATGAAAATTGATGTATGTTCAAAGAAAGAACAGGATTATATTATTGAAAGACTGGTGGAATATAATCTATCTCAGGTTGAGGCTAAACAGAAAGAAAATTTCATAGATTTAAGCAAGAAAATCGGTAAGGATGATAAGATTGTTGCTGGTATTGTAGCAAGGATGTATTGTTGGAATGTAGTTTATGTTGATACATTGTGGGTCGATTCTAGTTATAGAGGGAAAAAACTTGGTAGCTTACTTTTAGAAGAAGTTGAAAATGATGCTAAATCAAAAGGTGCTAAACTTATTCATCTTGATACATTTGATTTTCAAGCCAAAGAATTTTATGAGAAGCAAGGGTATATTGTATTTGGTATATTAGAAAATTGTCCAGAAAAGCATTATAGATATTATTTGAAAAAAGTCTTATAGTTCTTAAATCAAACTTTTGGTCAATATATAAAACTCGACAACTTCCAGTTTGTCAAAATTAAGTACATAATCTTGCTTGGCACAATGGCGGAAATTAGCCACAGGGAACACCTATGGCTAGTGTTTTTTAGCTAATCTATTGAATTTAATAAACTTTTAGAACAAACGGATATACAAGTTTTCCTTTCTGACCGTTTAGGTCGCTTGTTTATATTTGTCATTGGTTGGCTTTTGGTTGGGATTCTTAAATACCCCTTACAAAGCCCGTAAATACGTTGTTCGTTGACCGTAGAGGTCGCGTGTTCGAATCACGTCACTCCGATTGAATGATACAGTATCTGATATGGGTACTGTATTTTTTATGTCAAAGAGTGTAATTCTTGGTATTTGTAAAAACGTCAGCGATATATGGTTTATAGATGCTTTAATTGCTATAGCTTAAAGCTATAGCAACACACAAGTTATATGTATTATACAAATCCTCCAAATCATGCTACTCTATATCCAGACAAAAACAACAGGAAGAAAAGCACAGGAGGATATAGAAAATGAGCAAATACCAGACACCATACAGATATGATTTTGTGGGAAGTTTTTTAAGACCACAGGAAGTAAAACAGGCAAAAGCAGATTACAGTGAAGGAAAGATCACAAAAGAAGAATGTGATGCTATTGTTGATAAGGCAGTCACAGAAGTAGTTGCAAAGCAGAAAGAGTTGGGATTCCACATCATTACAGACGGAGAATTCCGAAGAACTTACTGGCATCTGGACTTCATGTGGGGATTTGAAGGCGTTGGTCATGAGCAGACAGGAGCAGGTGTCCAGTTCAATGCAGAGATGGCAGCAGTAGAAGATACTTACCTGACAGGAAAAGTAAAGGCAAAAGCACATCCATTTGTAGAAGGATTCAAATTCTTAAAACAGTTTGAAGATGAAAATACAGTTGCAAAATATACGATTCCGGCACCGGCGCAGATGTTCCAGCAGATGATCGTTCCGGCAAATTTTGAAAATACAAGAAAATATTATGCAACAAATGAAGAACTGATTCGGGATATCGGGAAGGCTTATCAGGAAGTCATTAAGCAGTTTTACGAGGCAGGATGTCGCAACCTTCAGCTGGATGACTGTACATGGGGAGCAATCGTAGGAGATGCCGCAAAACAGAGATACAAGAGCTTGGGACAGGATCTGGATGAAGTAAAAGGACAGCTGCTGGAAGTAAATAATCTTGCATTGGAAGGAAAACCAGAGGATATGGTGATCACTTCACATATCTGCAGAGGCAACTATCACTCTACATTCTTCACAAGCGGCCCATATGATTCTGTAGCAGACTATGTATTTGCAAAGGAAAATGTAGATGCATTATTTCTGGAGTATGATGATGCAAGATCCGGTGGATTTGCACCGCTTGCAAAAGTTTCAGAGGATAAGAAAGTTGTTCTGGGACTGATCACAACCAAGTCACCGGAGCTTGAAGACAAAGAAACCGTGATCAAAAGAATCCATGAAGCAGAAAAGTATATTCCGCTTGAGAGATTGTATTTAAGCCCGCAGTGTGGATTTGCATCCTGCGAAATCGGTAATAAACTGACAGAAGAAGAGCAGTGGGCAAAATTAAAACTGGTAAAAGAGATCGCTGAAGAAGTGTGGAAGGACGCATAAGATAATACATAATAAAAAATAAAGAATCAGAAAAATAGTTTGTGAGAAAAAAGTCGTGATGAATGTCACGGCTTTTTTGCATACCAAAGTATGCAAGAGAAGTTGCCAGTGGCAAGTTCTCTGTATAAAATCATACATTGTCAAAAATATGTCTGTAGGCACTATGCACAAAAAAACATTAGTGATATACTGAAACCAATACAAAATACACAAAGAGGAGGAATATGGATGTTAGATGCATCATACTACGAAAAAGCGGATGAAATTATCGCACAGTACAGCTGTGAAGAGAGGTCTCTGATACCGATCGTTCAGGGAATTCAGGAAGAATACCGTTATCTTCCGCCGGAACTTTTGACATATGTTGCCGGAAAGCTGGGGATTTCGGAAGCAAAAGCGTACAGTGTAGCGAGCTTTTATGAGAATTTCTCATTTGAAGCAAAAGGAAAGTATGTCATTAAGGTATGTGACGGAACGGCCTGTCATGTAAGAAAATCCGTGCCGATCCTGGAAAGCCTGTACAAAGAACTTGGGCTTGGAAAGAAAAAGCACACGACAGATGATCAGTTATTTACCGTAGAGACGGTATCATGCCTGGGCGCATGCGGACTTGCGCCGGCAGTTATGGTAAATGACGAGGTCCATCCAAAGATGACACCGGAGAAGATGAGCGAACTGATCGGAAAGCTGCGAGGTGAAGAACAGGTATGAGAATAGAGAACAGATTACAGCTTCAGCTGTGGAGAGAAGAATGTAAGGAAAAGCATCAGAAAGAAAAGTGCCGGATTCTGGTATGTGGTGGAACCGGATGTCTGGCAGGGGGATCGGATAAGATTTATGCACGTTTTAAAGAAATGTCGGAAGGTATGGATCATGTCACGGTTAAAATCGGAGAAGAGATTGCACATCCGGGAGTAAAGATGAGCGGGTGTCATGGATTTTGTGAGATGGGCCCATTAGTAAGAATTGAACCATACAATTACCTGTATCTGAAAGTAAAATTAGAAGACTGCGAGGAAATTTTTGAAAAGACGATCCTGCGCGGAGAACCGGTAGAACGGCTGATGTATCATGATGATCACAAAGTATATGAGACACAGGAAGAGATTCCGTTCTATGCCGAGCAGACACGACTGGTCCTGAAAAACTGTGGACATATCGATGCGGAACATATCGAGGAAGCAATTGCAGCCGGTGCATATGAATCATTTGAAAAAGCGGTGTTCGAGATGACGCCGGAGGCTGTTATAAAGAGCGTATTAGATTCCGGACTCCGGGGACGCGGGGGTGCAGGATTCCCGACCGGAAGAAAATGGTCACAGGTAGCTGGACAGAAAGAAAAAGTCAGATATGTTGTCTGTAACGGTGATGAAGGAGATCCGGGAGCGTTCATGGACAGAAGTGTGATGGAAGGTGACCCGCACCGTATGATCGAAGGCATGATGATTGCAGCCTATGCAGTACAGGCACATGAGGGATACATTTATGTAAGGGCAGAATACCCGCTGGCAGTCAGAAGACTGAAGATTGCGATTGAACAGGCAGAAGAGAAAGGACTGCTCGGAGATAATATACTGGGAACCGGATTCAGTTTCCATCTTCATATTAACAGAGGTGCGGGAGCATTTGTCTGTGGCGAAGGTTCGGCTCTTACGGCATCTATCGAAGGAAAGAGAGGAATGCCGAGAGTAAAACCGCCTAGAACTGTAGAACAGGGACTGTGGGCGAAACCGACTGTATTAAATAACGTAGAGACATATGCGAATGTCCCGATGATCATCAAAAACGGTGCAGACTGGTTTTGCAGGATCGGTACGAAAGAAAGTCCGGGAACAAAAGCATTTGCCCTGACGGGAAATGTAAAGAACACAGGACTGATCGAAGTACCGATGGGAATTACGCTCCGGGAGATTATCTTTGATATCGGCGGCGGAATTAAGAATAATAAGAAATTCAAAGCCGTTCAGATCGGAGGCCCGTCCGGAGGCTGTCTGGTCGAGTCACAGCTTGACAGTAAGATGGATTTTGATTCACTGACAAAGATCGGTGCAATGATCGGCTCGGGCGGCCTGGTAGTTATGGACGAAGACACTTGTATGGTAGAGGTGGCCAGATTCTTCATGAATTTTACACAGAGAGAAAGCTGTGGAAAATGTGTGCCATGCCGGGAAGGAACCAAACGTATGCTGGAAATTCTGGAACGGATTGTAGAGGGCAATGGAAAGCTGAGTGATCTGGATGAACTGGAAGAACTGGCAGATATGATCGAAAGCACGGCACTGTGCGGACTTGGAAAGAGTGCACCAAAGCCGGTTATCAGTACGATCCATGCGTTCAGAGAGGAATACGAAGAGCATATCTTAAAGAAACACTGCAAAGCAGGCGTCTGTTCAAATCTCCGTACATATAAGATTGATCTGGAAAAATGTAAAGGCTGCTCGAAATGTGCAAGAAACTGCCCGGTGAATGCAATCACAGGCAAGATCAAGACACCATTTGTGATAGACAATGAGAAATGTATCAAGTGCGGTACCTGTAAAGATAACTGTGCATTTGGTGCAATCTATACGGAATAGGAGGGGATATTATGGGAATCATGACAATCGATGGGCAGCGTGTGGAATTCACGGACGAACCGAATGTGCTGTCTGTGATCAGAAAGGCCGGAATTGATATTCCAACATTGTGCTATCACTCAGAATTATCGATTTACGGAGCCTGCCGTCTGTGTACGGTGGAAAATGAGAGAGGAAAGACATTTGCCTCCTGTTCGGAAAAACCAAGAGACGGAATGGTGATCTATACAAATACGCCTAGACTTATGCATTATAGAAAGCTGATCCTGGAGTTACTGCTTGCGGCACATTGCAGAGACTGTACAACCTGTATCAAAAGCGGGGAATGTCACCTTCAGGAACTGGCACATAGACTCGGTGTACACGAAGTGCGCTTTGAAAATGTCAGGGAAATGCAGCCGATCGATACCAGTTCTCCGGCCATCATAAGAGATCCGAATAAATGTATCTTATGCGGAGACTGCGTACGTATGTGTGACAATATCCAGAATATCAATGCCATTGACTTTGCTTATCGTGGAACCGATGCACTGGTAACACCTGCATTTAATAAGAAGATAGCAGAGACAGACTGTGTAGGCTGCGGACAATGCAGAGTTGTCTGTCCGACAGGTGCGATCAGTATTCATACGAATATTGATCCGGTATGGGAAGCGCTGGCAGATAAGAATACGAAGGTGATCGCACAGATCGCACCGGCAGTACGTGTGGCAGTCGGCGATCAGTTTGGCTATGCAAAGGGTGAAAATGTCATGGGCAAACTGGTAGGTGTTCTGCACCGGCTGGGATTCGATGAAGTATATGATACATCTTACGGAGCAGACCTTACTGTAATAGAGGAGTCAAAAGAATTTATCGAAAGATTCACAGCAGGAGAAAAGCTGCCGTTATTTACATCCTGTTGTCCGGCATGGGTCAAACACTGCGAGACCAAATATCCGGAACTGGCAGAAAACTTATCGACCTGCAGATCTCCGCAGCAGATGTTCGGAGCTGTAGTGCGGGAGTACTATAAGGATCCGGAAAAGAATGAAGGAAAGAGACTGGTATCCGTATCGATCATGCCGTGTACGGCAAAGAAAGAAGAAATCCTGCGTCCGGAGTCTATGACAAATGGAAAACAGGACGTAGACTATGTACTGACAACCACAGAGATCATCCGAATGATCAAAAAATCCGGTATTGTATTCGATAAAGTAGAGATTGAAGCAGCGGATGTACCATTTGGAATTGGATCAGGAAGTGGTGTGATATTCGGTGTGACAGGCGGTGTGACAGAAGCAGTTCTTAGAAGATTACAGCAGGGGCATAACCGTGTGGACATGGAAGCAATTAAGACAAGCGGTGTCCGTGGTGATGAAGGTATCAAAGAACTGACGTATAATTATAACGGACGGGAAATCAAAGCTGCCGTTGTAAGTGGACTTGCCAATGCAGATAAAGTAATAGAGCGGATTAAAAATAACGAGGTACATTATGATTTTGTAGAAGTGATGGCATGCAGAAGAGGCTGCATCATGGGCGGCGGACAGCCGGTCAATGCAGGCCCTAGAACGAAGAGGGCCAGAATGAAGGGGCTGTATGATACAGATGTCAATACACAGATCAAGAAATCAAATGAAAATCCGATGATCCTGTCACTTTATGACTCCTTGCTGAAAGGAAAAGAACACGAATTACTTCACCGGAACTTTACGAAATAATTTATGGTATGTAAAAAGAGGAATCCCGAAGATCACATTGATCCGGGGTTCCTCTTTTGTTCTTGTTATTTATTTAATCTACATAATACACATAATTTTCTTTACGAGGCTTTGCCTTCGGCACATCTCTGGCCGGATATCCGAGCACGCAGTGTCCGATGCCTTCATAATCACCTTCCACGCCCCATTTTTTCAAAAGAGCCTTACCTTCTTCCGATGCAAAGACTTCTTTCGCCCGGTGGATCCAGCAGCTTCCGATTCCAAGAGAAGCGGCAGCATTCATCAGATTGCCCATGACAAGGCTTCCGTCATATACACATGTCGGTCTGTTCTTATCGGCCAATACCACCAGAACAACCGGTGCTCCGTAGAACGGATCCGTATTCGGTTCCCATAAACGGCTTAGCAATTTCATTTTTGGAAAGCTGGTACACCGGGTATCTTTATCCCTAACAGCAACAATCACCGGTGTACTGCATTCCCATGCCGGTTAGCGGCATAAGTGCCTGCTTCAAGAATCAGATCCAGATCTTCGTTCGGGATCATGTCCGGTTTGTAACCGCGTACACTGCGGCGTTCAATCATGTTTTTAATACTTTCGTTCATAAATCAAGACTCCTTTAGAATACAGTGAAAAATAAAATCTCATAATATAAAAAGAAATAAAACGAAACAGATGATTTACACTTCTTTGTTCTCGTATACATGTCTCTTGATCGCTTCGAAACTTTCTTTACTGATCACATGCTCCATCTTACATGCATCGGCAGCAGCGACATCCGCAGGTACGCCGAGATGTATCAGCCAGGATGATAAAAGGGTGTGACGTTCGTAAATCATATTTGCAATCTCCAGACCGGATGGTGTCAAATGGATAAATCCCTGCTCATCTACTTTAATATGCTCTTTTTCACGAAGATTCTTCATAGCAACACTGACACTGGACTTTTTAAAACCAAGTTCGTTGGCAATATCTACGGAACGCACTACAGGCAGTTTCTGGCTTAAAATTAGAATTGTTTCAAGATAGTTCTCGGCAGATTCATTTAATACATTGCTCATAATAAGTCATTCCTTCCTTTACACGTTAACATTGAGTTTAGTATAACATAGTTAGTTACGACTGGCAAACGGAAGAAAAAACTTATTGAGAAAAAATAATCAATAAAATGAAATAAAGTGGTTGACAGCTAACAAACGTTAGCATATACTAACTATTGCAAGGGATAATGAAAACATTTATCATTATCAAAATCCTTGGGAAATTACATGGAAAGATGTAAAAAATACTACATAAAGAAAATGAGGTGTTATTATGCCACTTACAATGGCCGGTATCGGTGAAACAAACACAATCTCACGTATTGGTGGAAATGAAGAGACAAGACGTTTTCTGGCAAATCTTGGATTTGTTGCAGGAGCGGAAGTTGTTGTACTGTCGAAGATCGGAGGCAATGTGATCGTAAATGTCAAAGACTCCAGAGTGGCAGTAAATGAGGATATGGCGCGGCACATCATGGTTTAGTACCGGGGTGTCTGCTGTATTATAGATACTAACAATCTAAGGAAAGGAGAAACAGCAATGACTTTAGGTGATGCAAAAGTTGGAAGTACAGTTGTTGTAACGAAGATTGAAGGGGACAGCGCATACAAGCGCCGTATTATGGACATGGGAATCACAAAAGGCAGTGAACTGTATATCAGAAAAGTAGCTCCTCTCGGAGATCCTGTAGAGATTACAGTCAGAGGCTATGAACTTTCAGTAAGAAAAGACGATGCCCAGTGTGTTCAGGTAAAATAAGACTTACCGAAGGAACTGACAGATACATATTGTCGCATTAGAATTTACACGTTCAAGGAGGTAAATAGGAATGGGAATTAAGATCGCACTTGCGGGAAACCCAAACTGTGGTAAGACCACAATGTTTAATGCCTTAACGGGTGCCAACCAGTATGTTGGTAACTGGCCGGGGGTTACAGTAGAGAAAAAAGAAGGAAAATTAAAAGGAAAGAGAAAGAATGATAACATTGTTGTAACAGACCTTCCGGGTATCTATTCTCTTTCACCGTACACATTGGAAGAAGTAGTCAGCCGTGATTATATCTTAAATGATAATCCGGATGTTATTATTGATCTTGTAGATGCAACGAATATTGAACGTAACCTGTATCTTACAACACAGCTGATCGAGACAGGTGTTCCTGTAGTTATCGCATTGAACATGACAGACCTTTTGGAGAAGAGAGGAATCAAGATCGATACAAAGAGACTTTCTATGTTATTAGATTGCCCGATCGTTGAGACTTCTGCCCTGAAACAGACAGGACTGGATGCGCTGGTTGAGACAGCAATCAAAGTGGCTAATAAAAAAGAAGTTGATCTTCCAAGAGAAATCTTCTCTAAAGAAATGGAAGCAGCAGTTGCAGATGTGAAAGGGGTTCTCCCGGATACAATCTCAGAAGACAAGAAGAGATGGTATGCAGTGAAATTCCTTGAGAACGATAGCAAGGTTGTAGAAAGCATGAATCTTTCTGCAGCAGCAAAAGCAGCAGTTGATAAAGACAGAAAAGAACTTGAGACAAAACATGACGATGATATGGAAAGTATCGTAACAGATGAACGTTACAAATTCATCCAGAAGATCGTTGAGACAACAGTTAAAAAAGGAAAAGACAAATTAACAACATCCGATAAGATCGACCGGATCGTTACAAACCGTATTCTTGGTATTCCGATCTTCATCGCAGTTATGTTTGTTGTCTACTACATTTCTGTAACAACAATCGGTACAATCGTTACAGACTGGACAAATGATACATTCGTAGTTGCAATTCAGGATATCGCTTCAAAAGGACTGGAAGCAGCTGGTGTAAGCAGTGTGATCGAAGGACTGGTAGTTGACGGTATCATTGGTGGTATCGGAGCCGTACTTGGATTCGTTCCTCAGATGGCAATCCTGTTCCTTTTCCTTTCTATTCTGGAAGACTGCGGATACATGGTACGTATTGCATTCGTTATGGACCGTGTATTCAGACACTTCGGACTGTCCGGTAAGAGTTTCATCCCGCTTCTGATCTCATCAGGTTGTGGTATCCCTGGAATCATGGCTTCTAAGACCATTGAACAGGACAATGACAGACGTCTGACAATTATGACAGCAACATTTATCCCTTGCGGAGCGAAATTACCGGTTATCGCACTGATGGGTGGTATTATGACAAGCTACGCAACAGGAAGTTATACAGCAGGTGGATTTATGGCACCGATCATGTACTTTGTAGGTATCGTAGCAGTATTAGTAGCAGCAATCATCCTGAAGAAGACAAAACCATTCTCAGGAAAACCGGCACCATTCGTTATGGAGCTTCCACAGTATCATATTCCACAGGCTAAGACAGTTCTTCTTCATGTATGGGAGAGACTGAAAGGCTTTATCATCAAAGCCGGAACCATCCTGTTCCTTGCTTGTGTAGTAATGTGGTTCCTTGGTGGATTCGGATTTACAAATGGCGGATTCGGACTTGTAGATGACAGCGCAGACAGCTTACTTGCAGTGATCGGTGGATTTATCGCACCAATCTTTGCACCACTTGGATTTGGAGAGTGGCAGCCGGTAGCGGCTTCTCTTTCCGGATTCACAGCAAAAGAAGCAATCGTTTCAACAATGGGAGTACTTGCGAACGTAGCAGAGAGCAAGTCAGAAGATACCGTAACAGTTGCACAGGCAATCCAGTCATGGTTCCCGAGTGCAGTAGCAGCATTCTCATTCCTGTTATTTAACCTGTTAGATTCTCCTTGCCTGGCAGCGATCGCAACAATGGCACAGCAGATGCAGTCTAAGAAATGGTTCTGGTTTGCAATCCTGTTCCAGAATGTATTTCGCTTATCTCGTGACACTTTGTGTATACCAGATTGGTACATTAGTAACTGGAGGCGGATTTGGAGTTGGTACAGCTGTAGCATTTGTGATCGTAGCGATCATGCTGTTCCTGTTATTCAGACCTGACCCATATAAGAATCAGAAAGTTTATTCAAAACGTTCTGTAAATGCATAATTAGAGCGGACCGGACGTAAACTTCTTACGTCCGGTTTTCCCTATTGAAGGAGGCAGATTCATGTTGGCAAATATCATTATTATGGCTTTGATAATCGGGTATTGTGCATATCTGATATATGACATGGTTAAAAAAATTAAACCGGAGGAATCAGGGGCTGCGCAGGCGGCTGTGCAGGATGCAGTGGCTGTGGTGGTGGATGCTGCAGTTCTGATCCGGATGAAGTAAAAAGATGATCGAAAAAATGTACAGTAAGTAAAGGAGCTGATCAAGATGGGAAATTCAACAGGCTCTATGTTCTATCTGTTTGCGATCGTGATTGTGGTTTATATTGTGGGGGCTTCTATCTATCAGGTCTTTCTCTGGTTCAAAAAGTGGCAGGAGAAAAAGAATGATGAAAAGTTCAGCATGGATAATGGCGCGCACAAAGAATAGAGGAATTAAGAAATGGCAGATATTATTGTTATATTAATTGTAATTGTTCTTCTTGGATTTGCGCTAAGAGGAGCAGCAAAGCATTTCAAAGGTGACAGCCCTTGTTGTGGCGGAGGAACTGGCATTATTAAAACAGATGATAAAGAACTGAAAAATCCGGTAATCGGAAAGAAGACGGTTCACATCGAAGGTATGAGCTGTGATCATTGTGTACAGTCAGTGAAGAAAGCACTGAACGAGATCGAAGGTGCTTCAGCGAGAGTAGATTTACGGAAAAAAGAAGCGGTTGTGTCTTATGACCGTGAGATTGCCAATGATGCTTTGAAAAAGGCAGTAGAAAAGGCTGGATTCCAGGTCGCTTCTATTACGGAATAAAGATACGAAAGTCATACATAGAAAAACGAGACACAGATCAGTATGCGTCATGAATGATACGACAGGAGGTCAAGCAGGTGGATAAGGCAAAAGAAGCAATTGTACAGAAACTAAAAGCCAGTGGATGCAGGATTACCAAGCAGAGACTGATGCTTCTGGACATTATTCTGGAAGAAAACTGTTCCTGCTGCAAGGAAATCTATTACCGTGCATCCAAGGTTGATCCAAGTATTGGTACGGCAACGGTATATCGGATGATCAACAAGCTGGAAGAGATCGGTGCGATCAACCGCAGAAATATGTATAAAGTTGCATGTGATCCGAATTGTGAACTACAGAATGCATGTACGGTTGAACTGGACGATGATACGATCAAGCATCTGTCTGCAAAGAACTGGAATGCTGTGATAGAGGCAGGACTGAAGGCATGTGGTTATGTAGAAGATCAGAAAGTACGGAATATAACAGTGCAGTCATAAAGACACAGTTGATAAAATTTATCAACAGCATAAAAATATTTGAAAAGGACATTCTTTAGTGTTATAATATGCAGAAACAAAAATGACTGCCGGACACATTGAAAGGATGTCTTTTTGTTATAATATATGCAATGATAAATTAATAAATATACAATGGAGGGAATAATTATGTTAAATTTAAAAGACATTAATTGGAAAAAACCAGGACTTTTTGCAGCAGGAGTAGCTTTCGGAACAGCAGGAATCAAGATTCTGACAAGTGATGATGCCAAGAAATTATATACAAACTGTACAGCAGCCGTATTAAGAG
>ENA-OQKV01000564-OQKV01000564.1-human-gut-metagenome-genome-assembly--contig:-NODE-564-length-13246-cov-4.751124_pt1 | contig 13246 bp, 3 predicted proteins | sample MGYA00242655_ERZ504811 | MGnify/ENA primary metagenome ERZ504811 (study PRJEB26092, sample SAMD00036406) | human gut metagenome | host: Homo sapiens | study: EMG produced TPA metagenomics assembly of...
TCAAAACTTTCATCAATCAAGATGCAGCAACAGGTAACACGACTATTGATGTGAAGATGAACAAAAACCTTAAAGCTGAATCTGTGAAGGTTGGCAAAAATGGTAAGGACGGCGTAGCTATTACAGGTCCTGACACAGCGAATGGTACAGATGGTAAGGTAGCTGTGACTGATAAAAACGGTAAAGAAGCAGTTTCTATTTCCGGTAAGGACGGCGTAGGCCACATCGGTTTGACAGGCCCTGCTGGAACGAACGGCGTGAACGGTACTAACGGTATCGACTTGTCCGTGAAACCTGGTTACGACGATTCTGCGACAGGCGTTAAAGGCGAAAAAGGTGTTGACGGTACAAACGGTCTTACACGTATCGTTTACAAAGACGGCAATGGCGAACACCAAGTTGCGACTATGGAAGACGGTTTACAATTCACTGGTAACAACATTGGTACCGTGAATAAACAAAAATTGAACTCCTTGGTGAAAGTACAAGGTGAAGGCGTAACTGAAGCTGAATCTGCAGCGTTCAAGAGCGCATCTGGCAACATCAATGTAAAAGCTGATGGCACTGACAAATTGGAACTTCAATTGGCGAAAGACCTTAAAAATCTTGATTCCGTAACAGCCGCTAAGACTGTGAAAGCAGGCGGTGCTACTATGGGTGGTCAAACTGTTAACAACACAGCTGGCGACAGCGAAACAGGCAACTATGTAACAGGCCTTGATAATAAAGATTGGGATGCAGACAAGATCGTATCCGGTCGTGCCGCAACAGAAGATCAATTGAAAAAAGCGTTGGATGCTCAAAGTGCTAACTCCACTGATTATCGTTTGATCAAAAATCAAGCGGCAGGCTCCAATGGGGACTACACTGTGGATGCAAACGGCGATGTAGCGTTGACTGTACAAGATAAGAATCATCCAGACAAAACAGAAACCGTTACCATCAAAGACGTTGCTTCTAAATCCAAGCTTGATAAATTGAATGATCGCGCTGTTAAGTATGATTTGGACCCTGCTGGCAATCTTGACAAATCCAAGGTAACTTACGAAGGCCCTACATACAATAACAAACAAGGTGGGACTCACGTAACGAATGTAGCATATGCTACAGGCAACGATGGCAGCGAAGCGGTTAATGTGGACTACTTGAATGACAAAATCAAGGATAGTGCGGACGCATTGACTAATAAAGGTTTGAAATTCAATGCTAATGTAGGCGGCGAACAAACTAATAAACTTGGTTCTACTATCACTGTTCAAGGTGAAGGTAAAGCTGATGATGCTGACTACAGCGGTGAAAATATTAAAACTTTCATCAACCAAGACAATAAAGGTAACACGACTATCGACGTGAAGATGAATAAAAACCTTAAGGCTGAATCCGTGAAGGTTGGCAAAGATGGTAAGGATGGCGTGTCCATTACAGGTCCTGACGCTGCGAACGGTACAGACGGCAAGGTAGCTGTGACTGGTAAGGACGGAAAAGAAGCTGTATCTATTTCTGGTAAAGACGGCGTAGGTCACATCGGACTCAACGGTAAAGACGGTCGTAGCGCTGACATTTCTGTTGAAAAAGGTGATCCGGATCTCAACGGTAACGAAATCACTCGTATTAAATACACTGATGAAAATGGTAAGACACATCAAGTGGCAACCAAGGATGATGGTATGGCATACGGTGGTGACTCCGGTAATGTGATTAAGAAAAAACTTAATGAACAATTGGACATTAAGGGCGGCGTAACAAACGAAGCTGATTTGACTGAAAACAATATTGGCGTTATCAGCAAAAATAATATCCTCAATGTTCGTTTGGCAAAAGACCTTAAAGACTTGAACTCCATTACTTTCAACAACGGAGCTAACGGTGCAAACGGTAAAACCGTTGTAAACGGCGCAGGCATGACTATTAATGATGCAGCCGGTAATCTGTTGACAGCTGTTACAAAAGACGGCGTGAAGATTACCGATGGTCCATCCATGACGAAGGACGGCATCGATGCAGCAGGCAAGAAGGTTACTAACGTAGCTGACGGTACGGTTGCAAAAGATAGCAAAGACGCTGTAAACGGTGGTCAATTGCATGACGCTGTTGAAAGCCTTAAAACTAAAGGCTTTGGCCTTGAAGCGGAAGACGGTCAATCCGTGAAGAAACCTCTTGGTGAAACTGTTAAAGTTAAAGGTGATGGCACGAATATCAAAACATCCGTAGACGGCGGCGCTGTTAAGGTAGAATTGAAAAAAGACATCACTGTAGACACTGTAACAGCTAAGACTGTAACAACAGGCGATACTAAGATGGATACAAACGGCGTTACTATCAAGGACGGCGCTAATGAAGCGACTAAGTTGACTAAAGACGGCTTGCAAATCAATGATGGTGGCAACAAAGCTGTTACTGTCAATAAAGACGGTTTGACAATCGAAAACGGTCCTAAGGTAACAAAAGACGGCATTGATGCGGCTGATAAGAAGATCACTAATGTGGCTGACGGTACTATTGGCGCTGGTAGCAAGGACGCTGTAAATGGCGGTCAATTGCATACAGCTATTGAAGACATCAAATCCACAGGCTTCGGTCTTAAAGCGGAAGATGGTCAATCCGTGAAGAAACCTCTTGGCGAGACAATCGACTTGAAAGGTGACGGCAACATTAAGACTTCCGTAGACAACGGCGCTATCAAGATGGCCTTGAACGATAAGATCACTCTTGGTCAGGATCCGGCAAAACAAGTTAACATCGATGGTTCTGCAGGTACAATTACAGCTGGCAACGGCGGTAATCAAGTTAAGATTGACGGCAATGACGGTTCCGTAACGGCAAATACTGTGAAAGCTGGCGATGTAGTTGTAGGTAAACAAACTTCCGACGGTAAAGAAGGCAACTTCGTAACAGGCTTGGATAACAAAACTTGGGATCCTGAAAACCCAGTAGCAGTTCCTGGTCGTGCCGCAACAGAAGACCAATTGAAAGCTGTTAATGACGACTTCAATAACAAAGCAAGAACAGGCCGTGTATTCCAAGGTGACCAACCTGGCGATAGCGGTAAAGTGGTTCGTGGTTTGGGAGATACTATGAACCTTACTGGTGGTGCTGATGTGAACCGTTTGGCAGACAACAATATTGGTGTTGTGAAAAACGCTGCTGGTGATGGCTATAACATCAAGTTGGCTAAAGACTTGAAAGGTCTTGAGTCCGTAACTACTACAGATGCTGCTGGTAATACGACTGTTATGAACGGTGGCGGTGTGACAATTACACCTGCTCAAGGTAATGCAGTAAGCCTTACTAAAGACGGCCTTAACAACGGCGGTAATAGAATTACTAATGTAGGCCCTGGTGTAGATGGCACTGATGCGGTTAACGTAAATCAATTGAGCAGTGCTATGCGTAGTGTGGATGGTAAGATCGCTGATGTAGGTGCTACTAGTGCAGCTATTTCTGGCCTCAAACCATTACAATATGATCCATTGGAACCAACTCAAGTATTGGCTGCTGTAGGCCATTATAAAGGCAGCACCGCTGCAGCTGTAGGCGTGGCGCACTATACTAATGAATCTACAATGTTCCATATGGGCGTATCTCTTGGCGGTCATGACAACATGATTAATGCGGGCGTATCCTACAAATTCGGTACTTCCGATGCGAAGAAAGCGGTTCCTGCACGTTATAAGGCCGGCCCTATCAGCTCCGCGTATGTATTGCAGGATGAAGTGACTGCATTGAAAGCTGAAAATGAACGTATGAAACAACATGATCTAGAGTTAACTGCTAAATACGATCAAGTACAACGCGATAATGAAGAAATGAAAGCTCAAATCGCATTGTTGATGCAACAAGCAGGTCTTACAAAATAATCGAATCTGAATATTCGAGTTCTTAACCACTCATGTAAGGATTGTGAAAGCCGCCCTTCCCGGGGCGGCTCATCATAAGGAGGAAGTATGAAATTCAAAACATTTATGCCTGTATTGGCACTGGGCTTTGTGTGTGTGCGGTAGGCCAAGCGGATGCGGCTCAAGATCGATTGATGATGCCAGAACAACCAGCTGAACCATTGAATGTGCTTGAAACAGAAGTGGCACTTTCCGTGCCTAGCGAAGAAGTTCGTGACGTTGTTAACGCTTTCACACAATTCCAATTGGACCAAAAGGGCAAACGTATCATGGATGATTCCCGCGTTATGACCGGTCAAGAGCGTTACCGTAACAATGTATTGTACTATATGAACGTTCGTCGTAGTTGGTACATCGTGAGTCATCGTTATAAAAACGATAGCTATGGGCGTTTGGCATTAGATCGTTTGTACAACGATTACAAACAGTTCTTCACAGAGAATGCGACTGTATCTGAAGACGCTAAATTGGACTATGCGCAACAAATCATCGATATCTTGGATCGCAATACGGCCAATGTACATGATGATGAATTGCGTTTCTATATGAATGAAATGGTAATCTTCAGCTTGAACGAAGCCATGAAGGACGGTAATAATCGCGTAAAACCTGTAGATGAAAAAATGGGTCCTACGGTGGATGAACTTCCAACAGTAGACCTTCGCAAAGCGATTAATGCACCTACAATTCAATAAAATTTAGACTATATCATATGACGAAAGCCGAGGCACAAACCGCCTCGGCTTTTGTCATACATAGACTAAATCTTTCATATTTGAATATGTAAATTTAATTTCATAAATATATAGAAAAGATGAAGAGTTTCTATCTTATTTTTTAAATCTATTAAATAAACTATAAAAATGAATGAAACATGAAAAAGTTGTTTACAATATTGAATATTTTTGATATAGTAGTCGCTAGAGTGAGTATCTTATAGGAAAAGATATACGTAATAGTACTTAAACTATAGTATTGAGTACTATTGTTTTATGTTAGAAGTGTAGATGATTTTTTATGTCTATTACTTCTTCTTTTATTTTGTTTTTATATGAGGCTATAAACAGAATGCGTAACCGGTAGAATCGGTAGTTCGTGAGAAAGGAATAACATGAATCGAATTTATAATGTAATTTGGAGTAAAGCTAAAAATTGCTACGTTGTAGTATCTGAGTTAGTTAAGAGCGGTGGAGGTAAAGCTAGTGTGAGTTCTGCAAGAACGAGCATTACTTTCCGTGCAGCTTTATGCGTGTTTGCTATTACGGGTTGTTTAGTATCGGGGATTGCAGAAGCAAATGTAGTACAAGGCCCTGGCGCTGCTGCTACTGGTAGCAATAGCGTGGCAGTCGGCGATAATGCAAAATCCGCAGGTGCTAAGTCTGTGGCGATAGGTAATGACGCGGCTACATTAGCAACAAGTGAAAATGGTATTGCCATCGGTAATGGTGCGAAGGCTGAAGGGCAACAACGAGTGAAGGTTCCATATCCTGCGGGTACTATTGCTATCGGTCAAGGGTCAGTGGCAAAGGAAAATGGCGATATTGTAATAGGTCGTCAAGCAAAGAGCACGATTTCCATGTATCATCAACAACCTGGCTCCGGCGCAGTTGTAATGGGTGCAGAAGCTGCTTCTTACGGTTCTCGTGGTGACGTAGTCATCGGTGCTGCAGCGGAAGCTAATATAATTAGAAAGAATGCTACTGTTGATGGTGACGGACAGCTGTTTTCACAATCTGTAGCTATCGGTAGTGTAGCGAAGGTATATGGCACACAATCTGTCGCTATCGGTGGTGATGTAAGATCTATTGGACACTCTTCTATCGCTATCGGCGGTGATGATATCGATAAAGCAAAACCTGATTTATATAAGGTTATTCCTGATTTAGCGGTGCCAGGTACGCAGAAAAACTTTAACCGTGAAGTGGCTGCATTACATCCAAGTGGATTGGGTACAGCAGGTCTTAATGATAGTAAGAACTATGTAAATACTGCTTCTATCGGAAATGCCAGCCTTGCTATTGGTATGATGACACAGTCTTTAGGCACAGGCTCTAATGCTATCGGTGCTAACTCCTTGTCAAAAGGTGTGGCTAGTTCCGCTATTGGTGCTATGGCTCGTAGCTGGGGGAATAACTCTCTGGCTATCGGTAGCCAAGCCGGTGCGTATGGTGAGAAATCCACATCCCTCGGCGATGCGAATATAGTAGGCTTTGATATGACAAATGCTACTCTATCTGGTTCTGCTGCAGGCGCTCTTGGTAGAGGCAATAAGGTATATGGTAATAATGCATATGCTATCGGTAGTGAAAATACCGTAGGGTCGGCTACTGTTACTGAAACTACAGAGTCTAATGGCGATAAAATTAAAAAGGTTACTGCTGGTACGGTTAAAGGTAATACAGCCGGTGCGTTCGGTTATAAGAATACCATTACAACGGATAATTCCTATGTAGTAGGTAGTAACTCCACTATTTCCGCAGATAACGGCATGGTTTTAGGTAACAGTGCTACTGTGACAGGGGCTAATGGTTTAGCTCTTGGTAATAATACGAAAGTAGCTAATGACAATGCCGTAGCTATCGGTAATGGCTCTGAAACAGCAGCAGCTGTGGCTACTCCTTCTGCCACAATCAATGGGGTAACGCATAATTTCACAGGCACAAACCCTGCCTCCACAGTAAGCGTAGGCAAAGCAGGTATGGAACGAACTGTTACTAATGTAGCGGCCGGTCGTATTTCTGCTACCTCCACTGATGCTATCAATGGTAGCCAATTGTTTGCAGTTAAAACAGAAGTAGAAAAAGGTGTATCCTATGCAGGCGATGTAAAAGCTGCAGCAGCTACAGATAATAAATTTACGCGTAAATTAGGTGAACAAACTAATATTGTAGGCGGCGTGACCGATGCAACTAAGTTAACAGATAACAATATCGGTGTCGTTTCCAATGGCACTGATACGCTAAATATTAAATTGGCTAAATAATCCACAAGCCGTAACTGGTCGTGCTGCAACGGAAGATCAGTTAAAAACTGTTAATACGCAAGTCAATACAAATAAGGATAAAATAGCTCAGAACACAACTGACATTGCTCAAAATGCGACTGATATCGGTAAGAATAAACAAGATATAACTAAGAACAAGACTGATATAGCTCAAAATACTACTGATATCGGTAAAAATAAGACTGATATTGCACAAAACAAGCAAAATATTACTCAGAACACACAAGATATTGCGACTAATAAAAATGCTATCTCTACAATCAATACAACTATTGCTAAAGGTCTAAATTTTGATGGAGACAGCGGTGCTGTAATTAACAAACAGTTGGGCGATAAGCTTAGCATCAAGGGCGGTGCAGCGGCTGCGAATTTGACGGATAATAATATCGGTGTCGTATCTGATGGCAGCACATTAAATGTAAAACTAGCTAAAACATTAACCGGTTTGGATAGCGTAACGGCTGGGGGTACAACTATCAATAGTAGTGGTTTGACCGTAGGCGGTAAGACCTATGTAACTCCGAACGGTATTAATGCGAATGACAAGAAAATAACTAATGTTGCTGATGGTGAAGTGGCGGCTAATTCCAAAGATGCAGTTAACGGCGGTCAACTTCATGCGGCTAAAACCGAATTAAATAACAACATTAATGATGCTAAAACTGAATTAAACAAAAATATCGGTGATGCCAAAACTGAACTCAATAAAAATATTAATGACGCTAAAACTGAACTGAATGGCAATATAGATAATGCTAAAACCGAGCTAAACAATAATATATCGACTGCGAAGAATGATGTGATTAATACAGGTCTCAAATTTGATGCGGATACAGGCGGTGCTAAGACCAATAAATTGGGTTCCAAGGTAACGGTAAACGGCGATGATAATATCACGACAGAAATCAGCCAAACTGGTGACGATACTAAGATCGGTCTTAAATTAAAGAAAGATCTCAATGTTACTACTATTACTGCTGCTGATACTGTGAAAGCTGGCACTGTGACTATGGGGCAAACAATCAGGTGGTGCCGGTGGTGCAAACGGTACTTTGTGACAGGGCTCGATAATAAGTCTTGGAATGCGGATAATCCTCAAGCTGTAAGTGGTCGTGCTGCAACAGAAGATCAGTTGAAATCCGTTAATGATAAGGTCAATACAAATGTAACTAATATCAATAAAGGATTAAACTTTAACGGTGATAGCGGTGCTGCGATTAATAAAAAATTAGGCGACACTGTTACCATTAAAGGTGGTGCTACGGCGGATCTTACAGATAATAATATCGGTGTCGTATCTGATGGCAGCACATTAAATGTGAAGCTGGCTAAAACATTAACCGGTTTGGATAGCGTAACAGCTGGTGGAACAACCATCAATAGTAGTGGTTTAACCGTAGGTGGCAAGACCTATGTAACTCCGAGCGGTATCAATGCAAATAATCAAAAGATTACCGGTCTAGCAAAAGGCACAGACCCTACTGATGCGGTTAATTTTAGCCAGTTACAGGATGCTATCGGTGGAACTGCTAAGGCAAGTACTGTGAAAGCTAAGAACAGCAATATCACTGTAGATGAAGGTACAAACGCAGCTGGCGGTAAGGAATTTACAATCGGACTAGGCGATAAAATCACCTTAGGAACTGCTAATCCTGTATCTGTGGATGGTACTACAGGTACAGTAACTGGCCTTACCAATACTGCTTGGGATGTAGATAATCCACAAGCCGTAACCGGTCGTGCTGCAACAGAAGATCAGTTGAAATCTGTTAATACACAGGTTAATACAAACAAGGATAAAATAGCTCAAAACACAACTGACATTGCTCAGAATACGACTGATATTGATAAGAATAAACAAGATATAACTAAGAACAAGGCTGATATTGCTCAAAATACGACTGACATCGGTAAAAATAAGACTGATATTGCACAAAATAAACAAAATATTGCTCAAAATACGCAAGATATTACGACTAATAGAAATGCTATTTCTGCCATCAATACGACTATTGCTAAAGGTCTTAACTTTGATGGAGATAGCGGCGCTGTAATTAACAAACAGTTGGGTGATAAGCTTAGCATCAAGGGCGGTGCAGCGGCTGCTAACTTGACGGACAATAATATTGGTGTCGTATCTGATGGCAGTACGTTAAACGTGAAGTTAGCTAAAACATTAACTGGTTTGGACAGCGTAACAGCTGGTGGCACAATCATCAATAGTGGTGGTTTGACCGTAGGCGGTAAGAATTATGTATCTCCAAATGGCATCAATGCGAATGATCAAAAGATTACCAATGTTGCTAATGGCGATGTGGCGGCTAACTCCAAAGATGCGGTGAACGGCAGTCAATTGCATGACACTAAAACTGAGTTAAATAAAAATATTAGCGATGCTAAGACTGAGTTGAATAAAAATATTGGTGACGCTAAAACTGAACTTACCAATAAAGGCCTTCGTTTTAATGCGGATAATAACGCTGAAAAACGAATAAACTAGGCTCTAAGGTAACAGTAAACGGCGACGACAATATTACGACAGAAATTAGTCAAACTGGCGATGATACAAAGATTGGTCTTAAATTGAAGAAAGATCTTAATGTTACATCTGTTACGGCTACGGAAACTGTGAAAGCCGGCACTGTAACTATGGGTAAACAATCCGATGGTGCAAGCCCTGCTAATACGGGGAATTACGTAACAGGTCTTGATAATAAGACATGGAGCGTAACTAATCCGACTGCTGTCAAGGGACGTGCTGCAACAGAAGATCAATTGAAGACAGTTACTGAAGCTATTAAAACTCAAGGCGATAATGCAACGGACTTCAGTCTCGTTGCGAATCCTACGGCAGGCTCTAATGGTGATTATACTGTAGATGCTAACGGTGACGTAGCATTGACCGTACAGGATAAGAACCATCCGGTTCAAACAAAAACCGTAACAATTAAGGATGTGGCGTCTAAATCCGAAATGGATAAAGGCTTGAACTTTGACGGTGACTCTGGCACGACTATCAACAAGAAGCTAGGTGGTACTGTTGCCATTAAAGGTGGAGCTGCAGCTGCAGATTTAACAGATAATAATATTGGCGTTGTATCTGACGGCAATACATTGAACGTGAAGTTAGCTAAAACATTGACTGGTTTGGACAGCGTAACAGCTGGCGGTACAACCATTAATAGTGGTGGTTTGACCGTAGGCAATAAGACCTATGTATCTCCAAACGGCATCAATGCGAACGACCAAAAGATTACCAATGTTGCTGATGGTAATATTGCTGCTAATTCCAAAGATGCGGTGAACGGCGGTCAATTGCATGACGCTAAAACTGAGTTAAATAAAAATATTAGTGATGCTAAGAGTGAACTTACCAATAAAGGCCTTCGTTTTGACGCAGATAATAATGACGAAAAAACGAATAAACTAGGCTCCAAGGTAACAGTAAACGGCGACGATAATATTACGACGGAAATCACGCAAACTGGTGACGATACGAAGATTGGTCTTAAATTGAAGAAAGATCTTAATGTTACATCTGTTACGGCAGCGGAAACTGTGAAAGCTGGCACTGTAACCATGGGTAAACAATCTGATGGTGCAAGCCCTGCTAATATGGGCAACTACGTAACTGGTCTTGATAATAAAGCTTGGAGTATTGATAACCCTACGTTTGCATCTGGCCGTGCAGCAACGGAAGACCAATTGAAAACGGTTAGTGATGAAGTTAAGAAACAAGGTGCTAGTGCAACGGACTTCAGTCTTGTTGCTAATCCTACGGCGGGTTCTAATGGTGACTACACTGTAGATGCTAACGGTGACGTGGCATTGACAGTTCAAGATAAGAACCATCCGGATCAAACAAAAACCGTAACGATTAAAGATGTGGCGTCTAAATCTGAAGTGGATAAAGGCTTGAACTTTGATGGTGACTCAGGTACGACTATCAATAAGAAGCTAGGTGGTACTGTTGCCATTAAAGGCGGAGCTGCGGCGGCAGATTTAACGGATAACAATATTGGCGTTGTATCTGATGGCAATACATTGAACGTGAAGTTATCAAAAACATTGACCGGCTTGGACAGCGTAACAGCCGGCGGTACAACCATCAATGGTGGCGGTTTGATCGTAGGCGGTAAGACCTATGTATCTCCAAACGGCATCAATGCGAACGACCAAAAGATTACCAATGTTGCTGATGGTAATATTGCTGCTAATTCCAAAGATGCGGTGAACGGCGGTCAATTGCATGACGCTAAAACTGAGTTAAATAAAAACATTAGTGATGCTAAGACCGAGTTGAATAAAAATATTGGTGATACCAAGGCTGAATTAAATAAAAATATTAGCGATACTAAGACCGAGTTGAATAAAAATATCAGTGATACCAAAACTGAACTCAACAATAATATTAATGACGCTAAGACTGAACTGACCAATAAAGGCCTTCGTTTTGATGCGGATAATAACGATGAAAAAACGAACAAGCTAGGCTCTAAGGTAACAGTAAACGGCGACGAAAATATTACGACAGAAATCAGTCAAACTGGTGACGATACGAAGATCGGCCTTAAATTGAAGAAAGATCTTAACGTTACTACTGTTACGGCTACGGAAACTGTGAAAGCCGGCACGGTAACCATAGGTAAACAGTCCGATGGCGCAACCCCTGCTAATACGGGCAACTACGTGACTGGTCTTGATAATAAGACTTGGGATGCAGGTAATGTCGTATCCGGTCGTGCTGCAACAGAGGACCAATTGAAACAAGCCTTGGCAGGTCAAACTGATACAGGCCTTAAATTCAATGCCAATGTAGGCGGTGTACAAACTAATAAATTAGGCTCTACTATCACTGTTCAAGGTGAAGGCAAAGCTGCTAATGCCGACTATAGTGGTGATAATATTAAGACTTTCATCAAACAAGATGCTGCAACAGGTAATACAACAATTGATGTAAAAATGAACAAAAACCTTAAGGCTGAATCTGTGAAAGTCGGCAAAGACGGTAAGGACGGCGTATCTCTTACAGGTCCGGATGCGGCGAATGGCACCGACGGTAAGGTAGCTGTTACAGATAAAAACGGCAAGGATGTTGTGTCCATGTCGGGTAAAGACGGCGTAGGTCACATCGGTTTAACTGGTAAAGATGGTCATAGTGCGGATATTATCGCTGATAAAGGTGCTGCTGATATTAATGGAAATGAAATCACGCGCATTAAATACAAAGATGAAAATGGTACAACCCATGAAGTAGCAACCAAAGATGATGGCATGGCATACGGTGGCGACTCCGGTACTACCATCAAGAAGAAACTTAATGAACAATTGGACATTAAGGGCGGTGTCACCAATGAATCTGAGTTGACCGAAAACAATATCGGTGTTATTAGCAAAAATAATATCCTTAATGTTCGTTTGGCAAAAAATCTGAAAGGCCTAGATTCCATAACTTTCAACAATGGCACTAATGGTGCAAATGGTAAAACCGTTGTTAATGGTGAAGGCATGACCGTTCAAGATAAGGATGGCAACCCGTTGACTGCTATTACAAAGGACGGCGTGAAGATTACCAATGGTCCATCTATGACGAAAGATGGTATTGATGCAGCCGGCAATAAGATTACAAACGTAGCTGACGGTACAAATCCTAAGGATGCGGTTAATAAATCTCAATTGGATACAGCGGCTAACGCTGCTAAGGCAATCGTAACAGAAGGTAATAATATCAAAGTTGATAAGACCATTAATGGTGATGGCTCTACAAATTACAAAGTAGGCCTCAAAGACCAAATAACAATGGGAACTGATGCTACGAAACAAATTGCGATGGATGGTACAACCGGTACAATCAAAGCCGGTGACAAGGTTACAATCGACGGCAACAAAGGCACCATTAAAGCAGGTGATAAAGTTGAAATCGATGGTAATAAAGGTACCATTAAAGCCGGTAATGTTGCGATTGACGGTGAAAATGGTACAATCAAGGCCGGTGACAACGTAACAATCAACGGAAAAGACGGTAAGATTGATGCCGGTAAAGTGTCTGTTGATGGCAAGGACGGTCATGTGACAGGTTTGGAAAACAAAGATTGGGATCCTAACAATATCACAAGTGGTCGTGCTGCTACAGAAGATCAATTGCAGAAGTCCCATAAAGCCTTGGATAATAAGATTAATAACTTAGGTGATGACATTACGAAGAAAGGCATGGATTTTGCCGGTAATACAGGTGATTTCCACCGTGATTTAGGTCAAAAGGTTACCATCAAAGGTGAAGGACAAGGGGCCGATAGCGATTATTCCGGCGAAAATATCAAAACAGTAGCCGAAAATGGTAATGTTA
>ENA-OQKV01000566-OQKV01000566.1-human-gut-metagenome-genome-assembly--contig:-NODE-566-length-13242-cov-3.062524_pt1 | contig 13242 bp, 10 predicted proteins | sample MGYA00242655_ERZ504811 | MGnify/ENA primary metagenome ERZ504811 (study PRJEB26092, sample SAMD00036406) | human gut metagenome | host: Homo sapiens | study: EMG produced TPA metagenomics assembly of...
ATCAGTGGATGACATGATCGAGAAGAATAAAAGAAAAAGCGCAGAAGAAGAAAGAAAAACGTGGCGAAAAAGCAGAGAAGATCAACGCTATGGCTCAGACAAATACAAAGAGCATCAAATCTTCTGCAACACAGAGTTCTTCTATGTCTGATAAAGAAAGAGAAGAAAAACTCGAAAAAGCAAGAGCAAATGCGAAACCGGGAAGTCTTGCTTCAAAAGCCAACATGGTTAAGAATTTTAATGAGAATAAGTAAGGGGGGCATATATTCATGGATTACATTACTGTAACAGCAAAGAATCTTGATGATGCGATTACAGAAGCGTTAGTTCAGTTAGAAGTAACAAGTGATCGTCTTGATTATGAAGTTATCGAAAAAGGAAGCGATGGTTTCCTTGGATTCGGTAGAAAACAGGCCGTTATCAAAGCCCGCAGAAAAGAAGAGCCTGTAGTCGAAAGTAAAAGCTGAGAAAAAACGCTTAGAAGAAGAGGCTAAAGCTAGAAAAGAACACAATAAACAAACTGTTAAAGAGCAAAATGATTTATATACTAGTCATAGTTCTGATCAAAATACAAGCCCTAAAAATGATTTAATAAAAACTATTCAAGTCGTAAAACGCTAGTGTTTGACTGCTTTTACAGTACGTAGTAAAATAAAAATATTAATTATAAAATGGCAACCTATGAGGTTGACCATATGAGGAGGCCCCTACATGAACGAAAAGTATGTAGCCCAAGATATTGAAAAAAAGTGGCAACAGTATTGGGAAGATAACCATACATTTAAAACAGAATATGATGAATCTAAAGAAAAATACTATGTATTAGAAATGTTCCCGTACCCATCTGGTAACTTACACATGGGTCACGTGCGTAACTATTCCATCGGTGACGTAGTAGCTCGTTTCAAAAAAATGAAGGGCTTCAACGTGTTGCATCCAATGGGCTGGGACTCCTTTGGTATGCCTGCTGAAAATGCGGCTATCAAACATGGTATTGCACCTAAAACATGGACTCTTGATAATATCGAGAACATGAAATTACAACAAAAAGCTCTTGGTTTGTCCTACGATTGGGACCGTGAAGTAGCGACTTGCAAAGAAGATTACTATAAATGGACTCAATGGTTCTTCCAACAATTTTATAAAAAAGGCTTAAGCGTACAAAAAAGAAGCTAAAGTAAACTGGTGTGAAACTTGTCATACTGTATTGGCAAACGAACAAGTCATCGATGGTGCTTGCTGGCGCTGTGATAACCCAGTTGAGAAAAAAGACTTGTCTCAATGGTTCTTGCGCATCACTGAATATGCAGATCGCTTGTTAACTGATTTGGATACTCTTGATCACTGGCCACAACGCGTTAAATTGATGCAAAAGAATTGGATTGGCCGCTCAGAAGGTACGGAGTTTTCCTTTGAAGTACCGTCTATTAATGAACGTGTATCTGTGTATACGACCCGTGTAGATACAATTTATGGCGTAAGCTATGTAGTACTGGCTCCTGAACATCCATATGTAGAACGCATTATTGAAAACGCTCCTAATAAAGCTGAATTAGAAGCTTTTATTACACGTATGCGGAATATGAGCGATATCGACCGTACATCTACAGAGGCACCTAAAGAAGGTATGTTCACAGGCTCTTATGCAGTAAACCCTATGTCTGGCGAACAAGTACCGGTTTGGATTGCTAACTATGTATTAGTAGACTACGGTACAGGCGCTGTAATGGGTTCTCCTGCACATGATGAACGTGACTGGGAATTTGCTCATAAATACGATTTGCCAATTAAACAGGTTGTAGCTTGTGAAGGCGAAGAATATAGCCTTGAAAAATGGCAAGAATGGTACCATGAAGATGGCATTCTAGTTAACTCTGGCGATTATAACGGCCAAACATCTGCAGAGGCTCGTAAAAATATTACAGCTGCTCTTAATGAACGCGGTATTGGTGAAGGTAAAGTAAACTTCCGCCTTCGTGACTGGTTGATTTCTCGTCAACGTTACTGGGGCGTGCCAATTCCTGTAGTATATTGTGAAAAATGTGGTGAACAACTCGTTCCTGAAGAAGAGTTGCCAGTACGCTTGCCAGAGAATGTTAAATTTGAATCTGGTGCCGTATCTCCATTAGCTACATCTGAAAGCTTCCTAAATACTACATGTCCTAAGTGTGGTGGCCCTGCACGTCGTGAAACAGATACAATGGATACATTTATCGATTCTTCTTGGTATTTCTTGCGCTATGCAGATGCTAAAAACGATCAAGCTCCATTCGATAAAAAAATCGCTAACTACTGGATGAATGTAGACCAATATATCGGTGGTATTGAACATGCTATCTTGCACTTGTTGTACTCTCGATTTTTTGTGAAAGTTATTCACGACTTAGGTCTTATCGAAGCTAACGAACCATTCCGAGGCTTATTGACGCAAGGTATGGTTCTTAAAGAAGGCAGCAAAATGTCTAAATCTAAAGGTAATGTAGTTTCTCCAGAAGAAATCATCAATACCTATGGTGCAGATACTGCTCGTTTGTTTATTCTATTCGCGGCTCCTGTCGATCGTGACCTTGATTGGTCTGATCAAGGTGTTGAAGGCTCTTACCGTTTCTTAGGTCGTGTATGGCGTATCATTGATGCGTATAACGAAGAAGCTAAGAAGAATGTAACCGGTGAACTTACAAAAGACGAATTCGGATTACGTCGTGAGTTACACCGTGTCATCAAAAAGGTTACGGAAGACTTAGATAATAATTTCAACTTTAATACAGCAATTTCTGCAATCATGGAACTTGTGAATGCTATGTACGCTCATAAGGACAAAGCAGAGACTATCAATAGCGCATTAGCAAATGAATTGACTCGTTCCTTATTGCTTCTTTTAGCGCCATTCGTTCCTCATATTACAGAAGAGTTATGGCATGAATTGGGTGAAGCTACATCCATTCATACTGAAAATTGGCCTGTATACGAAGAAGCTGCGCTTGTAGTAGATGAAGTAGAAGTAGTATTGCAAGTAAATGGTAAAGTTCGCGATAAACTTACTGTTTCCGTAAATATTACGAAAGAAGAATTAGAAACAATGGCTAAAGAGTCTAGCCGTGTTCAAGAGTTTACAGAAGGTAAAAACATTGTAAAAGTTATTTATGTACCAGGTAAACTTGTAAATATCGTTGTTAAATAAATATAAATGATGATATTTTTGGTTAATAATGTAAGCCCCCAACTACATAGGTAGATGGGGGCTTATTTTTAAGAGAGGTAACTATGGCAAAACGTAACGATTATATTTCCTGGGATGAATACTTCATGGGTGTTGCCATTTTAGCGGCACAGCGTTCTAAAGATCCCAACACACAAGTAGGTGCCTGTATTGTGAGCAATGATAATAAAATATTGTCTATTGGCTATAATGGGATGCCATTAAATTGTAGTGATGATGATTTCACATGGGAACGCGATACGGCGGATGATAATAAATACTTTTATACCGTTCATAGTGAACTGAATGCCATACTTAATTATCGGGGCGGTTCTTTAGAAGGTTCTAAAATATATGTAACACTATTCCCTTGTAATGAATGTGCGAAAGCCATTATTCAAAGTGGTATTAAGGCCGTTATCTATCGTGATGACCTATATAAGGATACGAAAGAGGTAAAAGCTTCTAAACGAATGTTAAAAACCGCAGGTGTAGAAATTATTGAATACAAGCCTACAGGCCGCACTTTGAATATCACATTGTAATGTAATAAAAATTTAATTGCTTTTAAAATCCCCTATATACAGTTGTATATGGGGGATTTCGTTATCTTTTATTTATGTTTATACTTGTAAGCGACCATCGATCATGATGTCTACTTCTTGGCCATCACGTGTATAGCCTTTGATATTCATATGTTCATGACCAATCATAAAGTCTACATGTGTTAAAGAGTGGTTCAAACCACGTTCTTTTAATTCGTCGTCAGATAAACCATCACTGTTTTTGAGGCATGTAGGGTAAGAGGCTCCAATTGCTAGATGGCATGATGCATTTTCATCGAATAATGTTTCATAGAAGATTTGATTAGATTGGCTGATTGGACTAAAATGATCAACTAATGCAACTTCGCCAAGGTAGTGTGAGCCTTCATCTGTCTCAACTAATTCTTTTAGTACTTCATAACCTTCTTTGGCAGTGTACTCTACAATTTTACCTTCTTTGAAAGTGAAGGAGAAATCAGAAATCGTATTGCCATGGTAAATTAAAGGTTTTGTGCTATATACAATGCCGTTTACACCATTGTACTGTGGTGCAGAGAAAATTTCTTCGGTAGGAATATTAGCATTGAAGATAGTACCATCTTTAGACGCTTCTTCACCGCCTTGCCAAATATGACCTTCTGGTAATTCTAGTAAGAGGTCAGTACCATTTTCACAAGTGTAACGCAATGCTTTTAAGTCTAGTTTATTAATTGCTTCGCGACGATGGCGTAATTTAGCCATGTGGTGACGGTATGTATCCTTTGCCTCAATGCCTTCGATGCGACAAAGTTTAAGCAAAGTTGCCCACAATTGGTCAATTTTTTCTTCATCGGTACCTTCATAACCGAGTAAATCTGCCCATAAGACAGTTGGCACAGAAGCAACGCACCAAGTAACAGACGAATTCATAATAGCTGTGTGATAGAAGGATAAGGCTTTGTTTAAATTACGAGAATGTAAAGAAATACGTTCTGTCGGGATGCCAGCAAGGGCTTTAGGGTTGGCACTAATTAAAGATAAGAATGCCGCTTTATCATCGATATATTGCTTATAGAATTCAGGAATCCAGTTAGCAGGTTTTTCTAAGACTGTTTCTTTGGCATGCATTAAACGTTGACGTGCAATAGGTGAACAGCGCCAGTTGAGGACAACCTCTTTAGCCCCCAATTGATAGGCTTCTTCTGTAACGATAACTGCAAAGTCTTTATTTTCCACATCAACAGAAATAACTAAAGTTTGATCTTGTTGTAAATTTACGCCGTATTGTAATAATGTACGGGCATATTTTCTTAATGTATCTTGATTCATTGAGTCTCCTTATATTCGACATCAATTATAAAACTCCTGCTTGTGTGACCAATAGAGTCAACGGTAGGAGTTTACTTTTATATTGGAAAATCCTTTAGTAGGAGGTGCATTATGAAAAGTAAATTGAAGCCGTATACGATAATTATATTAATCCTATGTATTTTAGTAGGAATTTATTTCCTATGGCCTATTATAACAGATGAAAGCGATTCTGTCCTAGCTGAAGGGGCAATAGATGGAAATTCTTCTATATCAAATGTAGAACAATTGCCCAATAAACCAATTGCGTATATTACAGGTGCTGTTGTATCACCAGGATTGTATGAATATGAAAATTCAGCTACTTATGGAGATATGGTAAAGCTTGCAGGTGGGCTACTACCTTATGCTGATATAGAATCAGTCAATATGGCAAAACCAGTAAATGCGGGAGATCATATCCATATAGTATTTAACTTTCACGGTAATCCAGAGGTTTTATTGCGCGGTAACAAGATTAATATCAATACGGCAACTGCAAAGGAATTAGATTCATTACCAGGTATTGGCCCAGCTATGGCGAAGAGAATTGAAGAATATCGTTCGCAAAAGGGTCCCTTTACATCCATTGAAGGTATTAAGGGGGTGAAGGGCATTGGTGACGGAGTATTTAAGAAGATTAAAGACAAAATTACAATTTAGTCATCAAGATAGCAAGAATGATGAACCCTTCTTTGATGCAAATGATGTTAATTGGAACACTAAGGTTTTAACCCATAGTCAATGGGCACATACTATATTGGGTTCTATAATTATGGGTACAATATTAGGCTATGGTCAGTATTATCCTGTACTTATGCAGATGCACTACATCTTTGCTATTGGGTTAGCTATTATAGTTGTGGGTATTTTCAAAGCATTACAATCGTCTGAAAGATGGCATTCACTTAGCAAGTTAATCATCTTAGTCTTTGTTTTAGTTGGTTTATCTTATTATCAAACAGATTTACAAATTATTAATTATAATAGTTATACATCATACTATTTACAGCAAGAAGGAGAATATCTAGGTACTGTTGTATCATCTCCTGAAATAGTAAATCTAGATGGACAGAAATATTACAAATATAATGTTACTCTTCATAGATTACATCCTTATAAAGATACCGCAAAAAACTCCTATATAAAGGCTCAAGGACGTTTGCAAGTATACTCTAAGGTATCAGCTACAAATAACAAAATAAAATTGGGAGAACAAGCCATTATTGAAGGAACTCCAAAGTCTTTATTTCTCATCGAAGAGGAAGGTCGAATCAATCTTCGAGGCAGATATATGGGTTCTAACACAAGAGGACGAATCTACGATGGAGTTTATCGACCTGCCAGTGCTAAAGATTTACAAACATTTTCATATAAAAAGAGTATTTATGAAGAAATATATAGGAGAAGTTTATATTTATGTGGTCAAATACGAGAATCTATTGAAAAAAATATTGCTAGTAATCTAGATGGCCCACAAAAGGTATTAGCACAAGCCTTATGCTTGGGTGGTCATTATAGTGAGCTAGGGGAAGAGCGAATAAAAGATTTTGCTTATACGGGTCTCATCCACATTCTTTCTATCTCTGGCTCACATATTGCACTGCTATTAGCCTTAATTTACGGTTTAGGAAGACTCGTTAAATTACGGAAGCGCACATGCTTAATTTTAGGTATATTAGTAGCTTGTACATATTGCTGTATCATTGGTGGAGATGCACCAGTTATACGTGCAACGATGATGAGTATACTCATGTGCATGGCTTATGTAAAAGGACGATTATATCAAGCTAAACAGGCTTTATGTATATGCGCTATTATATGTCTTGTATATGATCCTTTTTCTTTATTTGATGTAAGCTTTCAGTTATCCTTTGGTGCAACCTATGGTTTACTCATATGGGGAAAGGTACTATATGAACGGATACAGTGGTTACCAAGGTGGATAAAAACACCTTTTGTATTATGTGTATCCGCACAGTTACTCATATTGCCATTACAACTCTATTACTTTCACTATATTAGTATTGCTAGTTTGCTAGCAGCCTGTATAGTAGCGCCCCTATTAGATATATCCATAGTTTTAATTTTTGTAAGTACTTTAGTCAGTTACGTATTCCCTATATCGTTAATATGGTCTTTAGTAGATGTACTATTGCGAATATCTTTATATTTAAATCATGTGTTAGGACGTAGTTATAGTCTACTTTGGCTTGGTATGATGCATCTTTATTGTGTTTATATATATTATGCTCTATTAGGTTTATTTACGTATTTTTTGACACATAAGAATAAGTATACTGTATATATAGTGATGTCCTTATTATGTATGGTTGCAACCTTTGGTGCTTCATACTATGTGACTCAGTATCATAAGGACACAATAATCCATTATATTCCTATGAAACAGTGTAATGTGTTACTTTGCATAGACCCAAACCATAGAGGAGCATATCTATTAATCGATGCACCAGATTATATTAAAACTATACCTAATGAAAGACTTATTAATCAGGCCATAAGGGCATATGGTGTAAAGCCTAAAGATGTAAAAGTTGAGTACTTTCACAGTAACGGTTCTGCACAGGTGGTATATAAAAATGGTATGAACCAAATCGTCGTATATAATGGACAAAGTAGAGAAAAAAATCTAAAATTAAATGATAAGACTAATGTGTTATATATAACGAGTCGATCCAGTGTAATGAATGAAATAGGGCGTATTTCACCTCATAGTACAATTCTATTTGGTAGTCCCCACGGTGCGTTACGCGATGTGGATCCATCAACAGAACATATGTATATAATGGGATACGGCTATATCAAAGATATCTATCTGTGAAAGGAGGAAACATGGCACATATTCAACTCATTTATGGCGATGAGCCACAATTAATTGAAGAAGAGAAACGCAAATTTTTAAGTGCCTATCCAGACCTTCCAGTGACCGTATTAGACGATGAGGCGGGCCCACAGAAGATTAGTGAAAAGCTCTGTGAAGATTCACTCTTTGGGGATCAAAAAGTGTTTTGCTTAGTTAACTTGCCCATTATTCGTAAAAGCGGCAAAAATAGTGATGCTTGGGTCCCATTATATGAGCTCATCATGGAATATAATGGGGATAATCCAATTGTTTTGATTTATCATGACATGATAGATAAACGAATCAAGCAGAATAAAGAGCTTTTAAATAAAATACCGAATCTTGAATGCAAGCGCCTTGAAGGGGCAGACCTTGTGATGTGGATTCGTCAATATTGTACATCTCATGGCTTTAACATGACGCCTGATGCACAAGAATACGTAGCTCATCTCATCGATTTGTGGCAAGATGTACCTGTTTCTTTTATGAGAACTGAGTTTGACCGATATTTCTTGCAAATTACTGGGGAAAAAGTAATTACCAAAGAATTCCTAGAGGAAAATGGCAGTGACTATGGTGCTAAAAATATTTTCACCTTTAAAGAGGCTTTGTTGAAACGAGATATTGATACATTGCTTGAATTATTTCCGTTTATGTTCGGCTATAAAGAATTAGATCGTGCTATGAGCTATATTGAGGGGCAGTTACGTTTGCAGCTACTGGTTAGCGAATGTCGCCAAGCGGGAATGTCTGTTCAAGCCATACAAAACTTATGTAAGGACCATGATTCGTCATTTAAACCGTATCCGATTAAGTTGGCTTACGAAGCAAGTCCTAGAATTTCAGTTAAGGCCTTGCGAGCTTTATTAAAAGGGCTCTATGAGATTATTTTAGATAGTCGTAGTAGTAAGGGCGATATTTGGCGATTTAGAGATTTATGTATTACCTATTGTGGGTATAAAGGATAAAAATGAAAGTACGTTATCGTGTTGTACCAAAACGGAATAAGAAATCATCCTTCTATGTGAACTGTCATAGCCAACATGTGACGATTCAAGCAGCAGACTCTGCATTTTCCACATTGCTTAGTCTACGTGAAAGGTTGTCTGCATGGTATAAGGAAAAAAATATCTCTTTTGATGATATTCCAACAAATACAGATACAGCTTGTTGCTTTGCTTGGAAAGTAGATACTGAAACGGGTGAAGGGTTAGATACCTATTATTATGGCGGTGGCTGTGGTGCTGGTGAATGGATTGAAGCGGCTGAAGCACAACGTGAAGCTGAAGAGGTTAAAAATCAAGAACCTAGAGGCAAGTCTTTTGCGGGTTATGACCAACAAGATGAATATGATGATGTAGACGAAGATGATTTTGCCCCATTTGTAGAAGCTATTGAATTAGGCTATTTCAACAATAGTCCAGTTGTTGTGTCTCGTTCTAATCATACGGCTGCCGAATCTAGCAGTAGTGATACTATCGCATCTGTGAGTAGTACACCTAAAGCAAGCAAAGGCTTTGGACCTAAAAAAACTACAAAATCTACGGCTAAAGGAAGTGAAGGGGATGGTAAATATCCTCGTCGTGTACCAAAGGATGCACCTACTGATGAAGGCATGATTTTAGGACCTAAAATTGAAGGGGTCACATCTAAAATCATGGGGACCTTGGATACACCTAGTGTAATTTTTGAAGGTGTCTTTGTTGGTTTAGATAAACGTGATACTAAGACGGGTAAAAGTATCGTTAACGGCAGCATTGTAGATGATACAAATAGCATTAAATTTATCAAGTTTACGAACAGTCCTGAAGAAGGGGATGAATTATTAAAACAACTAAAAGGCTTACAACGGGTTCGCGTACAAGGTAGTGTCAGCTTTGATGATCGTTTTGACAAGGATTATATCCTTTCTATTCGCAGTATTGAAGCAATAGAAACTACTAGTGTGGAACGAACTGAAAATCGTCCGGACTCTCGTGTGGAACTCCACTTACATACTAAGATGAGTGATAAAGATGCTCTCGTATCTGTAAAAGACTTGTTTAAAACAATTAAAAAATGGGGTCATCCTGCGGTGGCTATTACGGACCATGGCGTAGTACAAGCCTTCCCAGAAGCGCAAGCTCTTGGTAAGGAGTTAGGTGTTAAAGTTATCTATGGTGTAGAAGGTTACCTCATCGAAGATGAAACGGTAATAAAAGATGAAGAGCCTGTACTAGATAAAAAGAAAAAGAAGAAAAAGATAAACGTTACCATATTATTTTATTAGCTAAGAATATGGTTGGTTTGCGTAATTTATATAAAATGATTTCCTATTTCTCACCTTGAACATTACAAAGTTCGTCCGCGTTTGCCTCGCTCCGTTATTGAAGAACATCGTGAAGGTATTATCATCGGTTCTGCCTGTGAAGCAGGGGAGCTTATGCAATCCATTGTTCGTGGAGCTACAAAAGAAGAGCTTTTGGAAGTAGCATCCTTCTACGATTATCTTGAGATTCAACCACATACTAACAATACGTTTTTGGTTCGTAAAGGTCTCATGCCCGACGAGCAGGCACTTATTGATATGAATAAGACCGTTATCGAATTAGGAGAAGCCTTAAACAAACCTGTATGTGCTACTTGTGACGTTCACTACCTGACACCAGAAGAAAAAATTTATCGTGAAATCATGTTAACTGCATGTGGTTATCCAGATGCAGACGAACAGCCAGATTTACATTTACGTACTACAGATGAAATGCTTGCGTCCTTCCCTTATTTAAGCGAAGAGAAAGCATACGAAGTAGTCGTTACTAATACACGTGCTATTAATGATAGCATTGAAGATATTAAGCCAGTGCCTGATGGTACATATTCACCTAAGATTGAAGGTGCTGACGAAGCTTTCACAGAAATGTGCTATAGAAATGCGAAGGCTATTTATGGTGATCCATTGCCTCGTGTCGTACAAGAACGTCTCGATTATGAATTGGATTGTATTATTTCCAATGGTTACGGCGTATTGTATTACATCGCTCATAAGCTGGTAAAAAAATCTCTTGATGATGGGTATCTCGTAGGTTCCCGTGGTTCCGTAGGGTCATCCTTTGCCGCTACCATGTCTGAGATTACAGAGGTAAACCCATTACCGCCTCATTATGTATGCCCTAACTGTAAATATTCAGAATTCTTTGAAAAGGGTGAATATGCAGGGGGCTTTGACTTGCCTCGTAAAGACTGTCCTGAATGCGGTCATGCTTTACAAACAAATGGACATGATATTCCATTTGCAATTTTCCTTGGTTTTGAAGGTGACAAGGTTCCAGATATTGACCTTAACTTCTCCGGTGATTACCAAGCAAAAGCTCACAAATATACGGAAGAACTATTTGGTCGTGACAATGTATTTAAAGCCGGTACAATTGGTACTATAGCTGATAAAACTGCTTTTGGTTATGTTAAAAAATACGCCGAAATTCGAGATATACAAGCCCGCAATGGATTCTTTGAACATTTAGCGAAAGGCTTTACAAATGTAAAGAATACTACGGGACAACACCCTGGTGGTATTATGGTATGTCCTCGAGATATGGATGTGCATCATTTTACGCCCATACAACATCCAGCGAATAAAAAGGAAAGTGGCGTATTAACGACACACTTTGATTATCACTCCATCGAAGGTCGTATGACTAAGCTTGATATTCTGGGCCATGATGATCCCACAATTATTCGTATGCTAGAGGATTTGACAGGTATCGATGCTAAGACAATACCATTTGATGATCCAAAGACATTGAGCTTGTTTTCCTCTACAGAGGGGATTGGTTTAACACCTGAACAATTGCAAGGTGACCAGGTAGCCAGCTTAGCCGTACCAGAATGTGGTACGAAGTTTGTACGGGGCATGTTGGAAGACTCTCGTCCGCAAACCTTCTCTGACTTAGTACGTATCTCTGGTTTCTCTCATGGTACGAATGTATGGCTCGATAATGCGCAAGACCTTATTAAAAATGGAACTTGTAAGTTAAACGAAGCTATTTCCACCCGTGACGACGTAATGAACTTCTTGATTCATCGTGGTATGGATAGAAAGCACAGCTTCTTCGTTATGGAAAACGTACGTAAAGGGAAGGGGATTGAAAAACGAAATAAACAAGGTCAAGCTACAACGGAATTTGAAGCAGAAATGCGTGAAAATAATATTCCTGAATGGTTTATTGAGTCTTGTAAAAAGATTTCCTATTTATTCCCAAGGGCCCATGCGGTAGCATATGTAATGATGGCCTTCCGTATTGCATGGTTTAAGGTATACCATCCATTGGCATTCTATGCAGCATATTTCTCCATTCGCGCGAAAGCCTTCGACTTACGAATCATGACAGGAGACCTTAAAACACAATTGACCGAGTTTAACCGTATCAAGGCTCTTGATCGTGCTGCCAGCCCTAAAGACAAGGACCTTATGAGTGCCTTGGAAGTATCTATGGAAATGTATCAACGAGGCTATCGTTTTATTAATGTAGATATTCAACATTCTGAAGCTAGACGCTTTAGCATTAAGGATGGAGCTTTATTGCCACCATTCTTAGCCATTGATTCTCTAGGTGAAACAGTGGCTGATGCTATCGTCGAGGAAAGAAATGAACGTCCATTTACATCTCTAAAAGACTTACAACGCCGTTGTAAAGTATCAAATACCATCATTGATCTTATGAAAGACCTCAAATGCTGTGGTGAACTTCCTGAAGACGAACAAATGTCACTGTTTGGAGCATAATAAAATATAAGATAAGACTTAAATACAAAGTAAGCACTATATACCAAATGTTGATATAGTGCTTATTTTTATGTAGTTTGCTACAATATAATTAATATATATCATTGGTGCAAGGGAGTGTTATGTAATGATAAGTGGGGTATTAAAAGTTTTAGGAATCAACTCATCGGATTGTAATGATTATAAAGAACCCAAAATAAATTTGGAAGGTAATAATAGTGAGTCTAACATCACTGAGGAAGTGCAAAATCACGATGTTGAACTAGAATTTTGGGATATTGAGTCTGAGGATACACCAGTACTAGAAGAATCAGATATTCCAGGTGTATACTTTAATGAATTCCTGGAATATGTAGATGAAGAGGGGAATATATTATCTCCATCAGAGGTCGATGCGATACGGTATAAAGAGGATTACGAGGATGACTATTATAGATAGAAATAATTAAAGTATAATTTTTATTCTTGTTATTATATTAAAGTAAGTTGGTGAATTATGAGAGTTCCAATATATGAAGCTTTAGCACACTATAAAAAAAATAAGAAG
>ENA-OQKV01000568-OQKV01000568.1-human-gut-metagenome-genome-assembly--contig:-NODE-568-length-13227-cov-2.626565_pt1 | contig 13227 bp, 12 predicted proteins | sample MGYA00242655_ERZ504811 | MGnify/ENA primary metagenome ERZ504811 (study PRJEB26092, sample SAMD00036406) | human gut metagenome | host: Homo sapiens | study: EMG produced TPA metagenomics assembly of...
ACGGTTAGTAGCCCCACTAGCCCGTGCTTCGGGGCAAGGGAGCCCGCTGGGTCCAGCCAGGCCCGCTCGTGGGTGCAGTAGCTGCGCTCCACGACGCCGTCAGCCGCCCGGGAATGCCTTATAGGGGCAGGGTCTGCCTGGGATCTGCTCCATCAGGGCCTTCCAGGCCATGACGCAGGTGCGGGTCTTGGCCTGCTGCTTGCCGAGGGTCTTGGTCATATCGAAGGGCGCGTCATAGCCCCACCACACAGCGGTGACGTAATAGGGCGTGCCGCCCACGAACCACAGGTCCTTCTCATCGCTGGCCGTACCAGTCTTACCGAAGGCCTCCATGCCGTTGGAGTTGGGGTAGCGGCCGCTGGCCGTACCAACGCTGGAGAACAGGACGTTCTTCAGCAGGCGGTTCATGACATAGGCCGTCTGGGGCGTCAGAGCCTGATAGCTGGTGTCGTTGCTCTCCATATAGATGTTGCCGTCCCGGTCGAGCACACGGGTGTAGAGGTGAGGCGTGGTGTACTCGCCGTCGTAGAAGATCTGGAACGCCGCTGCCAGCGCCATCGGGGTGACGCCGTGGGTCTGGCTGCCCATGACCATCTGTGCAAGGCCCACATCGTTGACGGGGTCCAGCGTGCTGAGCTGCAGGGTATTGTAGACGAAGTTGAAGATGTTGTTCGCGCCCACGAGGTCGCCAACGCGGATGGCGATGGTGTTCAGGGAGCGGGCGAGGCCGTTCCAGAGCGGCAGGTCGGAGCCGTCGCCGTAGTTTCCGCCGTAGTTGCGGGGCCAGCTGCGCCATGCGTTGGGGTAGGCTTTCAGCTGCTTGTCCGTCAGACCCATGAGGCCGTTCCGGCGGCAGTAGTCCTCGTCACGGATGACCATGTCCTGCTTGAGGTAGAGGGGCGAGTTGTTGAGCATGGTAGACCAGTTGACCAGACCATACTCGATGCCCAGCGCATAGGCGCCGATGGGCTTGATGGTAGAACCGGTCTGACGGGTGACGCCGTAGGCACGGTTCAGGGAAAGGCTCTTGGTCTTTTCGCCCAGACCGCCCACCATGGCGATGACATTGCCGTCATAGTCCAGCGTGACCATCGCCGCCTGGGTGCGGACGTTGCGGTAATAGTAGACCGTGCCGTCCTCGCCGGTGCGGGTCTTGGGGGTGCCATCCTCATTGAAGACCTGCACATCGTCGTCGGAGATGCTGGTCACCTCTTCCTCATGCCAGCCGGCCGGGAAGTAGGCATCGTCGGTGTTGAGCATCAGGTTCTCCATCGCGGTCTGGATCTTGGGGTTGACCGTTGCCTCGATGGTATAGCCGCCGGTGTAGAGCATACTCTGGGCGGTGGACTCGTCCACGCCCTCCTTGGCCATGATGTCCTTCACCACCTCGTTGAAGAGGGCATCGGTGAAGTAAGAGGTAGTGGAGCTGCTCTTCTTCGTGTTGTCCGTCTCTGCCAGCACCAGCGGCTGGGCAGCGGCGCTGCGGTAATCATCCTCCGAGATGACACCCTGCTGCCACATATTGTAGAGCAGGAAGTTCCGGCGGTTGATGAGGTTCTCGGGGTTGGTGTAGGGGTTATAGTTGGTGGGATTCTTGGTGATGGACGCGATGGACGCGCACTCCCAGAGGGTCAGCTCGCTGACATCCTTATCGAAGTACTCGTTTGCCGCCGTCTGGACGCCCTGGATGGTACCGGTAAAGCTGATGGTGTTCAGGTACGCTTCCAGAATGGTCTCCTTGGAATAGCTGCGGCTCAGGCAGAGGGCGCGGTAAATCTCGCGCAGCTTGCGCAGTGCGCCCTCGATGCCGCTGGCGCTCTTGTCGCTGGTCAGGTTCTTGATGAGCTGCTGTTCCAGCGTAGAGGCGCCCTGCTTGGAGCTGTAGATGGGCAGCAGGTATTCATTGATCATCGCGCCGATGGTGCGCTTGAAGTTGACGCCCGGCTCGTTGTAAAAGTCTTTGTCCTCGGTGCAGATGAATGCATACTGTAGGTTGGTGGGGATCTGCTCGAGGTCTGCCCAGACGCGGTGGCTGTTGGAAGAGCGCAGGGTGGCGTACTCCACCTGTGCGCCGGTGTCGGGGTCGGTGGCCACCACAAGGCTCGACTGGCTCAGTTCGATGTTGTCGAGGTCCAGCAGGTCGCCGTCACTGGCCGTAGCCTGCACCACATAGTACACAGCGCCCACTGCCACCAGACTGCCCGCCATAATGCCCAGGCAGAGGAGGGTGACGATGGTCCGGCCCAGGAATCCGAGAACGGGATGACCCTGCTTTTCTCCCTGCTCCTGCGGTTCGCGGGGCTCACGGACCCGCCGGTTCTGCTCCCGGAGCGCACCATCACTGTGGAGTCTCCGTCTTTCATTGTTTGAGATAAGGATCGCCTCCTATCGCAATTTTCACTGTTCTGCATCTCAAAGCATCCTCTGACGATGCCGTTCGCTGTTCCTGCTGCGGCCAGACGGCCCGCAGCCATAATAATACATTATAGTCCGCACCGCCCGCTTCCGCAAGGGGGAATCGACCGGATACGATGCTAGTATAGCACATCTGCCCCGCCAAAGTACAGCATCCGGGTGTGAAAATTCTGCATTCCTGTCTGAGGCAGTTTTCTTTTGCACATACTACCGTCTGAAACACCATTTCAGCCGAAAGGAGTCCACTGCCATGCGCAAGGTCTGGCTCTGCATTTTTTATGCGCTGTGCATTTTTACCATCGTGTTCAGCCTGTTCTGGATGGCCCTGCCCAGTCTCCCCTTCCCTGCCGACTCCGGCGAAGAGACGCCGGCCTCCGAGCCGGGTCTGGCCGCGCAGGGCTCCGCCGGGCAGAGCGGCACCGACTTCTACCTCTGCGACGAGGGCGGGCGGGTGGTCGTCTACACCTGCTCCGACAACGGACTGCCCGACAAGCGGCTCCTGCGCACCGGCATCTATGTCAATCTCCTGCCCGAGGCCGATGCCCTCCGGCTCAAGCAGGGCCTCTACGTCACCGGCGAAACGGCCCTCCGGGCGCTGCTGGAAGACCTGGGTGAATAAACAAAAACAGTGCAGACCTCCCCGGGGTGGTCTGCACTGTTTTTATCCTTTATCAGAATCAGGCTTCGAGCTGCTCCAGCGGGACGAGGTAGTCCTTGCGGCACTGCTCGTAGTTGAGCATATATTCCTTGGTGGGGTTGTGGTGCATGATGCTCTTGAGGGTGTGGGAGTCGTAGTCCTCGCCTGCCTCCATGCCCACCAGACGGGCGGCGATGTTGGAGCAGTGGTCCGAGATACGCTCTACATTGTTCAGCACATCGAGATAGACGACACCGGTATCGATGGAGCAGGCACCCTCCTTCAGACGCTTGATGTGCTGCGCACGAAGCCGCTCCACGAGGATGTCGATGACCTGTTCCAGCGGCTCCACCTGACTGGCGGTCCGGGCGTCGTCGAACTCGAAGGCGTCCGTGGTGAGGGTCAGTATCTTTTCCAGCGCATTGTCGAGAAGCTTCAGCTCCTGCTGTGCCTTCTCGCTGAAGGTGACTTCCTTGTCGGCCAGCTCCTGCGCCTTTTCTTTGATGTTGACTGCATAGTCGCCGATGCGCTCGCACTCGGTGACAAAGTTGAGCAGCTCGGTCACCTCATGGCTCTCCGCGTCGCCCAGCTCCTGGTCTGCCAGCTTGATGAGGTAGTTGGAGATGTCCACCTCCATCCGGTCGATGAGGTTCTCGCGGACATCGATGGCACTCACGACGTCCTCGTCCATCCTGAGCAGCAGCGGGGTGGCGAGGCCGACGTTGCGGGCTGCGCGGCGGGACATCTTGACCACCGCGTTCTTAGCCTGCTGCAGAGCCACAGCCGGGCTCTTGAACAGACGCTCATCCAGCACAGGCATACTCAGCTCCTGCGCCTCCTCCGCGCTGTTCGGCACGGTCATCATGGCCAGCCTGGACAGCACGCCGCTGCAGGGCAGGAAGAGCAGCATCGCAATGACGCTGGTCATGGTGTGGATGTTTGCAATGCTGCTCTTGTTCATCACATCGCCCCACATGGGGATGCCGATGGTGAACTGGACTGCATAGACCAGCGCCAGCAGGATGACGCTGCCGATGATGTTGAAGTACAGGTGGATGAGGGCGGCGCGCTTGCCGTCCTTGGAGGAGCCGCCGATGGTCAGCAGCGGGGTGAAGGCCGTGCCGATGTGGGCGCCCAGCACGATGGGGATGGCCGAGCTGAAGGTGACGAGGCCGGTGCTGGACAGCGCCTGCAGGATACCCACAGAGGCCGAAGAGGACTGGATGATGACCGTGACCACCACGCCCACGAGAACGCCGAGGATGGGGTTGGTCATGGTGACGAACAGCTCCTGGAACGCTGCGCTCTCACGCAGGGGAGACACACCGGTGTCCATCAGGCTCATGCCCGTGAACAGGATGCCGAAGCCCAGCATGATCTGGCCGATGTTCTTTTCTTCGCGCTGCGGATGAACACATAAAAAATGCAGCCGATAAACGCCACCACCGGCGCAAACGTCTTGGGCTGGATGAGGGTCAGGATGAGGCTGTCGCCCGAAATATCCGCCATGCGGATGAGCTGACCGGTGACCGTAGTACCAATGTTTGCACCCATGATAACGCCTACCGACTGCGTAAGGGTCATGATGCCGGAGTTGACGAGGCCGACGCAGATGACGACCGTACCGGCCGACGACTGGATGACGCCGGTGATGAGGGTGCCGAAAATGACGCCCTTGATGGTGGACGAAGTCAGTTTCTGCAATATGCCCTGCATCTTGCCGCCGGCCAGCTTTTCGAGGCCGGCACCCATGATTGACATGCCATACAGGAACAGCGCAATACCGCCCAGCAGAGAGGTGATGTGTGTAATGTCCATAAAACAATGCTCCTAAAATCTTCCTATTGCTCTCTTGCACAAGACGGCCGTGCCTAGCTCTCCACACGCAAAACGCCGTCCTTTTTATTATAGCATCGAACCCCCCGGCTCAACAAGCATTATTTTACAGGAAAATCACTTTTTTGACCGAAATTTTAAGATTTCCGGGCTTTCTCAGGCAGTTCCCTTCTTGAATTTTACATCCATTTTATATTAGTATTTTCTAACTCCCGCCCGGTGCTTTCCGGTATTCCCGGGAATGCATCAGGCGGCATCCAGCTCTTCCATCGCCTCCCGCAGGGTGTCCGCCGAGAACAGGAACGCGCCTGCCCCCGTATACACCTCCACATGACCGCCCACATACCGAAGTTCAACGTCTTTCATTCCTCTTCCCTCCTGTGTCTTTTTGTTCTGACCGAAGTATAGCAGAATAAAAGTCCAATAAAATGTACTTTTAGGCAGTTTTTTGAGCAAAAAGGCGCAAAAAGCCTCTCCCTTTGGGAGAGGTGGCATCGCGCAGCGATGACGGAGAGGGCAAGCCCGTCTCCCGAGAGCCGCCGCACAGCGATAAGCAGGTTCTTTGGCAGAGCGATGCTATCGCTGCGCCTGCTCTTCTCCGTCAGCATCCTTGCCCTCTCAGGCGCTCCGCGCCAGCTCCCCCAAAGGGGGAGCCACTGGCGTGTCGGTCAGCTTTCGCCTGGACGAGCAAAGCACGATGTCCCGGAAACGGTAGTGCTCCGCTGTCTAGGCCAGCGACAGCTTGACAAGGTGCGCTTGTCCAGAAGCTGCTGCCCTCTGTAGCAAGGCCCGCCCTTTTGCGCCATATCGGGCCTCAGGCGTCCAGTAGGAAGTGGCCCGGCCTGCCCAAGGGCTCCCCCCTTTGGGGGAGCTGGCGAGCGAAGCGAGACTGAGAGGGCAAGCCCGTCTCCCGAGAGCCGCCATGCAGCGATAAGCAGGTTCTTTGTCAGAGCCAAACTCTGTCCGAACTTCTCCATTCACGCAGGAAACAGGGCGATTCGCGCAGGTTTTATTGATTTTTCTCCGCAGATGTGGTACATTCAGGGTAATTAGACACCCCCTGTTTTTCACCGTTCAAAGGAGGTTTTTGTATGTTGTCTTATCGTAAGCTTGCGATGCGTGTTCTGGGTCGCCCTCTCCATACGGGGGGTAATGATTCGCCCCGTCCGGCCTCTCAGTGGGCAGCAGCGTTTATCCTGACTGCCGCAATGCTCATCACCCTCGCCGCCCCGGCTTTTGCCGAGACATGGTACATCGAGAATGGTAACATCACCGTGAAAGCGGGCGACACCAAAGGGACAAACAAGGTCTCACAGGGGGATAAGAAGGATGTGGAGGACACCAACACCATCATCACAAATCAGAAAACGGACAAAGCTTCTTCCAACACCGTGACCATCGAGGCCAACGGTAAGAACGACAAGGTCGAGGTCACACTCAAGGATGTGAACATCGACACCAGCAGCCGGAACAAAGCCGCCGTGAGTGTGACCGGCAGCGGCAATACCACGATTAAGCTGGATGGCGACAACGCGACTGAAGAGCGACACCTACCGCAGCGGCATCTACAGCAACAGCAGCGGCAGCCTCACCATCTCCGGCGGCGAAAATGACAGCCTGACGGCCCAAGGCGGCAGCGGCGCAAACGGCATCTCCAGCAGCGGCAGCCTCACCATCTCCGGCGGTACGGTCAAGTCCAATGGCGGAAGCGGCAACCTCTCCGGCGGCAACGGCATCATCAGCTACGACATCGATCTGTCGGGCAGCCTCGAGCTGACCGCCAAGGCCGGCAGTCCCAACGGCAAGGCCCTCTCGCGGGTCGGCAGTGAGCTTGACCTCAACACCATCAAGGACAAGCTGGACCCGGGCGCAAAAGTCACCGCCACCGATGCCGACGGCAAGGTCATCCAGCAGGTCTCTATCCCCCGCCCTGTGGAGCCGGAAGAGCCTGTTATCCCCGAGGAGTCTTCTTCCTCTTCTGACGGCGGCTCTGCCACCCCGTCCGCACCCGCCTCTTTCCTCCCCGGCCTGACTGTCACCGACAAGGACGGCCAGCGCATCTCCTACACCAGCACCCAGAGCGGCAATACCCTCACCGTCTGCGTCGGACGGCTCACAGCCTCCTTCCGCATCTCGCTGGCCGCGCTGCGTCAGCTGCGGGCTGAGGGCATCGAGACCATCACCTTCCAGACCATCCTCTGCTCCACCACCCTCTCGGTGGACGAGCTGCTGGCCATGGGCGGCGAGGACGCCGAGATCGTTCTCACCCACCACATCCGTTCTTCCACGCTCACGGTGGGCGGCAGGGCCGTGTAAGGCTCCCTTGTTCCCCGATGATTTTTGTGGTACACTAATCGCAGAAATCTATAAAAATCGAGGGAAAGTAACTTATGGCTGGCGACCTTCATACTCATTCCACCTGTTCTGACGGCTCTGTTCCCATCCACCGCCTGCCCCTGATGGCAGCGCGGCTGGGGCTGAGCGCTCTGGCCCTCTCGGACCATGACACCACCCTCAGCGCACAGTACGCCTACGACCACCCGGTGCAGGACGGCGTGCGGCTCATCCCCGCCGCCGAGCTCACCGGCTACGACTTCGAGCGCAGCCACCGCGTCCACCTGCTGACCTTCTGGCCCGACCTGGACTGCCCCGCCCTGCGCCGACACTGCGACATCATGCGCCAGCGCCGCAACGAGTGCGCGTTGCAGAGCTGCCGGGAGATCGAGGCGCTGTACCCCCAGTTCCGCACCGAGCAGGCGCTGGAATATGCACAGGACAGCGGCGTCCTCTTCAAGAGCGGCATCATGCAGGCGCTGCAGCAGCTGGGCCTGTGCGACGGCATCTACACCGGGCTTTATCACGAGTTGTTCGGCTGGGAGCCGCGGGGCAAGTGCCTCCACTCCCCCACTTACCCTCCGGTGCGGGAGGTGCTGGCCACGGCAAAGGCCGCCGGGGCCGTGGTGGTGTTCGCCCACCCGACGGTGTACAAGAGTATGCCCCTGCTGCGGGAGCTGGTGGCCGAATGGGCCATCGACGGCATCGAGGTGCATCACCCCCGCAACAGCCCCGAGGATATGGCCGAGTGCGCTGAGCTCTGCAAGAAGCACGACCTCATCGTCACCGGCGGCAGCGACTTCCACGGCGCGAACCACGGCAAGCCCCACCCGGTGGGTGCCTGCGTCACCGAGGACGACCAGATCGCGCGCATCGAGGCACTGGCCCGCAAGCGCCGGGGCGGCGCTCTGTGACCGGGCCACATTGACTTCCTCGTCTGACAAGGATATAATAAAGATACTGCGCGAGTCTGCTCGCCTGTCAGTCGGATATAAAGAGAGGAAGTTTGAATATGAGCAAGTCTTTCAGCTACCCCAACAAAGGTACCTGCTCCAAGGAGACCCACATCGTGCTGAACGATGACCACACCATCGAGTCCATTGAGGTCATCGGCGGCTGCAACGGCAACCTGAAGGGCATCAGCCGCCTGCTCAAGGGCATGAAGGCTGAGGACGCCATCGCCCGCATGGAAGGCACCACCTGCGGCCCCCGCCCCACCAGCTGCCCTGACCAGATCGCACAGAACCTCAAGCGCGCTCTGGCTGAGCTGTAATTCACAGTCCGTTCAAAAGACCACCGTCCTGCCCTTATTTCCTGCGGGCAGAACGGCGGTCCTTTTTTTGTTTATCGCAATTTTCAAAAATAGTGCCGATCGAAACGGCATCTTTGCGATATGCAATTCAACGCTGTTGCTGCTGCATTAAAAAGTTGAATTGCCATCCGACCAAAATCGAGCCAAAAAGCGGTTGACAAAACCCGTGTCCTTTGCTACAATAAATGAGTAAACGCAGGGTTAGCTCATCCGGTAGAGCGACTGCTTCCCAAGCAGTAGGCGGCGGGTTCGAGTCCCGTATCCTGCTCCACAAAAAGAGCGCTGATTCGTCAAGAATTGGCGCTTTTATCATTTCAGCAAGTCTAAAACTGAGAGGGACGTCATGATTTTTGTACCCCTTCTGCACTATTTCAAGTGCAAGAATCAATACAGCGGCAGCGAGGACGGGATGCGCTATCTGCTCTCGCCCGGCAAGCGCAGCGTGCCTGACCCGGACGGCGGCGAGGGCGCGCAGAAAGAGGAAGCCATCCTCACGGTGGACATCTGGCCCGACCCCTGGGCGCTGGATCGCACAGACCCCGCCCTGCGCCGACAGATGGTCTTTCCGCTGACGGACGATGGCCGGGCCGCAGCGGCAGAGTATCTGTCCTCTGCCTACAGCGCTGACCTGGCGCTCTGGAAGCAGCGGCCCTCCATCCTGGACTGTGAGCCCTGGTCACCGCCGCCGAAGGACGAGGACGCAGAAAGCGGGGAAAGCAAATGATATACCGTCTCAAAGAGCTCAAGGGCGACACCATCCCGGTGCCGCAGCTCATCTTTTCCAAGCTGGGCATCGCCGAGGAATACAACGTCCGGGTAGCGCTGTATGTGCTGGCCACCGGCGTCACCGACCCCGAAAAAATTTGTGCCGACCTCAAACTGCGCAGCCGCATCTCCGCCGAAAGCGCCCTCTCCTTCTGGGCCGGTGCGGGGCTTCTCGAGCGCTACGACGAGAACGCCGCGCCGGGAGCAGAGCCCTCTGCTCCTGCCCCCATGACCTGGGCGGAGATCGCCGCCGCAAGCCGCACCGACCCCATGATCTCGAGCCTCATCGACTGCGCTCAGACCGGCTTTGCCCGCCCGCTGACCCACAGCGAGATGGAAAAGCTGGTCAATCTCTACGTGCAGGAGGGCTTTGCCCCCGAGACCGTCATGCTCTGCGTGGCCTATGTGGCCAGCCGGGGCAAGCGGACGATGGCCGCCGTCCTCCACGAGCTGAAAGTCTGGCGGGCCGAGGGCGTGGAGACCGGCGAACAGGCCGACGCCCATCTCAAGCTGCTGGCCCTCCGCCAGACCCGGGAACAGTATGTTGCTTCCCTGCTGGGCATCCCGGGCAGCGAGCTCACCCTCGGCGGGCGGAAAGCCATCGCCCGGTGGTATGAGGTCTACGGCTACGATGACGCCATGGTGCAGGAGGCCGCTGTGCAGGCCGGGCCGAAGCGCGACCTGTGGTACTGGAACAGCATCCTCAAGACCTGGAACGCCAAGGGTCTGCGCAATATCCACGATGTGCGCACTCCGGTGGCCGCTGCCGGCGCCAGCCGGAACATCCGGGTGGACCGCGAGACCCCCAGCGGCAACGACTTCCTCAAGAACGCTGCCCGCCGCCGCACCCTCAAGAAAAAGTCCGAGTGACCCCCGGCATAAGGAGACACTATGCGTACCAAAAACGAACTGTATCAGGAAGCCCTGCGCACCGTCGCCCGCCGTCGTCAGACCGCACGGGCCAAAGCAGAGGACGCCCGCGCTGAGGCCGAGGCTGCTGTCCCCGGGCTGCGCCACGCCGAAGAAGAGGTGCGGGTGCGGGGCATCCGCTGCGCACTGGCCGGTGCGGCGGGCAAGGACCGCACCGATGCCGCTGCGGCCCTCACCGATGCCCGCAAAAAGCTGGCCGACCTGCTGGCCTCCAGCGGCCGTCCCGCCGACGCACTGGAGCCGCACTTCACCTGCAGACTCTGCGAAGACACCGGCATTGTGGACGGACGCACCTGCAGCTGCGTCCACAAGGTGATGCAGCGGCTCCGCCGGTCGGAGATCGAGGCTCTGTCCAGCCTCTCCATTTCCAGCTTCGATACCATGGAGCTGCGCTACTACCCCGCCCGGATGAACGCCTCCCTCGGCGAGCCGGTACGGAGTTATATGTCCACCCTTCTGGACGACCTGCGCGGCTACGCCGACGAATTCGATACCACCAGCGAGAGCCTGATGCTCCTCGGCAACGCCGGTCTGGGCAAGACCCATGCCGCTCTGGCCATTGCCGGAGAGGTGTTGGAAAAGGGCTTCGACGTCATCTATGTGTCCAGCCCCGACTTCTTCTCGAAGCTCGAGGCCCTGCACTTCGGCTCCGACCCCGCCGGGGAGGAAGAGATGCTCCTGCGCACCGCCGCCGGGGCCGACCTGCTCATCCTCGACGACCTGGGTTCCGAGTTCAACTCCAGCTTCCTCATCAGCACCCTTTACAGCCTGCTGAACAACCGTCTGGGCGCGAAACTGCCCACCATCGTCACCACTAACATCACCGACGGCGCTCTGCTGGAAAAGCTCTACACCGAAAAGATCTCCAGCCGCCTCTCCTCTTTTGTCCCCTTCCTCTTTATGGGCGACGATATTCGGGCGCAGAAGGCAGAAGAAGCGTAAACGGGACAGAAGTCAAAGAGAGTTCTTATTCAGGAAAGGAATTTCAAATATGGGAATCGTAGTCATCGGCGCAGTTTTCGTGGACATCAAGGGCTATCCCCTCTCCACCTACATCCCCGGCGGACGGAACGCCGGCCGCATTGAACAGGTGCATGGCGGTGTGAGCCGGAACGTGGCGGAGGACATCGCCAATGTGGAGCTGCGCCCCACCTTCGTGGGTCTGGTGGACGACACCGGCATGGGCCAAGACGTCATCGACAAGCTGGACAACCACAAGGTCAACACCAGGTACATCCAGAAGGTCCCCGATGGCATGGGTACCTGGCTGGCCATCTTTGACAACGACGGCGACGTCCACGCCGCCATCTCCAAGCGCCCTGACACCACCCCGCTGACCACCCTGCTGGAGGAGAAGGGCGACGAGATCTTCAAGGACTGCGACGCCATCGCCATCGAGCTGGACCTCGAGAAAGACACGGTCAAGCAGGTGCTCCGCTATGCCAGGAAATACAACAAAAAAGTCTTTGCCGCAGTCTCCAACATGAGCATCGCCATGGAGCGCCGCGACTATCTGCAGCAGATCGACTGCTTCGTCTGCAACCAGCAGGAGGCCGGTCTGCTCTTCTCGGACGACTACGAGCATCTCACCCCCAGCCAGATGGCTCAGGTACTGGCCCGGAACGTCCACAGCGCCAACATGCCCAGCATGGTGGTGACCATGGGCGGTCAGGGTGCCGTGTACGCCAAGCACACCGGCGAGTGCGGCGTCGTACCCGCCAAGAAGGTGGACGTCATCGACACCACCGGCGCAGGCGACGCCTTCTTTGCCGGCACGGTCATCGGCCTGACCTACGGCAAGAATCTGGCCCAGTCCTGTGAGATCGGCAGCCGCCTGGCCGCGTCTGTCATCTGCATCACGGAGAATGTCTGCCCCCGTTTCCGCCCGCTGGAATTCGGGCTGGATGTGCCGGTGGTGGATTGACGCTGCTCCCTCTGAGCACAGGAGCTTCTGCTTCTTATCGAAAAATCGGTTGAATCCCCTCCCCGGCTGTGATACACTGGGGATATTGAATTTGTGAAAAGAGGAAAATCCAATGAATCAAAAACAGCACAAGCGGAGCGCCTTTTCGGGCAAGATCGGCTTTGTCCTCTCCGCAGCAGGCGCGTCGGTGGGCCTCGGCAACATCTGGCGCTTCCCCTATCTCGCGGCCAAGTACGGCGGCGGCATCTTCCTGCTCATCTACATCATCCTCGCCTTCACCTTCGGCTACACCATGATCGTAGCCGAGACGGCGCTGGGCCGGATGACCAGGAAAAGTCCGGTGGGCGCATTCGCCGCCGTCCGCAAGGGCAGGCGCTCCTTCGGCGGCTGGATCAATGCCATCATCCCCATCCTCATCGTGCCTTATTACTCAGTCATCGGCGGCTGGGTCATCCGGTATCTGGCCGACTACGTCAGCGGCCACGGCAGTGAGCTGGCCACAGACGGCTACTTCTCGGCCTTCATTTCCAGCGGCGCTTCGGCGGAGATCTGCTTTGTCATCTTTACCATCTTCACCCTCGCCATCATCTTTGCAGGCGTGCGCAACGGCGTGGAGCGGGTCTCCAAGGTGATGATGCCCATTCTCGTGGTGCTGTCTGTCATCATCGCGGGCTACTCCGTCACCCGCCCGGGTGCGCTGGAGGGCGTGAAGTATTTCCTCGTGCCGAATCTCTCCCACTTCTCCTGGATGACCGTCGTGACCGCCATGGGGCAGATGTTCTACTCCCTCTCCATCGCAATGGGCATCCTCGTCACCTTCGGCTCCTACATGAAGAAGGATGTCTCCATCGAGGAGTCCACCGAGAACGTGGAGATCTTCGACACGGCCATTGCCATCATGGCGGGCCTGATGATCATTCCGGCGGTGTTCTCCTTCTCCGGCGGCGACCCGGACACCCTGCAGGCCGGCCCGGCCCTCATGTTCATCACCATCCCGAAGGTCTTTGAGAGCATGGGCCTCGGCACCGTGGTGGGCATCCTTTTCTTCACGCTGGTGCTTTTCGCCGCTGTCAC
>ENA-OQKV01000569-OQKV01000569.1-human-gut-metagenome-genome-assembly--contig:-NODE-569-length-13194-cov-4.033366_pt1 | contig 13194 bp, 12 predicted proteins | sample MGYA00242655_ERZ504811 | MGnify/ENA primary metagenome ERZ504811 (study PRJEB26092, sample SAMD00036406) | human gut metagenome | host: Homo sapiens | study: EMG produced TPA metagenomics assembly of...
CTGCACGCCCCACTTTGCGGGATATTTCACCCGAATTCAGTTGCCGTAGCCCGCTACGGCGCCCTCATCCGGGCAAAATATCCCACAAATTGTGACGCACATCTTGCAGAAAGCCTTTTTCAGACACACTCTAAGTCGATTGGAAAAAACAGCTTTTTTTGCGTTTAATCTTCCAATTTGATTTTCTCTTTCAGAACCACACATCCGGCCATATCTCCGATAACGTTGACGCAGGTTGCGCCCATATCGCAGAGTGTATTAATGCTGATGTAAACGCCCATAACTCCTGCTGGCAGACCTGCCATGGTTGCGAGGGCTGCGAAGGATGCGATGGCACCGCCTGGGATTCCGGGAGTTCCTACTGACAGGAGTACGTTTGCCAGAAGGATTACGATCATCATGGAAATGCTTACGTTAATTCCGCATGCATTGGCGAAGAACATGATCATGAATGACATCAGGATGGATACGGCATCCATGTTTACAGTAGCGCCAAGAGGAATGGCAATACTTGTGATCTTGTTGGATACGCCCATTTCGTCTTCCATACGCTGTTTACTGATCGGAATGGTCGCTGAACTGGAACAGGTTCCGAATGCGTTCAGAGCTGCAGGAAGCATTGCTTTGAAGAATTTCACAGGGCTTTCTTTGCCGATGAATTTCACGGAGCCGCCGTAAATGACCAGGGCAAATCCGAAGAATGCCACATACAGGATGATCAGCTGAGTTGCCAGTGAAATGATGGTTTCTGTACCGTTGGCTTCTACAACAGGAACGATAGTACAGAATACACCGATAGGTGTGAAGTACATAACTGTGCTGATTACTTTCAGGCAGACTTCGTTGCAGGAATCGATCACATTCAGAAGTGCTTTACCTTTTTCACCGATAGCGATAAGTGTGAAGCCTACGATGACTGCGAATACAAGTACCTGAAGCATATTTCCGTTTGCAAAAGCTGCAACCGGGTTGGATGGGATCAGGTTTTTGATGGTGTCCAGAATGCTGGTCATTTCAGTTGCCTGGATGTCGGAAGTTGCCATCTCGAATTTAACACCCTCACCGAGATGGATCAGTCGCGGGATGATCAGTCCTGCCAGGCTGGCAAGTGCTGTGGTGCACAGGAAAAAGATCATGGCACCGGCTGTGATCTTGCCGGTTGTGCGGGCATTACCGATGCTGGAGATACCCATGATAATGGAACAGAAGACCAGTGGAAAGATCATCATGTTCAGGGCATTCATGTAAATGCTTCCTATGAGGCTTGTGACGGTAAGAACCGGTTCGAAACGGTTTGCCAGAAACAGTCCGGTAATGATACCCAGGATCAGTCCGGTAATGATACCCAGGATCAGTCCGGTAAAGATTGCTGCGGTAATATGTTTTTTGTACCACGAATAGAATTTTTTCATTTGTTCCCTCCTCTTTATTTTCATTTCCTGTAGGCGTTTGCGAAACGCCACAAGCCGCATAAATACGGCATTTTTTGTTACCTATAAACAAATAACTCCTCACCGGATATGGTATAATAGAGTTGACTAAAAACTATAAACCTACATCCAAGAAAGGAGTTATTCTGATACTTATGATACCATATAAACAGCTTTCTTTGGCAGATATTTTTTCAGATTGCCATGAAAAATTTGAAAATGACAAACCTGCTTTTCTTTCTCTATTAGAAACCCATATCGATATTGATGAGTTAATTCCGATTTCTTTTAGAAATCATTTCTATGCATCGACGGGCAGAACCCGTAAATACCCTTTGCAAGCTTTTCTGTGGGCTTTGATTATTCAACGTATTTTCTCTATCCCTACGGATCAGCTTCTCCTGACTTTTCTCGCTTACTCAAAATCACTTCGGGAATTCTGTGGTTTTACTAAAGTCCCAGACGCTTCCAAAATCACCCGATTCAAACAGGATTTTTTAGATGACCTCCAGCTTGTTTTCGATAACCTTGTTGATGTTACCGAGCCTATCTGTCAGGCGATTGACTCTGCAAAAGCGGATATGACCATCTTTGATTCTTCCGGCATAGAAGCATTTGTTACCGAAAATAATCCCAAGTATGCTAACAGGATCATCAAACAGCTTAAGGCATACGCGAAAGCTCAGGGCTTTGATAAATCCTATGATCCTTATAAAGCTGCCTATGGTTCCATGCCTTCTCATGCTTCTGCTAATCCTGAGATTAAGCAGCTCTATATCAATGGGCATTTTTGCTATGTCTTCAAGTTCGGCATTGTCACTAACGGATTGGGCATCATCCGCCACATATCTTTTTATAACAAAAACTTTATGGCTTCACATCCTGATATCGTTGTCGAAAAGAAATCCGATTCCCCTGACGAAGATAAATGTGTTCATGATTCAAAGCTTTTAATCCCGACACTGAAGGACTTCTTTTCCAAGCATCCTTTGATTAATCCAAAAACCTTCCTGGGTGATGCTGCTTTCGATACCGCACAGCTCTATAAGAGCCTTCTTACCGGTGACACTTTTGGTAATGACAAACATTTCTCGAAAGCTTATATTCCGCTGAATGCAAGATCCGGACTTGAAAATCTGGATTATTCCATCAATGAAGATGGTATTCCGTGTTGTCCCCATGATCCTTCTTTACAAATGAAATACGAAGGCACTTCCAAACTTCGCAGTGGAGTAACAAGATATAAATTTGTCTGTCCAAAAATGAAATGGATTTATGATAAATCAACTCAAAAAGCCCATCGTCATTGTTTCTGTGACAACCCTTGTACTTCTTCTAAATGTGGGCGGATGGTCTACATCTACCCGGAAAAGGATCTTCGTGCTTATCCCGGAACGATCCGCGGCACCGAAAAATGGGATGATACCTATAAAATCAGGACTGTTGTCGAAAGAGATATCAACCACATCAAAGACAATCTCTGTCTTGCAGGACGCCGAACCCAAAATGAGAGGACTCTGCATGCTGATCTGATTCTTGCCGGGATCACACAACTTATTACTGTTGTTCTCGCAGATAAGATCAATCACCACGAATATATTCGAAGCATAAAACCACTCATAGCTTAGGACTTACCACTTTCATAAAGTCCATAGCTTATTAAAGTGCGCCTAACATGTGCGATTATCCATTTTTCATTCCACAAGTCGTGCTCTTCGCGAATTCTTCCTTGTTTTGGTTCAAGGTTACGAACGAGCACCGCGAGTTTCGCAATTACCTATTATTATATGGACTTATTCCGCAAATCCTTGCTGTTCCATTTCATGTTCTATTTTACCTTCATTTTCCTGACTTGCTGATACGAACAGGTGACGGAATACGAATCTGCAGAATGGTCCGACAACCAGGATCTGCAGTGGGTAGGCTATGATGAAGTTCAGGCAGATGGTCTGGAGCCAGATGAAGATGAGATTTGAAGTGATTCCTGAAGATTCGATGGTTCCAAGCAGGCTCATCAGCGGTACCATTGTGCAGACGGTGAAGGTCTGGATGCAGAGGATGATGAAGATCGGGCGGTCAGTTGGTTTGGCTACGCGGAACGCGAAATATTTGGATGTTTTGCTGGCGATGAAGAATGCGCAGAGGAATCCGATGAACCATTCCAGCGGAAAAGAATGCAGTGCGTGACTGAATGTAGCCGCCTGAAGTCCACCGGTGTGGATAGCGACGTTATAAACGCCCATGATAAAGATTATACAGCCGGATGTGATAAGGGTGAAAATAAATTCCTGAAATTTTGTTTTTGGCATAGTTAAGCCCTCCTCATAAAATAATAAAAAACTCCATATAAACGCAAAAATGCCGCCTACCCGTCTGACAATGGATAAGCGACATTTTTTGTCGTATTTATTCTATCAGTTATTGGGATTCTATGTCATGGGAATTTTGCACAAAATATAATCGTGAAATAATAGCTTTAGAGTCTTTTTGACAAAGGGATAGGAACGTTTATTCATGGATGAGTATAAAATAAAGTATAAATAGAAGTTACAAATTCACTTGACAACCGAATAATTTTCTGCGTATATTGTAAAAAAATGAGATATTAAGTGACTGAGAAGTCTGATTATGGTTACTGGTTATTGCGTTCTCAGTAACGGATTATGAAAAGCAGTCTGACATAACGAGCGACAAAAAGTCACAAGGATCAGCAGAAAGGGGCAAAAACTATGGATTTAAAGAACTACTCAACAGGGGTACAGCACATTGGAATTCCGACAAATGACATTGGTAAAACAGTAGAATTTTATCACAAATTAGGTTTTGAAACAGCATTTGAGACAGTAAATGAGGAAGCAAACGAGAAGGTTGTTTTCCTGAAACTGGGAACTCTGGTAGTGGAGACTTATGAGAACCATGCAGCGAAAATGGAGCATGGCGCGATCGATCATGTTGCACTTGACGTAAAAGATATTGAAGAGATTTTCCAGTATATCAATGAAGCTGGTTTAAATTCTACACAAGATACCATTCATTTCCTGCCATTCTGGGAAAATGGAGTGAAGTTCTTTACAATTGAAGGACCGAATAAGGAGAAGGTGGAATTTAGTCAGTATCTGTAAATAAAAAGGAAATAATCATTAAGGGTCGATACATTGACGGAAACAGTGTATCGGCTTTTTTGGTAATGTTGGATTAATAAGTGGGGGTGGTGCGAATGCGTAAAAAATATCATGAGCTGTCTTTGGCGAAAAAATTTTCTCTTACAAGTATTGGCTTCTTTTTTCTCACAATCCTTGTATTAACTGTATTGATTCAGTTTTTATACGAAAAATCAGTATTAAATATCACCAGCGAAAGCTATAAGGAAAAGTTTGAGATAGTGTCTGATAACAGTCAGAGTATATTAGAGAATTCGGGAAAGATAGCTAAGGTAATATTAACAGATGAAGCAATACAAAACTGGTTTTTACAGGATTCTGAGGAATCAGCAGATCAGTTAAAATATAAAATGCAGGTAGAGAAACGTCTGGATTATTTGGATGCATTGTATCCAGATAAACAGTATAGCAGTATTTCTGTTTTTGACTCATATGGACATATGGTAAATTCTAACAGTATTCGATCTGAGGCATCAAAATACGAACAGTTTTTTAACATAATAAAAGAGAATTATAACGTAAAATGGTTGGATTTATATGAAGTATCCCTGGGAGATTATGAGAAAAATGGAATTGGTTATATCAGATATTATAGAGATTACGATTCGGGACTTATTAAAGGATATGTTCTTATAGAATATCAGTCGCCACTTCTGATAAATAACTTTGCACATATCAGATATGGGGAGACAGGCAGTTATCTGATTGCTGATACAGATGGAAACAAAAAAATAGAAAATGATCAGGATGTATCAGGAAATATTTCGGAAGAAGAGTATTTTCAATGGGCTGAAGATAATAAAAAAGGAGGAAAAGTATTCAGGATTGACGGTAAAAGATATCTTGTGACAGCGTCAGTAATCCCTACACTGGATTGGCTTATGATTGGTCTGACACCAGTGAATGAACTTACAAAAGCCGGGAAAGCGATGACACAGATTATTTATGTAGTAGGAATTATTGCTGCTTTAATCAGCACATTTTTCAGCCTGAGGGTTTCTCACAGTGTAACAAAGCCTTTGATATATTTGACAGATACCATGAAAAAATTTGGAAAAGGAGATCTTTCTGTACGTGTTCCTGTATTGTATGAGGATGAAATTGGAATATTATCGGAAGAGTTTAATAAGATGTCTGAACAAATCAGGCAGCTGGTTGATCAGGTATATAGAGAGCAACGGGCAAAAAGAAAATCTGAGCTTGCAGCACTTCAGGCACAGATTAATCCACATTTCTTATATAATACATTGAATAGTGTAAGTTCGCTTATCAAAATGAATTGTCCGGATGAAGCATTTATCATGATTCAGGCGATTGGTACATTTTATAGAACTTCACTTAGCGATGGAAAAACATTAATACCGCTGGAACAGGAAATAACAAATATAGAGAATTATATAAAAATACAGAAAGTCAGATATGGAAATAAAATAGAATATGAGATTGATATAGAAAATGAAATTTTGCAGGAGTGGATTGTAAAACTGACACTTCAGCCATTGATAGAAAATTCTATATATCATGGTATAAAGGAAATGAGGGGAAAAGGAATTATCCGAATCAAAGGATGGAAAGAGAAGAATAAGGTTTTTATTCAGGTGTCAGATAATGGGCTTGGAATTCCAGAAGAAAAATTAGAAGAACTGTTTAGTAAAGATTACAGAGAAAAAGGCTCAGCATTTGGATTATTTAATATTCAACAAAGATTGCAGATTTATTTTGGAAAAGAATATGGTCTTACAGTAGAAAGTAAACTGAGTCAGGGAACGAAGGCAACAGTGTGCATTCCTGTAGATTTTAAGAGAGAAGAGGATAGAAAATGAGGGTATTCCTTGTAGATGATGAATTTTTGCAGAGAGCGTTAGTGAAAAAAACAGTTGACTGGAATAGTCTGGGTATGGAAATATGCGGAGAAGCAGAAGACGGAGAAGAAGCATTAAAGAAAATTTTGGAAGAAAAGCCGGATATTTTAATTATGGATATTAATATTCCATATATGAATGGAATTGAAGTATCTAAAAAAGTAAAGGTTATTTTTCCAGAAATACAAGTAATTATATTGACCGCTTATGGTGAATTTGAATATGCAAGGGAGGCACTTTCTTTTGGAGCAGTCAGTTTTGTGCTGAAACCGTTGGACCCTGAAGAATTAACAAAAGAGCTTCAGAAGTGTAAAGAAAAACTGGAACATATTTATAGACAGAAATCTTCTGTAAAGAAAATGCAAAAGGATCAGTTTCTTTTAGAACAGCTTTCAGGTATGGTACCTTCTGAAAATCAGCAGAGTAAATGGGAGGAAATGAAGATTCCGTTTGATAAACCATTATCAGTGGCCTTGATTAGACCTGAAAATAAACAACAGAATAACAAAATGGCAGAAGAAATGGAAGAAATAATCCAGGATTATTTTCCGGTATATGAAATGATTTCTATGAACCAAGGATATGCTTTTATTCTATTTGGAGAAGAGAATATGGAATATCAGATTCAGCTTCTCTGTACTTATATGCAGGAAATTATGAATAGTAAAAGGAACTGGAATGGAGGAATCAGCAGGGTATTTTCAGACATCAGAGAATTGAAAGCGGCCTATCAGGAGGCATATTCTGCAGCCAGAAAAGGAAAACAGACAGAAAATTCTGATTTACGAGCCAGTAGATATGTTTCAATTTATACGATCATCGTTATATGATTCGGAAGTATTTTTGTATTATATCAGAAAAAAATGAATATGAAATGCTTACAAAAGAGATAGGTGAAATGTTTATTCAAATGGAAGAACAGAATGTCCTTTCTGACACAGCAGTATATATATCTACGGATATTCTGATCCATATTTGTCTGTATATGTCTGAACTGGGAGTTGATTTTTCTTTAGTTGTGGAAAAAGAACAGAGACAATTAACAGGATTGCAGAATAATGGTGGAATTGAAGAAATTAGAAGTGTATTAATGTGTATATTGGAAAAATGCCGCATATGTGCAGCAGAAAATAAACTTCCTGCAACAAAGAAAAAAGTAAATGATGCAGTAGATTTTATTGATAGTAATTATAGTAGGATTGATATGAGCTTGAATCTGGTAGCAGATACAATTGGGGTGAATGCGAGTTATCTAAGTAATATATTTAAAAAAGAAAAAGGATGTTCATTAAGTAAGTATTTGACTCAGACACGTCTGGAACAGGCAAAGAAATATCTTACAGAGTATCCGGATAAAACACTTATAGAAATTGCAGAGTCAATAGGATACAGTGACGTTTATTATTTTAGCAAGAATTTTAAAAAGTATTATGGTATTTCTCCGTCTAAGTACCAGGAAGAGAGAAAAATGTAATTATCCAAAATATTTCCCAGACGTCCAAAGAATCTACATTCACGTAATAGCACAAAAATGGTAATCTTGTCTCATCAAAAGACAGGAGGTAAAAGGAAATGGCTGAAAAGGAAATTCCATTTCGACAAATTCATCTGGATTTTCACACCAGTGAAGCCATTGAGGGGGTCTGCTCAGAATTTGATGCGGAAGAGTTTGCCCAGACTCTTGCGGATGCGCACGTGAATTCTATTACTTTGTTTTCTTGTGGACATCACGGAAATTTATATTATGATTCCAAAATGTTTCCGGAAATGGTCCATCCTCATCTGGCACACAGAGATTTGTTGAGAGAACAGGCTGAAGCCTGCAGAAAACGTGGAATACAGGTAAACCTTTATACAACCATTCGCTGGAACAAGAGAATCGCAGATATGCATCCGGAATGGATCTGTATTGATGAAAACGGAGCACTTCAGGACTATAAGGGAAAGGGGTATTTTGAGGCTGGTTTTTATAAAAACCTTTGTGTAAATACACCGTATCGTGATTTCCTGAAAAAGCAGTTCGGAGAAGTTCTGGAAACGATTCCGGGAGATGGAGTATGGTATGATGCAGCTTTTATGAATGAATGCTGCTGTCCATCCTGCCAGAAACTTATGCGGGAAAAAGGTCTGAATCCTGCAAAAAAGGAAGACCGTCAGGAATTTGCAAGGTGGACTTATTATGATATGGTCGAAGATCTGACCGCATTTGCAAAAAAATATAATCCAGATTTTCATGTCTGCTATAACAAAGGACATGTTGGATATCTCGATAAACCAGTGATAAAGGATTATTCGTATTTTTCTTTTGAATCTCTTCCGGGAGTAGAATGGGGATATCTTGATTTTCCTGTTTCTGCTAAATATATGAGGAATTTTGGAAAAGAGTGTCTTGGACTGACAAGCAGATTCCACACAGAATGGGGCGATTTTCATGCATTTCGTAATGAGGCAGCTATGGAATATGAAGTATTTTCCATGCTTTCCCATGGATGCAAATGTACGATTGGTGACCAGATGGATTACTGGGGAAAATTGAATAAGGATATGTATCAGCAGATCGGAAGGGTTTATAAATCTGTAGAAGAAAAAGAACCCTGGTGTGAGAATGCAAAACCAGTATCTGAAATTGGTGTTTTTACAGCAGAAGAATTTTATGCTACAGGCGTAGCAGGACAGATTCCAGGTGCATCTGAAGGTGTGGCAAGACTTCTGATGGAATATGGATATCAGTTTGATTTTATTGACAGTACTTCTGATTTTGGAAAATACAGGTTGTTAATTTTACCGGATGTAATTCCTGTAGATGAAATATTAGGCCGGAAACTGAGTGCTTATATAAATGCAGGAGGCAAATTACTGGCAAGTTATCAGTCTGGTCTTGACAAAGATCACCAGAAATTTATGATCTCAGAACTGGCAGTAAAATATCTTGGAGATGCACCATATAGTCCGGATTTTATATGGCCGAAAGAACATCTGGCAAAGGGTCTTGCAGATGCAGAACATGTAATGTATGACAAAGGAACACTTGTAGAAGCGACAGATGAGGCTCAGTTTGTCCAGAAAGTAATCCCGCCGGTATTTAATCGTACATATGAACATTTTTGTTCTCATCTTCATTCTCCATCAGGAAGAAAAGAAGTATATCCTGGTATTGTGGAAACAGAAAATACAGCGTATTTTATTCATCCGATTTTTACAACATATCAGAACTGGGCACCTGCATGGTATAAAAAGATCCTGAGAAATGAATTAGACAGAATGCTTCCGAATCCGCTGATTCAGCATAATGGACCATCAACAACACAAGTTACAGTGTTAGATCAGGAACAAGAGAACAGAAGAATTGTACATGTACTTCATTATGTACCGGTGAAGAAATGTAAAAATCTTGAGATTGTTGATGATATTATTCCTTTATATAATCTTAAGATTACTATGACAGAAGAACGTGAAGTAGAGAAAATTTATACAATACCCGATAAACAGGAAGTTCCATTTGTACAGGATGGAAAAAAACTTGAATTTACTCTAAAAGAGATTAAGGGACATCAGATGACTGCTGTTTGTTACAAAAATTAGTAAGGAAAAGAGGAGGTTTTTATATGAAGACAGGGAAAAAAGTTTTAGGGGCTGTATTAGCGGCAGCAATGGCATTATCATCTATTACACCGGTATTTGCAGCAGATAAAGTTAAGATTACATTTATGAGCCGTGACAGTGGTGATACACCTATGGCAAAGGTTTATGAAGACCAGATTGCAGCATTTATGGAAGAAAATCCTGATATTGAAGTTCAGAACGATTCTGTTTATGAGGAATCTGCTTATAACAATAAACTGAAAGTTGCATTATCTACAGGAGAAACACCAAATATCTTTTATTATCCGGCAATTGCCGGCCTGAAAGAATGGGCACAGAATGGAGTTCTGTTGGATCTGACAGATTCACTTAACGAAGATGAAGAATGGAAGAACACGTTCCTGGATGGAGCATTAGATACATATGATCTGAGTGCTTATGGAGTGGATGGAATCTATGCATTGCCAAATGAACTGAATGTGGATGCTATTTTCTACAATAAGGCTTTATTTGAAAAAGCCGGTATTGAGAAAACTCCAGAAACAATGGATGAACTGTATGAGGATATTGATAAGCTGGTTGCTGCCGGAATTACTCCGTTTGGAGTAGGCGGAAAGAATACCTGGGTTATGGGACATATCTTTAATAATATTCTTGCTAAAAGAATCGGAAGAGATGGCATTATAAAATTGGGTACTGGCGAGAAAAAATGGACGGATGATGATGTAGTAGAATGCCTGCAGATTACAAAAGATTTAAAAGATAAAGGTGCTTTTGCAGAGGGATTTGAAGGAATGGATTATAATACTCAGATGAATCAGTTCCTCACCGGAGAAGTAGCAATGATTTCTCACAGCAGCCCTATCATTCCTGAAATGTTTAATTCTGAATCAGAAATTTTGGATGATATTTCATTCTTTGCATTCCCATACTTTGAAGATAAACCAGAGTATAAAGATACACATGTAGTATATACTTCCGGATGGATGCTTTCAGGAACTATGAGTGATGAGGAAAAAGAGGCAACTCTAAAACTGGTGAAATATATGACATCTAAAGAGTCTATTCAGGAACGTATGAATGCAGCGATGAGAGTTGCTCCATATAAAGATATTGATGCACCGGAAGACGCACCGCAGATTTTCAAAGATATGGTTGAATATACAGGTACTATTACAGATTCTGTAGGAGAATATTTTGACTATGATACCTGCTCTACATTAGTAGATACTTCAAGAAATGGAATTTTGAACATGATGCTGTCTGATTCCGCTGAGAATACAGCACAGACTATTCAGGCAGATATTGATGCAAACCGTCCACAGAGCTGACAGATAAAGCAAAAGGAAGGGGGGAGAGCACCCTTCCTTTTGTTTACTCAAAAATAGAAAAGAGGAGGGGTTATTTTGGAAAAAATAAGGAAAAATAAGAAAGTTATTGCGGTATTTTTGATACCTGCAGTATTGATCTATCTTTGTTTTGAATTGATACCTGTAGTTATGTCTGTCTATTTTTCATTTAATGACTGGCCTGGGCTTCAGGCGGTGCCGCTTAAATTTGTAGGATTTAAGAATTATAGTAATCTGTTCCATAATGCAGTTTTTCTTAAGTCGTTGCAGAATGTTCTTATTTACGTTGTTGTAAGTGTTATTTTGCAGGTTCCTATTGGATTTGGACTTGGATTACTGATCCATCATTTCAAAAAAGGACAGAGATTTTTTAAAGCTGCATTTTTTATTCCTATGATTTTATCAGTGACAGCAGTAGCATTGTTATGGAATTTTATTTATTTTCCTACTGACAAGGGAATTCTGAATAGTCTTCTTATTAAAATTGGACTTGGAAATTATATTCAGCAGTGGCTGGTTAATCCTAAAACTTCTTTGATATGTCTGATTGTTGTCAGTACATGGACCAGTGTAGGATATTATATGATCATTTGTTTGGCTGGTCTTACTTCTATACCGGATTCTGTTTTGGAAGCAGGAGAATTAGATGGAGCAACTGGCTGGAAAAAGATTTGGAATCTTTATATTCCAATGCTTTGGGAACCATTAAAAATGTCTACGATCATGGTAATCACTGGAGTATTAAAGATTTTTGATACTGTATACATTCTGACACCTACAGGAGGAACCAGTAACTGTACTATTGTACCAGCACTTTTAATGTATAATGAAGCTTATAGATATGGTCATTATGGAACTGGAAGTGCGATTGCTACGGTCATCTTTGTATTAAGTGCTGCTGTTTCTATTTTTAGTTTGAAACTTATGAATCAGAAAGAATCCATAGAATATTAGGGGGGATAGATCATGAAAACAAAAAAACATTCCGCAGGGTATTATATAGGATTTCTGATATTTATTATAGTTGCTTTGATCAATATTTATCCGATGGTATTTTCAATCTTCTGTTCTTTTAAAGGAAATTTGGAAATATTTTCATCATTTACTGCTTTACCTAAGAAATTACGGATAGAAAATTATTTAACTGCATGGAATGTGGGAAATATAGGAAGATATTTTTGAATACAATTATTCTTGCAGTTGGAACTCTTGCGATATCAGGTCTTTTTGGAGCAATGGCATCGTATGTTCTGGCAAAATTTAAGTTTCGCGGAAAATCAAAAATATATTTACTGTTTATTTCAGGAATGATGATTCCTATTCAGGCGGTATTAATTCCGTTGTCTTATATTTTTGGAAAACTTGGAATTATGAATAATTATCCGGTATTGATTTTGCTTTATGCGGCGTTTTGTTTTCCAATGACAATTTTGATTCTTACTGGATTTATGAATGGAATTCCGACAGAATTAGAAGAAGCGATGGTAATTGATGGAGCAAATATTTATCAAGTATTTTTTAAGATGATTTTGCCACTGTCAGTTCCGGGAATTGTAAGTGTTTCAATTTTTAATTTTATACAGGTATGGAATAACCTGTTGTTTCCTCTTATTTTTATTTCTGATAAAGATAAAGGTACTATTTCTATGGGACTTCTTGCATTCTTTGGAGAATACAGTACAGATTATAGTTCCAGCATGGCAGGAATTTGTCTTACAACCATTCCGGTAATTATTGCGTATATTTTCTTCCAGGAAAAAATAGAGAATGGTTTAATGAGCGGAGCTGTTAAAGGGTGATAAAAAGTAGT
>ENA-OQKV01000570-OQKV01000570.1-human-gut-metagenome-genome-assembly--contig:-NODE-570-length-13188-cov-2.754230_pt1 | contig 13188 bp, 15 predicted proteins | sample MGYA00242655_ERZ504811 | MGnify/ENA primary metagenome ERZ504811 (study PRJEB26092, sample SAMD00036406) | human gut metagenome | host: Homo sapiens | study: EMG produced TPA metagenomics assembly of...
CCGGGGTTGTTTTTATGGTTTTTGGCCCTAAAATGGCTCTAATTCTAGTAAGAAAAAATGCTATAACTTTTTTTGTAGTTGAGTAACATAGGCTTCAGAGATACCTAACTGAAATGCAATGTCTTTTTGTTTTCATTCCATCTGCCAATGTTCATGTGCGGTAAAGTATCACACAAGAAATTGAAAGATAGACACCCCTCTATTTCGTAAAAATTTGGGGGAATTTAATTTTAGTAACCAGGCAGGATTTCCTGCCAGGAAACGATTGTATCTTAAAATGATTTTTGCTATGATATAAATAATAAATTTGTAACGCATTTTGCAACAATCAACAGAAAGCTTCTACTTTCACAGTACCCTATAAAAGGAAGAAACGGAGGAATGGGAATGATAGTGACAACGACAGTGTCTGTAGAAGGAAGAAGAATTACGGAATATAAGGGAATTGTATTTGGAGAAGTCATATCTGGCGTAAATTTCGTGCGCGATGTTGCGGCTTCTTTCAGCAACTTTTTCGGCGGAAGATCAGGAAGCTATGAGGAAGAGCTTGTTTAGGCGAGACAGAACGCCCTGAAGGAGATGGAACAGCGTGCGGCAGATTTGGGGGCCAATGCGGTTGTAGGCGTTGATATCGATTATGAGGTGCTCGGTGCAGGTAACGGAATGCTTATGGTAACGGCAAGCGGAACGGCAGTGGTTGCCGAATAGCTTCGGGTGTGAACAGAAAGGGTGAGAGGGAAATTTGATGGACAGATTTATAAGGGAAATCGCAATTACAGAGATAGATGGCGTATCCATAGGACATGCGCAGGATAATGAAGCAAAGACAGGCGCAAGCGTATTGTACTTTAAACGGGGCGCACAGGCAGGCTGCGACATCAGCGGGGGAGGTCCGGCGTCGAGAGAAACGCCGCTTACAGACAGCATGACGGCAGATAATCCGCTGAACGCTGTCGTGTTGTCAGGAGGAAGCGCATATGGTCTGGCGGCTTCGGACGGTGTGATGCGCTGTCTGGAGGAGCAGGGGATTGGATACGACACGGGATTTTCCAAAATACCTCTTGTATGTCAGTCCTGCATTTTTGACTTGGGATACGGAAGAAGCGATATCCGTCCGGATGCGGATATGGGATATGAGGCCTGTAGAAAGGCGATGGAAGGCTGCGATGTATCGATGGGAAATGTCGGAGCAGGAACGGGAGCCAGCGTAGGAAAGCTGTTTGGAATGGAACGGGCGACAAAGTCCGGTCTGGGTATCTATGCGCTTCAGGCAGGGGAGCTGAAAATAGCGGCTGTCGTAGTCGTTAATGCATTCGGAGATGTTTTTGATCCGGAGAACGGACAAAAGATAGCAGGCCTTATGGATGCGGAAAGAACGAAATTTGTGGATTTGGAAGAGGCGTTTGTAGAAATGATGACGACGCCTCAGGATTTATTTCATACAAATACGACGATCGGCTGCATCGTGTGCAATGCACGTTTTGATAAGGCAAAGCTGAATAAAATTGCTTCTATGGCAAGAAATGCGTATGCGAGATGCATCAATCCGGTTGGAACTATGGCTGACGGAGACAGCATCTATGCCTGCAGTGTGGGAGAGGTAGAAAGCGATGTAAATGTAGCCGGAACACTGGCGGCAAGGGCGATGCAGCAGGCGATAAAAAGAGCTGTGACAGCGTCCGCAGTGGATGATAGAGAATATTTGAAATATTGCTTGCGAAACTAAAGGAAAAATACAAGTAAAATAAAAAATAGTCGGAAATAATCTGACCAGTTAAAAGGAGAGACAAATGAAGCAGGATATGATTGTTATTTTGGATCTGGGAAGTACAGAGAATACGGTACTCGCCCGGGAGATTCGTGAACTTGGCGTATACAGCGAGATTCATCCTCATGATATTACAGAGGAAGAAATAAAGGCTCTTGACAATGTAAAAGGAATTATTGCTGACTGCGGATTCACTTCTCCATGGGATATCATCAAACACGTAGCCAAAGAAAGATTCCATCTTCCACCATTTCCATTAATGTACATGGTAGATTTGATCAGTGAAGTAGTAGCAGGATTTGGATTGAAAGAAGTCAGCATTCCAGAAATTATGAAACGAAACAAGATTCCAGTGTTGTTTATCCATGGAGATGCAGACGATTACGTTCCGATGTGGATGACGATCAAAAATTATGAAGCCTGTGCAGCACCGAAAGAACTCTATATTGTTTCAGGAGCAGGACACGCACTAGCATTTTCAAAAGATATGGAAGAGGGAAAACGAAGAATCAAAAATTTTATAGATAAATATAAGACGATCTAAAATAAGAAGAACCATTCCGTATCAATGATTTTACAGAATGGTTCTTGTATTATATAAGTTTCCTAAAAAACAAAAAGACTATTTTAAGATCATAAGATAACTTTCCGGTCGCTGTGTGATCTTGATTTCTTTCAGAATTCTAAAATTGGACTTTCCAGCGAACTGTTTTACATGATCACGGTTTCTTGTATACATAATGATTGTTCCTTCAGGCCCAAGAACTCTTTTAGCGAAAGGAAAGAACTTCTCATAAACCTCACGAATCTCCGCTTCTGTCTTCTGGCCAGTCGCATAAGGCATCTCCGTAAAGATTTCATCAAAAGGATAGTCATGGGTAAATGTAAAACAATCCTTATTGATATAATGAACGATCTGGTCTGCAAGATTTGTGTTATAGATCGCTTTCTCAATGGCTTCTGGAGAATGATCGATACCATAAGAAGTATTCCCTTTTACAACCTTCTGACGCTCGATCAGCATCGTACCAACCCCACAGAAAGGATCAAGAATCTGCGCATCCGGGATCATGTAATCTTTGGCAAGTTCCACAAGTAAAGCAGCATTGACTGGTTTGATACTTGTTGGAATGAACTCCTCGCGGTAACTAAAACGACGATCAACGATTGTATTTAATTTTACTAATAAATAATAATCCCCAGATTTACCTTCGATCATACGGATCTCAAATTCATAATGAGAGGTAGAATTTCTTAATTTATGTGCTGTCAGCTCTTCTAATTTCGAAGCAACTTTCTTCGCAAATTTGGAACGTTCAGAAAGTGACATACGGCTTTTCACTCCGATTCGGAAATAAAAAGGAAAATCCCCTTCATGAGTATTTTCTAATAATGCCATTAAATTCGAACCAGCGATCACGGATGCAGCAACATCAGCATCAGGTTTACATGAAACCATGCCTGGAATCTGAAATAACAATTCATTGTATGTGCGGATCGGTAATAAACGATTCAGATGATTTGTCTTTACACGCACGCCCATTTTTGAAGAAGCAGCTGAAGATTCTTCCATCAAGGCAGCAGTAATTTCCGGGTGTAATGGGTTAGTGCGGAAAATACAATGAAATGTCTGGCGACCGCCTAAAAATCTATGCTTCTTAAATGGTTCAATAGTATTGATCAGTTCAGAAAGTGCATGAAGTTCATGTTCTACATGCTTTTTCTCATCGTCAGAAGCTTCATAAAGAGATAATTCTTCATAACGTTTTCGGAAAACATCCACATAAGGAGCCGCATTTAAAGATTTTAAAGCAGTTAAATAAGCCTCTTTTACAAAACGTGTATCTTCTGTCTGATAAGCATGAAATACAGCATCGCTTTCAGAAGAAAGTGCCAGATCACCGATCAAAAGAGCAGCATTTTTTCTTGTTTTTGCATCTTCATTTTCTAAAAATACGGATAAGTCCAGATCACCATCATGGATCCAAGACAACAAAAGTTCTCTTTTAGAAGAATCCTTGATCTCCTGACGCAGGGAACTTAAAGACTGACGTACTTCGATATTTTGATTTAATCTTTTACATAAACGATTGATCATATATACATTCCTTTTCTAAATAATGTGTATAAGGAAAAGTCCTTAAAAACTATAAAAACAGTATACCTTATTGAAATAATTTTTGCAAAAAAAGTGAAAATCATGCTATAATAATACGTAACTAAGAGAATAATAGGTAAGGAAGTATATGAAACATATAACGATCAAGAGAGCAGAGCAGGCAGATGTCGATGCGATCATGCAATTGATGCAAGAAGCAGTGGATACTGTGAAGGTTTCCGATTGGTTTCTGCCAGATAACAGACAATATATAGAAGAACACATAAGCGACCGGGGATTTACATTGAAGGCTTTATCAAGTAACAATGAGATCTTGGGCTTTTTATTGTCGATCTTCCGGGAGAGTCAAAACATAATCTTGGATATGATCTGAATTATGACGATCATAAGATACACAAAGTTGCACATATGGACTACGCAGTTGTGACAAGTAAAGCAAGAGGTTTGGGGCTTCAGAGAAGATTTTTCAAAGAGGCAGAGAAACAATTAGAAGACACGATATATGAATACTTCCTTGGAACCGTTCATCCGGATAATATCTACAGTCGGACAAACTTTGTCAAAGCAGGTTACAGGGAAGCAAGACAAATGTCAAAATATGGTGGTATGCAACGTATCATCATGGAAAAGGAGAAATGACTATGAGTGATCAGTATGATGTTATTATGATCGGAGCAGGACCTTCTGCTATATTTTGTGCTTATGAATTAAAGAGAAATAAGCCAGATATGAAAGTTCTTATGATTGAAAAGGGACGAAGGATCGAAAGAAGAGCCTGTCCAAAACGAAATACAAAGGTATGTGTTGGATGTAAACCATGCTCTATCACAACAGGATTTGCCGGAGCTGGAGCATTTTCTGACGGTAAATTATCTTTATCTCCAGATGTAGGAGGGAACCTTCCAGAGATTTTAGGATACGACAGAACGATCGAATTATTAAAAGAATCCGATGACATTTATTTAAAATTCGGAGCTGATGAGAAAGTATACGGAATTGATGAAGCGGAAGAGATTGCAAGCATCCGTAAGAAAGCAATTCAGGCAAACTTGAAGCTGATCGAATGTCCGATCAGACATTTGGGAACAGAAGAAGGGTACAAGATCTACTCAAGACTTCAGGAACATTTATTAAATGAAGGTGTTGATATGATCTTTGATACCATGGTCAAAGATATCATCATTGAAGATGGGGTTGCAAAAGGTGTTGTCACAGACAAAGGTGAGACATATACAGCCGATGAGATCGTAGCAGCCGTAGGACGAGAAGGATCTGAATGGCTAAGCGGAATCTGCAGAAAATACGACATTGAAACACAGGTAGGAACCGTTGATGTCGGAGTCCGTGTAGAAGTTCGAGACGAGATCATGGAAGAATTAAATAAAAGTCTTTATGAAGCAAAACTTGTTTATTACACGCCAACATTCGACGATAAAGTCCGCGTATTCTGCAGCAATCCATCGGGAGAAGTAGCAACAGAATATTATGAAAATGGTCTGGCAGTGGTAAATGGTCATGCATACAAAGCAGACGAATACAAGACAAACAACACAAACTTTGCATTATTAGTATCTAAGAACTTTACAAAACCATTTAAAGAGCCGATTCAATATGGAAAACATATCGCACAGTTAAGCAACATGCTTTGTGATGGCAAGATCTTAGTACAGAGATTTGGAGATTTTGTGAGAGGAAGAAGAACAACCGAAGAACGTCTGGTAAGAAATAACATTACACCGACATTAAAAGATGCTGTTCCAGGAGATCTTTCACTTGTATTCCCATATCGAATCATGAAAGACATCGAAGAGATGATCTATGCATTAGATGAAGTAACACCAGGTATGGCAAGTGATGAGACACTTCTTTACGGTGTAGAAGTTAAATTCTATTCAAATAAGATCTTAACAAACAAAGACTTTGAAACTAATATCAAAGGACTTCGCGCAATCGGTGACGGAGCATCTGTAACAAGAGGATTACAGCAGGCATCTGCGAATGGATTAAGCGTTGCGAAGAGTATCTTAAATAAATAAAATATCAAATAAAAATATTAAAACAAAAATCCCTGACAGGTTTCTAAACCATTAGGGATTTTTCTGTTTGAGAATCCTGCAAAGAATGATTCTTCCTTATAAAAAAATTATTTTTTGAATTTAGGATGTTTTTCATAGAAAGCTTTGTTCGCCTGCTCTCCTGCAAGGATCAATCGATGAAGTCCTTCTTTAGGACATAAGAAACTTCCCAAAGGATAAGGTGTTTTGGTGTATAATCCATGAAAATCTGTTCCACCAGTCATGAAAAGATCATGTTCCTTACAAAGAGATGTAATATGCTCTCTTGTTTTTTCATCATTTCTTGGATGATTTAATTCAATTCCATCAAGCATATGTTCTTCGATCATCATCTCCATCACATTGTCAGCTTTATACTGCCCAGGATGTGCAAGCACGACAACGCCTCCGCAGGAATGAAGAAGATCCGTGACCGTTTTTGCATCCATATAGCGGTATGGAAATTTATGAGGGCCGCCAGCACGGAATAATTCGTTATGTAATTGACCGATCGGAGTTCCAGTATATCCCATCATGGAAAGAACCTGCATGATATGTGTGTAGTATACACCAGTACTTTCTTTGGATACTTCATAAAGCTGATCCATCGTGATCGGATATTCATCCATCAATGACTGATAAGATTTTGTGACAGCATCGGATAATTTCTTTAAGTCTTTGCTTAAAGAATGCTGAAGCCGGTCAGTGTCAATCGGATAATAACATAAAATATGAACATTCGTCTGTGTCTCCTCATGCCATGCGTTTGCCTCGACGGCAGGAATCGCATGAACACCAAGCTCTTTCCCAAGTCTTACAGCTTCCGGAATGGAATGTGTTGATTCGTGGTCAGAGATTGCAATATAATCAAGGCCGATACGTTTCGCATAAGGAATGATCTGGTCAACACGCATAGCACCATCAGATAAAACGGTGTGACAATGTAAGTCTGCTTTCATATAAAAATACCTCCAAAATATTTATTCCATTTCTTTAAGATCGTTAAAATATTAGATAATGACTGATGAAATAATTCCTGATCTTCTTTTGTACAGTGATTCAAAACGTTTGGAAAGGTATTCTTTGACAAGCGCTTTTTCCTTGAAGGATCAGCTGGCTTCCTTTCTCTGTGAGTTTTACATAAACCATTTTTCTGTTTTCATCACTTCTAAAACGTGTGACATACTCATCCTTCACAAGTGGAGAAACGGCTCTTGTAGCCTGTTCCTTAGATGATGCCAGATAAGAAGATAACTGTGACATATTCAATGAACGACCTCCAGACAGTGCAAATAAGATAAGAATCTGTGTTTTGGTAAGATCCATGGAAGGTATGTCGATCGTGTTTAAAAGAAATTTCTGACAGATTGGAAAAATTTCAAAAAGTGCAGAAACATCATTCAATGTAAATCCCTCTCTTTCGATGTTTTTCTAACTAAAAGTATACCACTTTATAGAATAAAAATCAATAATCAACAAAAATCAATATTTGACAAAAGTCAAATAAAAAGATAAAATAGGAGAAACACTATAAAATGACCTTGATCAAAGGAGGTAACCTATGAGTGAAACAACAACACAGATGCAGGATTTTCTGACACGCCAGGCGAAAGTCTGCCATGATAATTGTGAGATAGAGAAAGATCTGTACAAAGAGCTGGGAGTGAAACGAGGACTCAGAGATGTCGATGGAGTCGGCGTTCTTGCAGGTCTTACGAATATATCCTGTATTCAATCCAGTGAGATGATCAATGGAGAGAAAGTACCTTGTGAAGGAAAGTTATTTTATAGAGGATATAATATATATGAAATTAGTCGATGGATTTATGAAGAGAGGCGAATTTTGGATTTTGAAGAAATCTACCTATCTTTTACAATTTGGAAAACTGCCGGAATGAAAAACAATTTGAAAGAAATTCAGAGAAATTTTTGGCAACAGAGTATGACACTTCCAAAGAACTTTTACAAGTAGATGTCATTTTGAAAGCACCATCAAAAGATATTATGAATACTTTAACAAAGAGCATTTTAACGCTGGCATCTTACGACGAGAATGACATCCGACATTTCTATGGAGAATGTTTTAAGACAAGTAGTTTGATGTTGTATCAGCGTACTTCCAATGATGGCAGTTTACGGATACCATGGATATAATCATTATGTAAATGATGACAGTTTATATATTCATCGTCCAGATTCCAATTGCTCTATGGCAGAAAATATTTTAAGGATGCTGCGTCCAGATAAATCTTATACAGAGTTAGAAGCCAAGGTGTTAGATATCGCATTGGTTCTCCATATGGAACATGGTGGTGGGAATAATTCAACATTTACAACGCATGTCGTGACATCTTCCGGATCTGATACATATTCCGTGGTCGCAGCAGCACTTTCATCCTTGAAAGGACCGAAACATGGTGGTGCGAACATCAAAGTTGTAGAGATGATGCAGGATTTAAGAAAGAATGTCGATGATCTTAGTGATGAAGGACAGGTAGAAGAATATTTAAGAAAACTATTGCATAAAGAAGCATTTGACAAAAAAGGGCTGATCTATGGAATGGGACATGCGGTCTACAGCATTTCCGATCCACGAGCCCAGATCTTCAAAGCTTTTGTAAAGAAGCTGGCACTTGCCAAGGGAAGAGAAAAAGACTTTGAACTCTATTCTATGATCGAAACATTGGCACCAAAAGTCATTGCAGACGAACGAAAGATCTACAAAGGAGTCAGTGCAAATGTCGATTTCTATAGTGGATTTGTGTACAGCATGTTAGATATTCCACTAGAATTGTTCACACCGATCTTTGCGATGGCAAGAATCGTTGGATGGAGTGCACATCGTCTGGAAGAATTAACCAATGTGGATAAGATCATCCGTCCAGCATACCAAAGTGTACAAGAAGAAAAAGAATACGTGGAGATGGAAAACAGATAGAACAAAGAAGAAAAGAAGAGGGGAGACCCTCTTTTTTTGGTGTAGAAATAAATACTTTTTGTTATAATGAATGAAAAGGAGGGATGACAGATGATCTTAATGATGAAAGATACGAAAGTATTAGAAACCAACAAAGATGGAAGTATCACGATCTATGAAGAAAAATTACTTCCATTTTCGTTGCAAAAAGAAGACCTTACCTATGAAGATTTTTTCTTTAACTGGCTGGCGATCAGACCCCTGTCCATCGGAAGAACAAATGCAAAAACAATTTTAAATAACGCAGGGATTCCACAGAATCCATTGACGATCGCAAGAATCTGCCATGGCATGAATTTGTCCGATTGCTATTGGGTAAAAGAAAGGGGAGAAAATACAGCATGGGACAAAGATAATCTTTATGATCACGATATGGATCCGTTTTACGCAGATACTGCACTGACAGGAAAAACTCATCGGTTATCCAAGGATAAATTTCACACACCGGAATTGACGGCACAGGGAGTGTCAGCAAAATGCTGGATCAGAGAGGATGATGGAATTTATTTATATAAAGTTGGAAGAAAAGAGCTGCCAGCAAGCGAGATTTTAGACGTTCTGGGAATTCAGCATGTGCAATATGAAAAAGCAGAGCATTTAAAAGACTATTTATCAAAAGAACGAATTCAAAAAATAGAAGATGCAGGGGAAGTGATCGTAAGATCAAAACTGCTCACAAATAAGAAACAAGGAATTATTCCATTCGAAGAATTTGCGGTATATTGTGCGAATCAGGATTATGAAGATGAATACAAAGAAGCAAAGAAAAGGGATTCGAAAACTTACTATGAAATGCAGATTGCAGATTATATTTTGAATAACAGTGATCGTCATGTTGGTAATTGGGGCTTTTATTTTGATATTGATGAAAATAAACTGCAAAAAATGTACCCACTGATGGATCACGACCATGCATTTGATGAAGAAGAAATATTATTATCCCAGACGTGGGAAGGAAGAACATTATTCGAGGCAGCATATGAAGCTCAGAAAAAGTTAAAATTATCAATAGATAAATTATTACAAATACAAAAACCGCAATATTTAACAACAACAGAATGGGAACAAGTAAGAAAAAGAATAAAAAAACTTATAAAATGAGGAAAACCGGAGACGAGGAGAGTCTCCGGCATTATGAAAAAGTATGAAAAAAAGTTTTAGCTAAGTAAGTTTGTTACTTGCTATGGTTTTAGTATACGCAGAAAATGTGAAAGAAATGTGTCTAAAAAATGATGAATTTATGATTTTTAGACATATTTTGAGAAATTTTGCGATATAACATCTTTTTAAGAATATTTACATTACGATATACACAAGGAGAAAAAAATAAAAATGGGAATGACAACATTATGTTATATAGAAAAAGATAACAAATACTTGATGCTGCATCGTATCAAAAAAGAACACGACATCAACAAAGATAAATGGATCGGAGTCGGCGGACATTTTGAACATGGAGAAAGTCCAGAAGATTGCATGTTCCGTGAAGTCATGGAAGAAACAGGTCTGACACCAACAAAATACCGGTTTTGTGGAATCGTCACATTTTTATCCGACATGGGAACTGATAAAGAAGCATGGGAATATATGTGTTTATACCATATTGAAGAATTTAAGGGAAAGATCAAAGAATGTGACGAAGGAGTTCTTGAATGGGTAGAAAAAGAAAAGATATTAGATCTTGATCTATGGGAAGGTGACCGTTTATTTTTACGCTATATGCAAGAAAGAATCCCATTTTTTTTCTTTAAAATTAGTATATGAAGAAGGAGATTTAACAGCAGCTGTACTCGATGGAAAACCTTTGGAATTCTTTGACATTCTAGATGAAAATGGAAACAAAACAGGCAGAATCAAAGAACGATCCTTAGTCCATGAAGATGGAGACATACATGGAACCGTTCATATCTGGATCAGAAGAAAAACAGAAAAAGGGTATGACCTGTTACTCCAAAACGAAAGCAACAAAAAGAACTCCTTCCCAGGCTGCTACGACATCTCATCCGCAGGTCATATCAGCGCAGGCGATGAACCATTAGAAACCGCATTAAGAGAACTAGAAGAAGAACTAGGGATCAAGGCAGAACCAGAACAACTTAAAAAAGTATGTATGCATGAAGGAAGCATGAATGGAAACTTCTACGGAAGAGAATTTAAGAATCATGAGATCAGCACAGTTTATATGTATGAAGAAACAGTGGATATTACAAAACTTAAACTACAGAAAGAAGAAGTCGAAGAGGTTATGTGGATGGATCAAGAAGAACTGATCCAGAAAGTGAAAGATGGTGGGATTCCAAATTGTATATACTTGGATGAAGTAGAGAAAATTTAATTTGTATGAGTTTAAGGTCATCGAGTATTTAGAGAAAAAATGAAAGATAGCCTGTGAGCAACACGAATTCCATTGACGGAGTTTTGACAGAACGCCTATCCGCTGGATCTCCTGCAATAACTCGCGTTCAAAGGTACTGAAACCAGTAGTCTTTGACGCTCAAACAATTGCCCGATCCAGCTGCAATGTCATTAAGTTAAGAATCAGTATTGTTATCTCATCAACAGATATTCATTATGTCTGTTGGTGAGATTTTTATTTTCTGCATTCCAAAAAGACAGATTGATTTCTGCCTACAAAAAGATTATATTAAAGTTGATGTTAGTTGTGTCTGAAAGTGGTAAAAACACTCTGATGTCTGGACTTATCTCGTTTAAACGATCGTCCATCCCTGATCGGAGTCATTTCCATTAATATATGTCCTTCTACATCATTTGGAGTTTTTGCATTTCGGAGATAGTCCTTGCACATTTGGAGTGCATTGGTCATATTCGGCTTGTATTGATACTTTCCACGATCTCTTTTATATCGCAAATGTTGGGTGATCGTGGTCGTAAAGTTATAAAAGATCATCTTGGCCCATATCTCCTGTTGCAAAAACTCTATTTTTTTTGAATGAAATTCCAGAAGATTGGCAGAATACTTGATTAAACGAAAAGATGTTTCTATTTTCCAGCGTATACAATAAAGTTTTTTTAGTGTTTCTGGTGGAAATTTATTTGCTGGCAGATTCGTGATCAGACATTCTTTCTGTCCATTCGGAAGTACGATCATCACAAAACGCAATGTCATTTTTACATAAGGGTGTTCTTTGTTTATAAAATAGGGTGAATTTCTTGTAGCGACCCTTTTATAAAGCTCTGGATTAGCTTTTGTCCTTTTGTTTTGTGTTTTCGTATAAATATAGGTAACTGTTTTATCAAAAGTACCATCTCTTGGAAATGGATATCCTTTGATCATACTGCCCTGTCCAAAATCTTCTCTTGCACGGATCAGGAAATAGTTTCCATCATGTTGGATCTGTGCCATCAGCAGATAACTTTCATAGCCACGGTCTGCGATAAACAGAGCTTTCTGCGGAAAATTTTTACGTTCCAACATCACAGAAAATACGAGAGTTTCACTATGTGTTCGAAAAGGTTCGATATAAGCATCACAGTATCTTTCATTGATAAGATCATAGATACAGGAAACATGAAACTGATAAGCAGGTCGGGTACAGTCTTTATTGGTACGTACGCGTGCGTATTCTTTATTTTCATTTATTCTGTCCATAGGGACCGTGACACCAGTACCATCAACAGATAAAATATGAAGATTATACAAAGTTTTATCTGGAAACGGGTCATTAAATCTGTAAAAAAGAGTTTGAAATGCAGACAATTTTAATTTTTTTGTCTGTTGAAGAAATGCAGAAGTAGTTGGAGTTTTTTCAACTTTTGGAATGTAGCGTTTTATGCAACGGCCAATGCTGCCAGCATCATAAGTAACAATCGTATTAATGGTATCTTGAAAGGATAGTTTTCTTTTTCTTGTAAAATCTTTTTCTGGATTTTTAACATACGAATCTCGATTTTTAGCCATATCATTTAATATAGTTAAATAACGTTTTTTTACTTTCTGTGCATACTTCATAATCATTCACCTCCTACCTAATACATCACTCTTTATCCTGAGTTTGTCAATATATAAAAACAGAGATAAAAGATAAATTTAAAACTTATCTTTTATCTCTGTTTTTCTTAACTTAATGACATTGCGATCCAGCTGCGATTCCGTCAAAACTCCTATGGAATTCGATTGTGCTCACAGGCTATCTTTCATTTTTTCTCTAAATACCTGAAGACTTTCAATCATAAAAATAAGAAAATTCAAGCTGATGGATATATGTTAAACATTATCGTTTTTTATTTTAGCAGTGGCAGACAGATACTA
>ENA-OQKV01000574-OQKV01000574.1-human-gut-metagenome-genome-assembly--contig:-NODE-574-length-13133-cov-3.167846_pt1 | contig 13133 bp, 11 predicted proteins | sample MGYA00242655_ERZ504811 | MGnify/ENA primary metagenome ERZ504811 (study PRJEB26092, sample SAMD00036406) | human gut metagenome | host: Homo sapiens | study: EMG produced TPA metagenomics assembly of...
AACTACTACAATTGCATTCTTTGGGATCTTTCCTTCCGGGCATCTGTCTTCGCAGCCCACTCCTGCCCGCGCACCTCCACACGTCCTTTTGACGAAAGTGTGTCAATCTCTTCAATTACAAGTGCTTTCTGTCCGATCAGAAGCTCTGCTCCGGTCTTTTGTCTCTCCTGGTTAAAGTACTTCATGGCAAGCGGTCTTGTCACTGCCAGAAGTGCCAAAGATACAATTGCAAATATTATAATCTGCACTCCTAGTCCCAACCCCAGTACTGCCACAAGAAATGCAACTAATGCTCCTCCTGCGAACCAGATCGTGGTAAGTCCCATTGTCGCGATTTCAATGATCAACAGTACAATGAATATTGCCAGCCAATAGATCACTCTCATAAGCCGTCCCCTCTTTTCCGTATATATTATTTCTTGTTCACTATATTACTATACTCTGATAAAGAAAGCAATTTTCTTCTGTAAAATGAGTGGATTGTATCTCATTTAATTACACTTTCCTTCTCTGTCTTGCGGCTTCGAACATCAACACCGAAGAAGCGATTGCCGCATTCAATGACTCTACCTGTCCAAGCATCGGGATCTTGACATAGCAGTCTGCCATGTCTGCGATCTCGCGTCTCAGGCCATTCCCCTCGTTCCCAATCAGGAATGCACATGGATTCGTCAGGTCTTCCTCATCATAGGAATTCGTTCCTTCCAGATGTGCAGCATAAGTGGTGATACCTTTGTCTTTTAAATCCTGTATTCCTTTGCCAAGATCTTCCACATATACGAACGGCATGCGGTATATCGATCCCATCGTTGAGCGGATTGTCTTCGGATTATAGACATCGACGCATTCTCTGTCCATGAGGATGCCGGTCACGCCGGCTCCTTCTGCTGTACGCAGGATGGTTCCAAGATTGCCCGGATCCTGCAGATGGTCTAATACCATGATCAGCGGGCATTTTGCCAAAGTCAGTTCATTAATTTCATGGTTCATCTGTTCCACCACGCACAGAATTCCCTGAGGGGTCTTAGTATCTGATGCATGGGCGAATACAGTATCTGTCAGTTCTTCCACTCTTACTTTAGAGTCTTTCAGGACTTCTTTTACGGTATCTTTTTCTTTTTGTAAAAGGATTCGGATACATAGACTTCTTTTAACTTGTCGAGCGGCACTTCCCTGAACATACGGATTCCTTCTACCAGGAAGATGCTTTCTTCGTCTCTTAATTTTCTCTTCTTCTTTAAATTCACCAGACGTTTGATTCTGGCATTGGATGTGCTTGTGATCATATATGTTGTTCCTCGTGTTTCTTATTTATTTACATTATCATATCATATCCTCCATTGAATAAAAACCCCCGGAGGTGTACCAGACCTCCGGGGATGTTTTTGCATCTCAAAATATTTTGCTACATTTTTACTTACACCTTAAACCGATACCCAACACCCCATATCGTCTCGATATACTGCGGGTTGGATGTATCTACTTCTACTTTCTCACGGATTTTCTTGATATGCACCGTTACCGTTGCGATATCCCCGATGGACTCCATATCCCAGATCTCCCGGAATAACTCTTCTTTCGAATATACGTGGTTCGGATGGCTCGCAAGGAATGTCAGCAGATCGAATTCCTTCGTCGTAAATGTACGTTCTTCTCCGTTCACCCACACACGTCTTGCAGTTGTATCAATCTTCAGTCCTCTGATCTCGATCACTTTATTCTTCTCTGCCGCACTTCCGGTCAGACGGTCGTATCTTGCCAGATGCGCTTTTACTCTCGCCACCAGTTCACTTGGACTAAACGGCTTTGTCATATAATCATCCGCACCGAGTCCCAGTCCCCTGATCTTATCGATATCATCTTTCTTCGCAGATACCATCACGATCGGTGTATTCTTCACATCACGCACCTGACGGCAGATATCGAATCCGTCCGTTCCCGGCAGCATCAGATCCAGGATCAGAAGATCATAATCTTCGTTCAGTGCTTTCTGAAGTCCTGTATCTCCGTCATTTGCAACCTCTACGGTGAACCCGCTCAGTTCCAGATAATCCCGTTCCAGATCTGCAATTGCTTCTTCGTCTTCTACTATTAATATCTTACTCATTGACTGGTACCTCCTGATACTTTCTTAGTACAAAATACATTGTCGTTCCGGTCTCTTCTCTGCTTGTTGCCCAGATCTTACCGCCGTGTTCTTCTACAATCTTCTTTACTACGGACAAACCGATTCCACTTCCTCCGGTGGAAGAATTTCTCGACGCATCGGTCCGGTAAAACCGGTCAAAGATATTCGGCAGGTCTTTTGCCGCAATTCCTTTTCCGTTGTCTTCCAGTTCAATCTGTACAAAATCTCCTACATCTTTGACACGCAGATTGATCATTCCCTTTGGTTTGTCCATATATTTCAACGAATTGTTGACAATATTGTGAATCACACGTTTTACCTGCTCCGGGTCTGCAATGATCCGTACATTCTTCTCTACATAATTAAAATAACCAAATCCTACATTCTGTGCTGCCAGTTCAACCGACAGGTCATCCGCACAGTCGTTGAAATATTCATTCGCCGACACGATATTAAAATTGTAAGGGATCTTATTCGTATCGATCTTAGAATATAATGTCAGCTCATTGATCAGCGTATTCATCTCTGTCGCTTTATTGTAGATTGTTCTGACATACCGGTCTATCTTCTCCGGTGTATCTGCAACACCATCTATAATTCCTTCGGCATAACCTTTGATCGTTGTCACAGGTGTCTTCAGATCATGTGAAATGTTACTGATCAGTTCTTTACTTTCTTTGTCATATTTCAATTTTTCTTCGGCACTATCCTTCAGGCGTCCTCTCATCTCTTCCAGGCTCTGGCAGAGTTTTCCAAGTTCATCGTCAGCCTCCGGTTTCAACTCAAAATCCAGATTCCCATCCTTGATATTCTGCGCCGCTGTCTGCATCTTGCCGATCGGCTCCATAACCGCACGGTAAATCCATATAATAAGAGCTGCCGAAGTAAGTATCAGTATCACTACAATTCCAATCAGGATTTCGCAGAAAAACTGTCCAACCTCCGGAATTACATTGGATACATCTGACACAATGAACGCACTTCCCTTATTGCCGTCATCATATCTGAAATCTACCTGTTTTACCAATGCTTCTGCATCTCCGCCAAGATAAATTCCGTTCTCCGATGTTGTATCTGTATCTCCATATCCCGGCAATTGTTCGATCACCGCTTTTACACGATCATCATCGCTGCCCGTATATACGATTGTTCCGTCTTTTCTCACCAGCAGGTATGCATTCTTATTCTCCAGTTTTTTATTAAACTGATCCAGTTCTGTCGCATCTTCCATCTCAGATGCCTGTTCTGACATATCCTTCAGTTCATGATACGGCTTCTCCGTAACACGTGCAAGTACCTGCATGGAATTCGTAAAATCAGAAATCGTCGTTCCTGTAATCCCATAATTCTTCTCCACCACTCCGATCTGATAGCGGCATACCATTGAAACCATCATGACTGCCATAAGGACCGGTATAATGATAATCGTAAAAAATGCTATAACTAATCGCGTTTTCAGCTTCATGTATCTGTCCTCCACTAAAAAAATATAGCATGAAAAATGGGTGCTTCACACCAAAGCACCCACTAAACTTTTATAAAATTTCTATAAATATTTTTTCTAGATCTTCTACTTTGTCCAGTTTCTCCCACGGAAGATCAATATCTGTACGTCCGAAATGTCCGTAAGCCGCTGTCTGTTTGTAGATTGGTCTTCTAAGATCAAGCATCTGAATGATTCCTGCCGGGCGGAGATCAAAATTCTCACGAACGATCTCTACCAGTTTATCATCTTCTACTGCACCTGTTCCGAATGTATCTACCATGATAGATGTCGGATGTGCTACACCGATTGCATAAGACAACTGAATCTCACATTTCTTAGCAAGTCCTGCAGCAACAATATTCTTGGCAACGTAACGTGCTGCATAAGCTGCAGAACGGTCTACCTTTGTACAGTCTTTTCCGGAGAAAGCTCCGCCGCCGTGACGTGCCATTCCGCCGTAAGTATCTACGATGATCTTACGTCCTGTAAGTCCACTGTCTCCGTGTGGTCCGCCGATTACAAAACGTCCTGTCGGGTTGATGAAGAACTTTGTCTTCTCATCTACCATGCCCTCCGGAATGATTGCATCGAATACATATTTCTTAATATCTTTATGGATCTGATCCTGTGTCACTTCCGGATCATGCTGTGTCGAAAGTACGACTGCATCCAGACGTGCCGGAACACCATTCTCATCATATTCAACCGTAACCTGTGTCTTTCCATCCGGTCTTAAGTACGGAAGTGTTCCGTTCTTTCTTACTTCTGTAAGCTTTCTTGAGAGCTTGTGTGCAAGTGCGATCGGGTATGGCATATATTCCGGTGTCTCATCAGAAGCATAACCAAACATCATTCCCTGATCTCCGGCTCCGATCGCATCGATCTCTTCTTCGGACATTGTATGTTCTTTTGCTTCCAGCGCTTTATCAACACCCATAGCAATATCAGACGACTGCTCATCGATTGCTGTGATCACACCGCAAGTCTCTGCATCGAATCCGAATTTTCCTCTTGTATATCCGATTTCTTTGATCGTGTCACGTACGATCTTCTGGATATCAACGTATGCATTCGTTGTGATCTCACCCATAACAAGTACCATACCTGTTGTAGTTGCTGTCTCGCATGCGACACGGCTCATTGGATCCTGTGCCATCAATGCATCCAGAATGGCATCAGAAATCTGATCACACATTTTATCCGGATGTCCCTCTGTTACTGATTCTGACGTAAATAATCTTCTTTCCACGTTCTTCTCTCCTTTTTTCTTAAAACATTCCTGCATTCTTTCTCCCAGGATTGCCGGCAGTTTTTTGTAGATTCCCCTGTTTTACCGAACTGAAAAACCGTCCACTTACATAAGTGGACGGTTTGATATCTTCATAAACCAATCCTCTTATTGTTCGATCACTCGCTCAGGCTGGCACCTTCCATATATGGGGTTGCCGCAGTTTCATAGATCCTTTGTATCTCCACTGCTCTGAATAAGAGAAAGTTTGCTTTTATTATATTTCTGGTACGACTAAGACTTTACTCTATTTTACACATACTGTCAATAGACATACCTAAGAAAATGTATCATCTAACCTACTTTTAATTTGAATTTCTGGATTGCTTTTTCGGAATCCACTTTTTCGATGATTCCGCCGATACCACGGAGCTTCTCTTCGAATCTTTCATATCCTCTCTGGATATATACGATATCGTCTACGATTGTGATTCCGTCAGCTGCCAGACCAGCTATACAGAGTGCTGCTCCTGCACGAAGATCCGGTGCGCTCACTCTGGCTCCCGAAAATTCTGTCACGCCTTCAATCGTTGCAGAATTACCTTCTACTTTCACATTTGCACCCATTCTTGCAAGCTCATCCAGATATTTGAAACGGTTTTCAAAAATACTCTCTGTAATGATACTTGTCCCCTTACATAAAGCCAGTGTTACGCCGATCTGCGGCTGCATATCTGTCGGGAATCCAGGATACGGAAGGGTCTTCACATGTGTGCTTGTAAGATCTCCTTTTGATACGACACGTACAGCATCATCGAATTCTTCCACTTCACATCCGATTTCTACCAGTTTTGCGATCGTAGCCTCCAGATGCTTCGGAATAACATTCAGTACCGTTACATCTCCCTTTGTTGCTGCTGCTGCGAACATGAATGTTCCTGCTTCGATCTGATCCGGGATCACAGAATATTCTGTTCTGTGAAGGCGCTGTACACCACGGATCTTGATCACATCTGTACCTGCTCCCCTGATGTTGGCTCCCATGCTGTTCAGGAAGTTCGCAACATCTACAACATGTGGCTCTTTTGCGACATTTTCCAGAATGGTAAGTCCTTCTGCCATAGCTGCTGCCATCATAACGTTAATCGTTGCTCCAACACTTACCACGTCGAAATAAATATGCTTTCCGACAAGACGGTCTGCCTCTGCAACGATCTTGCCATGTTCAATATCTACATCTGCACCTAACGCACGGAATCCTTTGAGATGCTGGTCGATTGGTCTGCTTCCGATATTACATCCTCCCGGAAGTGCAACTTCGGCACGTTTATACTTTCCAAGTAATGCGCCAAGAAGATAATAGGAAGCACGAATCTTCTTAATATAATCATACTCAATATCTACGTTCTTGATACTGGCTCCATTAATCTTTACTGTATGACGGTCGACACGGTGTACCTTCGCTCCAATCCCCTCGATTGCATCGATCAGTACGTTAATGTCATTCACATCTGGTAAGTTATCGATTAATACGGTCTCATCTGTCATAATTGCTGCTGCAAGAATTGCAAGTGCCGCGTTCTTGGCACCGCCGATTTCCACTTCTCCCACAAGCGGATGACCGCCCTTAATAATATACTGTTCCATTAATTACACCTCATTAATATTTATATGAATCTCTAATTACAATAAATCTTTTGTTCAATATTTATAACTATCTCAAATTGTACATAAATTTCTGCATCACAATATAACCCCAAAAGGGTTCGCGCCTATTATAGCACAAATTTCTCAATTGTAAAATATTTTTTACAGTTATGTAATTTTATTGTAACATATTTCAATTGTTCTATCTATACTTGTGCACTTTTACTCCCCTAATGCATCTAATACCGATTCAATCGTATCTTCCAACTTCTGATTATCTTCACACACTGTAATATCTGCATACTTTTCAAAAAGCTTTACTCTTTCATCATACAGAGCTTTGAGCGTCTGTCCGTCACGCAGTACCACTCCACGGCCTTTGGCGTTTTTAAGTCTGCCGTTTATTGTCTCAAAGGATGCCTGTAAATATACGACTTTTCCGATTTCTTTATAATGTTTCATCGCATTTTCACAATATACTACGCTGCCTCCCGGCGAGATAACGGTACGTTCCGCTTTCACCTGTGCATTGACCCGGTCTTCTACTTTCAGGAAGCCATCCGGTCCAACGTCAGCAATAATATCTTTCAGAAGTTTTCCTTCTGATTCCTGGATCAGAATATCCGTGTCTACAAATCTGTATCCCAGTCTCTTTGCAATTACCACACCAACTGTACTTTTCCCGACTGCCGGCATTCCGATAAAAATAATGTTATTATCTGCCATGATGTGCCCTCCTGTATGTTATGTTCTGATTTTTTTTCATTTGAAAACTATAATTATCACCGCACAGTATAACATACAAGAGGGCGAAGTGGAAGTTTTTTTCCAGATGCCCTCTTGTAGATCAATATATTTTTTTACGTATCTCTCTATGTTCCACACGTCTCCTGCAAAGTTCCTGATATGTCATAACCTCGATCAGATCCATAAGCCAGGCACCCGGGTTCTCTTCTTCCTTCTCCGCCTTATCATAGATCCTGCGGCACATCAGACGAAGCTGCAGGCGGTCCGGATATTCATCATACATCATACTTCCGTCATATTCCATTCTGTCACATTCCTCTTCCATATAAGGAAGTACTCTCTTTGCCGTATCCGGGTAAATGCTTTTCATATAGTCATAGTCTCTTCTCGCATTCCGGTCATCATTATACAGCAGCGGAACCGGATAAGCCATATAGAACGGTAATTTGTTCTCCATAATCCTGATTGCTCCTTGGCGGTTCTATCTGTATTAAGATATGCACGGGGACATCAATCGGTGAATGAGAAACTATCTCTTCTAATTGAATGTTATCTTATATTTTTCAATATTAACGGTTGCCGCTTCATCACTAGTAAATATAATTTCATTTGCTTCCAATGGCGTAGGAATGACCACACTTGCCGTCTGCTCTCCATCATTAATAAATAATTCTACAGAATATCTGTCCATGATAAAATGTAGTTTCGGCGCATGATGTTTTTCCGCAATTTCTATCTTTCTCACACAGACAACATCTGCATTTACACCACTGTAGGTCCGGTCAATTTCAATCTGATGTTTTTCCGGATAATATGTAAATGTTGTTGTATATTCTTCATTATGTGCCACATCTACCTTGAACTCCCGGCCTTCTACATTCATAAGTTCTACCGTCATGTCAATCACCCGGCCATTGATACCATCCAAAGACATCTGTCCGCTAATTTTCTGTTCTGTATAGATGATTTGATTTTTCTTATACTTTTCCAGTTCTCTCACCGGACTTTGCCAGATTTTCCCATCTTTGATTTTTAATTCTCTTGGGAGTGTCATCATTCCCTGCCATTTCTGTCCTTTTGTCATGACACGTGCATCCCACGACTTCATCCATGCGACCATGATCCGCCTGCCATCCGGAAGCTCTGTTGTCTGTGGTGCATAAAAGTCCAGTCCATAATCTAGGCTTCTCTTTTTCTCCCATGCAAAATCCGATATTTCTTTTTCTGCATCTCCAATAATATAAATGGAATTATGACCGTTATGAAATTCGTACTTTTGAGCATGCATATTCTGCGGAGAACAAATGATTACAGGATACCCGTCTACTTCCAGATAATCCGGACACTCTAACATATCTCCATTCTTTCCGTCATTTCTCAAAAGGACTTTTTCATACCGCCAGTTTTTATAGTCCGCACTGCTAAATAAGACTATTTGCCCACAATTTTCCTCATAGCGATTGCCTACAACGCAATAATATCTGCCATCCTTTTTCCATATCTTCGGATCACGGAAGTCTTTTCTGTCAAATTTCTCCGGCATGATATCTCCTTTTATAACTGGATTATCCTGCCATTTTTCATAAGTCTTCCCATCTCCGATGGCAATGCACTGATTCTGGATTTCTTTTCCGTCTTTCTGGCTTACTCCTGTATAAAGCAGCACATGCTTTCCATCAGCTTCTACTGCACTTCCCGAGAAACATCCAATGTGATCATAATCCTGATCAGGTGCCATAGCTACCGGATATGCTTCCCATTTTACCAGATCTTCAGTCACTTGATGCCCCCAGTGCATCGGTCCCCATTCTGTTTTATATGGATAGAACTGATAGAATAAATGTACTTTTCCCTGATATACAGAGAAACCATTCGGGTCATTCATCCATCCTGTTTCCGGTGTCACATGGAATAATGATTTTTCTTTTTCATCTATGTGATTCCGTTTGATATATTCATTGGCTTTTTCAAGCATACGTTCTTCCTCTTTTATTCTAAATTATTCTGCTCCGATCACCTGCTCTGTTTCCTTATCAAAGAAATGCATCTTATGTGGCATAAAGGTAAATTCCACCTCATCTCCCACCTGGCTTACTTCATATTTTGATACTCTTGCAATCGTTACGCTTCCTCCGAAGTCAAAATACAGATTATTCTCATTTCCCATAATCTCCGTATTGTCAATAACTGCTTTCTGATGACTTCCATAGACATCCAGATTAGTTGTATCAAACTTGATATCTTCTCCTCTGATTCCCATGATAACTTCTGAGTATCCCGCAATACGTTTTGCAATTGCTTCCGGAAGTTCCACTGTATTGCCATCTGCAAATATCAATTTCTTTCCGTCTACTTTCACATCATAAAAATTCATCTGCGGAGAGCCGATAAATCCTGCCACAAATTTATTCACCGGATGTTCGTACAGATCCATCGGTTTTCCAACCTGCTGGATCACGCCATCTTTCATGATTACAATGCGGTCTGCCATTGTCATGGCTTCTACCTGGTCATGTGTAACATAGATGGTTGTACTTCCAAGATTTCTATGTAACTTGCTGATCTCATTTCTCATGCTGACACGCAGTTTTGCATCCAGGTTAGAAAGTGGCTCATCCATCAGAAAGACTTTCTGGTCTTTTACAATCGCTCTTCCAAGTGCCACTCTCTGTCTTTGTCCACCTGATAAATTCTTAGGCTTACGGTAACGATATTCTTCGAGTCCCAGGATATCAATTGCCCAGTCTACTTTTTTCTTGATCTCATCTGCCGGAACCTTCATGTTCTTCAATCCATAAGAAATATTTTTTTCTACTGTCATATGTGGATACAGTGCATAGTTCTGGAACACCATAGAGATTCCTCGATCCGCCGGTGCAACCTCATTCACACGTTTTCCATCAATAAAAAGGTCTCCACTTGTAATCTCTTCAAATCCTGCGATCATTCGGAGTGTTGTGGATTTACCGCATCCGGATGGTCCGACAAATGCGATAAATTCTTTTTCTTCTATATCTAAGTTAAAGTCTGTCACGGAATTCTTATCGTTTCCTGCATATTTTTTACATATATTTTTAAATTCGATAAAGCTCATCTTTTAGCCCTCCTTGGAACCTGTTGATATTACACCCTCTACGATCTGTTTTGAGAAGAGTGAATAGATAATAATGACCGGAATTGTTACCATTGTGATAACTGCAAGGGTCTGTCCTGTTGTTGTGTTATCATTTGATGTAATCGCATTCAGACCAATCTGTGCAGTCAGAAGATCACTGGATGTAAATACAAGTGACGGCCACAGATAATCATTCCATACATTCAGGAATGTAAATACACTAACCGTTGCCACTACACTCTTTGACATTGGAAGAACCATAGTAAAAAAGTATTTTACCGGTCCACAGTGATCTAACTGTGCTGCCTCATATACATCATCCGGAAGTCCCAGGAATACCTGACGGAACAGGAAAATGTTAAACGGATTCACAATCATTGGAAGTACATATCCAAGCACCGTATTCAGAAGTCCAAGTTTTGCAATGATCAGGAAATGTATCGTAATGATCGTCTCCATCGGTACGATCATCAGAAGCATAATGATCAGAAGCCAGCGTTCTCTGAATGGAAAATTAATCTTAGCCAATGCATATCCTGCCAGTCCATTTACAATTACACCAAGTACGATCAATATTGCTGCATAAAACAAGGTATTACACATATATCGTACAAATCCTGTATTTGTTAATACAGATACATAATTTTCAAAGAAATTGCCATTCAATGCCGGTGGAATGAATGCCGCCATACTGTTCATATCAGCAGTGATTGCCGCGTCTGGTTTAAATGAGTTTGCCAGCATCCAGATAACCGGGAACAGGAACAACAATGATACGATCAGAAGTACGACCGTCAGTATCCAATTATTTCTTTTTTGCTTTTTTGTTAACATTCTGATCCTCCTTATCTCTTGTTGCGATTGTCTGGATCACGGTCAGTATCATTACAAAGAATGCGAATACAATAGCCATTGTAGATGCCAGTCCAATTTCCCAGTTAACAGTACCTGTTTCATATATATCATACACAACCGTATACGTTGAATTCGATGGTCCTCCTCCGGTCATAACCATTGGCTGTACCAACATACGGAATGCTCCGATCGTAATCGTAATTAAAACGAACACACACAATGGTTTCAATTCCGGCAGGGTAATGTCCTTGAATTTCTGCCACGGTGTTGCATGGTCCATCTCGGCCGCTTCATAAAGCGCCGGATTGATTGCCTGGATTCCTCCCAGGAAGATGATCATCTGATATCCCATTCCCTGCCATGCACTCATGATCGCGATGGATGGAAGTGCCTGACTGGCACTGTTGATGAATGGCTGTGCATCAATTCCAAAGAAAGAAAGGATTGCATTCATAATTCCTTCCGGGCTGTAGATCTGGATCCACAGTGTTGACACAACAGCAAGTGACATGACCACCGGAACAAAGAATGCTACTTTGAAATACTTCTTACAATGCGTCACTTTATTAATCAGAAGTGCCAGCACAAGCGCTCCGATTCCCTGCAGCGGAACAATAATGATCACAAACTTTACGGTATTAAAAAATGCCTGTGAAAACACATCATCTTTAAAAATCTGAATATAGTTGTCCAGTCCGACAAAATGCGTCAGTCCCGGATTTAAAGCAAAGAAATCAGTAAAACTGAAAATCAATGTCAGGATCATCGGCAGGAATAAAAATATCGTAAGTAACACAAGTGCCGGTCCAAAAAACGCCATTCCCATAATGGATTCTGTTCTTTTCTTCATTATTTCATCACATAACGCTTTAATTTTGCGTTAATCCTTTCTACAGATTTATCCAGTTCTGTCTTCGCATCATTATCGGTAAGTACCGAATTTTCCAATACTTCCTGTACCGATGCACTAACCTGTGGATATACAGGTGTTTTTGATCTTGGATGTCCATATTTACTCAGCTGATGATATAAGGCTTTATAATTCTCATCTTCTTCAAAAATCGGACTGCTCTCAAACGCTTCATATGTAGATGGGAAACTCTTACTTTCATCCCACAGACGCTTTCCACTTTCTACACCACTCATCCACTGTACCAGCTTTGTCGCACCTTTTAGTTTCTTCGTCTTTGATGATGCCGCAAATGCCCAGGAACCGGTTGGTGTATATCTTCCGCCATCCCAGTTATCAGATACTACATATGGTGCAACTCCAAGGTTTACATCCGGATAGTTATTATAGATTGTATTTACTTCCCATGCCCCGTCGAACTTAAATGCCGCTCTTCCGCTTTCGAACAGGTCTGTGATCTGTACTTTAGACATATATCCATTATCCAAAAACGATTTAAAATAATTCACTGTTTCCAGATTCTCTTTTGAATTGAATACACCGTTCACCTTCAGTCCATCTTTATTTACAAAGTCACCGCCATTTGACCAGAAAAACGGTGCATAATAATAAATCGTAGCTTCTCCTGTCGGGAAAGTCATATCCAGCGCATAACCTTTTTTCTTCTCTACTACCGGCTGTACTTTCTTTAACACCTTTGTGAATTCACTCCATGTCCATGGGTGATCTGCATCCGGGACTTCCACTCCTGCTTCTGCAAGGATATCTTTGTTATAGTAGAGTCCTACACTGGATTCCATTGCTCCAAGCGCATAGAGCTTATTATTATATGTTCCCTGCTGAATAATCGAATCAAGATATACGCTCTTTTCTTCGTCCGTTAATTTCGCAAGTGGCTGAATAATTCCATTCTCTGCATATGCCGCAATGTTTGGTCCATCAACAGTAAGCACATCCGGCAGATCTCCTGACATCACGGATGCATTGATCTTATCCGAATAGCCTCCACCACTGTCA
>ENA-OQKV01000575-OQKV01000575.1-human-gut-metagenome-genome-assembly--contig:-NODE-575-length-13113-cov-2.479747_pt1 | contig 13113 bp, 13 predicted proteins | sample MGYA00242655_ERZ504811 | MGnify/ENA primary metagenome ERZ504811 (study PRJEB26092, sample SAMD00036406) | human gut metagenome | host: Homo sapiens | study: EMG produced TPA metagenomics assembly of...
CTGGAGATGAACGGTATAAATATGCGTGAAACAGAATGATATCATCTAGCGGTACTTCGTACCGTTAAAAATGGAATAGCCGTTCCGCAGTAGCGGAACTGGCATTCCGTTTGAGCGTAATTTGCATCTGAAATCCCTCTAAAAACTCTCCTGATAAAATATTTGATATTCTTGCTTCTATAAAATACTTCATTTCTTCTCCATAACATTTATGTAACGCATCCAAAATTTTAATAGCTCTTTTTGGGTGCATTGAAAAACAGTCATCTACAAATAAAATATTTCCGCCTCGCATAATATTTTTCATATGTCTTTTAGCATGTTTAACCCTTTCAATTACCTGAATTTCACAAAGCCCTCTCCAGTTATGCCTATGAGGTATAGAGCAAAAAGAGCAGCTAAACTGGCACCCTCTTGATGATTCAACCGGCATTTCTACATACGGATTATCAATCGGCAATAATTCATAATCCGGAAGGGGTAATGCCTCTAAATCTTCGATTGTCATAGCACCTCTGTCTGGATTCCTTATGATATTCTTTCCACTTTTATAGGTAATCCCTTTTATTGTATCTAAAGGAGCAACATTCTTAAGTGTTGCTACGAGCTCACACCAGGTCAATTCTCCTTCCCCTCTCATAATAATATCCGCTTTTGTAGTTAAGAGTGAATATTCATCAAAAACGCTTACATGAAGTCCTCCTAAAACTACAGTAGTATTTTTTTTCCAACTAATTTGATTTACAACCGTCTTAGTTATTCCCCAATTGAAAGTATTCACAGAGAATCCAACAATATCATATCCTTCTTCCAAACATTCCTCAATCAAAGTAACACATGTTGTTTCTGCATTTTCTTTTTCATCTAGATAAACAAATTCACACGGATCAATAATTGAGACTTCATATCCTTGGCATTTTAAAACACTACTTAACGAATACAAAGCAAGCGGTAAAACTTCTGTTGCTTCAAGTTTCATATCTTTGTTTTTTTCCGGTAAACTAATCAATAATATATTCATATTCCCTCCTGGTCTATAAGAAAGAGGAATCACCAGATTCCTCTTTTATCCCTTTACAGATATTTTTTTATTATTTCTGCCTTATCAGTTTTCTCCCACGGAAAACCACAGTTCCCTCTACCAAAATGTCCATATGCTGCCGTTTTTTTGTATATTGGTTGCCGCAGATTCAGCATCTCAATAATACCAGTAGGTTGTAATTCAAAATTTTCTCTTATAATCTCGATAATCCTATTATTAGATACTTTACCAGTTCCAAAGGTTTCAACACCTACTGACATAGGGGCAGCTACTCCAATTGCATAAGATAGTTGGACTTCACATTTATCAGCTAATCCAGCCGCTACTATATTTTTAGCAATATACCTAGCTACATATGCTGCGGAACGGTCTACCTTTGTACAGTCTTTGCCAGAAAAGGCACCTCCACCATGACGTGCGTAGCCACCATAAGTATCGACAATAATCTTGCGCCCTGTTAGACCACTGTCCCCATGCGGTCCGCCGACAACGAAGCGTCCCGTTGGATTAACATAAAATTTCGTGTCTTCATCAACCATTTTTGTATCAAGAACAACATCAAAAACATATTTTTTAATATCGCTGAAAATTTTATCTTGTGAAATGTCTGAATTATGCTGTGTAGATAACACTACATTTTCCAATCTTACCGGAATATCGTTCTCATCATACTCTACGGTAACCTGTGTCTTTCCATCCGGGCGCAAATAGTTTAAAATCCCCTGCTTCCGTACTTCTGACAAGCGATATGCCAATTTATGAGCTAATGTAATTGGATAAGGCATAAGTTCTTCGGTTTCATTTGTGGCGTAACCATACATCATGCCTTGGTCTCCTGCTCCCGTTTCCATTTTCTCGTCTTCAGATAGTCCATTTTCTTTTACTTCTAGTGCCTGCTCAACCCCCATTGCAATATCAGGAGACTGTTCATCTAACGCAGTAACCACAGCACAAGTATTCCCGTCAAATCCCAATGTCGAATCTGTATAACCTATTTCTTTTATCGTATTTCTAACGACTCCTGGAATATCAATATATGCTGTTGTTGTGATTTCCCCCATAACCAGAACTAAACCAGTTGTGACACATGTTTCACAAGCGACTCTACTATTAGGGTCTTTTTTTATTAACTCATCCAGAATTGCATCTGAAATTTGATCGCATATCTTATCTGGATGCCCTTCAGTCACTGACTCAGCAGTATAAAATCTTTTTTCCATAATTCTACTTCTCATTTTCAATCTTTCTCCTTCCGTTTTTTATACAACTTATATAAAAAGTATATCAAAAAGAATATTCATTTCATGATAGTTGTAATAGATTGCCATTTATCTGTCACATCCTATTCACCAAGGACTATATATAGTGCTGATTATATAATGATTTCCTTTAAAATGAATATCATTATATAAAGCATTGGAGTGATTTATTATTACTGCACAAAAACCTGTTGTTAAAAGAATTAATGAACTATGCAAAGAACATAATCTCAATTATTATGCATTAGCTTATAAGGCCGCTATTCCTAAAAGTACCTTATTAAATATAATACATGGCACTAATCCAACAATAGAAACCATCCAAAAAATATGTGGTGGCTTTGATATTAGCCTTGGTACCTTCTTTAACACAGATTATTTTTACGAAATTTATGATGATGAATGAAATGGAGAAATATTACAATGTTGCATATTGCTTTGTGTGATGATAACCCTGCTTCTATTGAAATCTTAGAAAAATACTTTGACATATTAAACGATTCAACAATTGATTACGACGTCTACTTTAGTGCCGAAGAATTATATAGATATAAACTTAATAATGAATTGACCTATGACATTTATATCCTTGATATCGAGATGCAGGGCATGAATGGTTTAGAACTAGCTAAAACGATTCGCACGAACGAGCCAAATGCTCTTATCATTTTTCTAACAAGCTATTCAGAATATGTCTTTGATGTGTTCGAAGTTATTACTTTTGATTTTTTATTAAAACCAATTACTTTTAAACGTTTCCAGAAAGTTTTACAAAAAGCTTCCACATATCTTAATATGAATAAAAAATTATTTTCATTTAGTTATTGTAAAAAGAAATTTTAGTCATTCCTTGTTCAGAAATTATGTACATTGATAAATCTGGGCGAAAAGCATTTTTACATACTCCTAAATCTACCTATACTCTTAACATGACACTTAGCAATATTCTAACACATGTAGATCCAAACCTTTTTGGAAAAATTCGTTCTTCTTGCATCGTAAATCTGGAATATGTCCAAGAGGTTGTCCGTGATGAACTTCTCCTAAAAAATAGGTGAATCACTATTTGTAAGTAGGAATTATAGACATACCATTAAAAGTCAACACCTCAATTTTATTAGAAATCACTTTTAATATTAAGGATAGTTCCTTTTCATTACAGATAAGTGACTTTTTATTACATGTTTTAGAACATGTATATTCTTTCTGGTATGATAGCTTATATCATATAAACAAATGGAGGATTACCTAATATGAAACATTTAAAAAAATTGGCAACTACACTTAATAAAAATTGCCTATCATTTATAGCTACCTTAGCTTTATTTGTTAACCTATAATGGGGTGAATACAGCCTGTTGGTTTGTTATGAACCAGGATGAATTGCCAAAAGGCTCCAAAAAACTGAGAAACTTTTAGATGAATGCATTATCTACGGTCATCATAAATAAATTACTAAAAGATAATCTTATAACAAAACAGAATCAAGACCTATACCTATATGGATTAAATGGCTTTATACTTTTGTTTGTGAATTTATTAACATCCCTTTTATTAGGCTACTTTACAAATCATTTGCTGGAAATAATTATGTTTTTAATTCTTTTCATTCCCTTGAGAAGTAATGCCGGCGGATTTCATACCAAGAAAAAGCTAACTTGTTACTGTTTTTCAAATTTGATGCTTTTGGCAATTGTTTATATTCCTAACTTAATAATTTCAAAAACCGCTTACGGGATAATAGCTATACTATTTGTTTTGAGTAATCTACTAATACTTTGTTTAGCTCCTATTCCGAATTTCAACCGCTATTTTCGACCCTAGACGAAAAAATCGTTTTTAAAAGAAGAACACATTACGTTCTACTAATCGTAATTTTGTTTTGTTATATTCACTTCTTTTTTTAATTTTGACTATTGGTCGAAATTATATATGTTAGTTCCAATAGTGGTTGCATTTTTACTGATAATTGGTTTTCTAACTAATAAAATGCGTCATTTATTTTGAAATTTAAAAATATAGTCTATATAATAATTATTTAAACTGGTTTCCATAAAATCCTCTGGCGGATATTATGGAAAAGTATATTTCTCGTAAAGACAATTCCTAACAGGGAATGTTCATCCTATAGTACTAAACATTCCCTGTTCCTATTTAAATTATCACTTCAAAACTAATCTGTCTAACATATTCAATTCGCCAAGAGAATTCAGCGTTGTTTATTTATTTCCGCATTTTTCATCTGCTTCCTGTGTCTGGACGGGCAATTCCACTCTTGCTTTTTATCACTTGTTATTCCATCCATAAACACTTTTGGCTTTGAAGCAATAACACCTCCTATCGTTCAGTTTTCCCCTGAATCCGTAAGGAAATAGAAAACTTTCATTCTGTAGATCTCCAGTTCCTAATCAATCGTCTGTGAACCGAACTGATGTTCCGACAAAAATGTAAGATAATGATAACATTCAAGCAACATTCACGTTGTTGACTTTGACCAGCTCTACCGTGGTATAAGCCATGGTGCTTGCTTCAACTCCAGCAGGAATATCCAGAATAACCCGCCTTTTCTTCCAACTACAAATGGACGGATGCTGTTCTCGGCGGCTTATCCTTATATGAAGATAATATATAATTATCAATAAAAAATACACTGAACTCAAAATACTTAACAAGGGGATGATACTATCAATAATTGCTCATATTCTTTATTCATTTGTTTTGTCTGCTGAAGACAGATATAGTATTGTAGAACCTCTAGTATATCATCTTAAAATTATGGTATCAAAACCTGGTATGATCGTGATAAATTGTTAATGGGGGATAATCGCGAAGAGATAAACCTTGAGAAAGGTGTTTGGAAGTGTAACTACGCTCTTGTTGTTATTAGTAAATTTACTGTGGATTCTGTATGTGCAATGGAGGAACTTTCTATAATAGAATCGAAGTATAGACAAGGGAAAATCATTGTCTTTCCAGTGGTATATGAATTATCACCAAATGATATTCCGGACAGGTTGTGTTGGATTAAAGAACTTATCTTTAAAGAAGTGGATAGACATTCCGGTACTCGTGAAGTATGCAGTCATATCGTATGCAAAATTACGGGAAACATCTTGAATAATTGCATTCATCAAAAAGTGCGAGATATTATCTCCACATCTCAAGAAATTCTGCCATCTGGGGTGTATGACATCATCCGTAGTTATTTACAAATTGATCATGCAAATCTTAACAGCAGAATCTCTTTACTTTATGCAGCATACTTGGTTATTACTGATACAAAAAGAATAAATGCAAACTCTATCACAAATATGGTTTCTTGTGTTTTTGACAGATTATTTTCTGAGACACGCCTCAACCTTCCTGTAGATTACAGAGAATTATGGCTATTAGAAAATTCACTCTGTATATTAATTGATTTTTACATAGATTCTTGCACAGAATCAAGAATATGAATAATAATCTGTGAAAGGAATTCGGGTGATTGAACCGAAGTAAGTAAATCAATTCTACCTTCTAAATAAGGATATCGAGTCAGTTCACCCTTTACCTTTTCCCATATAATTTCAGAAACCATTCCCGGATATGCTATAGGAATAATGGTTTTGTGCTGTTCACATGCAATTTCAAATTCTTCCATGACACCGCTTTTTGTAGCTGAAGAATTTTCGCTCATTTCGCCAAACACAAAAATTGCTGTTCCACATTGACCAATTACTTTTTTTCTTGACCGGTATTTTTCTTCAGCCGCAGCTTGTGTATTACCGACAAATGGTTTTACAATAAGATGTTTTTCTATATCTTTAACACCTTGTTTTGCCAAGTATTCATTTGCATAACCAATAAGGTGTGTGCCAAACCTTCGCCCGATTCCATTAACTATCCGGTAATCATTTTCAAGAAGTGATGATGCCAAATTTCGTGATAAATTATGCGAATATTCTTCGATTTCTGATGTGAAAGAACTGAAAGCTCCTGAAACAAATACACGTTTACTTCGTATCCTTGAATTTAATTCATTTAAAATAATTTGTATCTCTTTATAATCATCGACTAAAAGAACACGAATATGATAACGTTGTTCAATATCTTCAACAAAATGTTTGAAGTACGGATCTTTTGGATTATTTTTCATAATTGTATAGTGATATGTTGCTGAGTATCCCAAATATCTTGTGATTTCGCTCAAGCAATCCAATACCAGATGATCTGTAAAACTATAACCGATGAAAAGAAATGTGCTTGATATAAGCTCACGTTTAAAAAACATCAGCATAATGCGATGTGTGTCCGCATATTTCTCATAATCGCTTTGTGTAGCCACGATACCCTCTAAGTTTGTTACATCACCGTTCATTTTAAATATATTGATTCGTTTATTAATATCAATATTTGAAAAATCCGAATCTCTAAACACCTTATTTGTTAAGATATCACGCTTTTGATAATTAAGTTCAATAGCATTATCAAAGTTAGTAGTCCATAACGTTTGTAAAACCAATATCTATAAGTTCCTCAAGTAATTGACTTTCAAAATTATTTCTATTTATGCGTTCATTAATTCTTTTTCTAAGTTCTCCCGGTCCAAAACTATTTGAGTAATACTGAGCTAGTCGGTAATAATCTGTGGATTCATTAATAGGGGTTCCTAAGTCTCTTGCAAATGGTGCAAACAAGTCTGCCCAATTGGGGTAGCCTGCATCACATGAACCACCAGCACCTAAAAAAAGAGAAATCCTTTCATCAAGGGCTTGCTTAACGAATTGTTTGAGAAACTGTTCTTTGTCTATTGGCATATTCTTTGTCTCCGTTAATTTCCATAAGATATTTCAAGTGTTTCTATATCGGATAATTATATATTATCTGATACTTATTATAACAGATTATCCCATATTTTTCCATAGTAACAAATACGGTGATAACAAATCGTTCACCTTATAATGTATTTTTCTGTCCAATTCCATTATAACCTTTTGTATATTCCTCTCTGGTACTAAAAATTTTGTACAAACAAAAAAACCACTCACTATTTTGACCGGTCAATAAGAACTGTATGAATACTAAAGAATTATGCTGCTCCTGCTATTTTCATATTATTTCGGGGATGCATCTCACGGAGTATTTCCGCCTGTTTTTTTTGCAGCCACATGAATATATATTTGTGTTGTTTTTTATAGAGCTGTGTCCCAAAAATCTGCTGCACACAACTTACATCCACGCCTTCTTCAATCAGATACGTTGCAAATGAGTGTCTAAACATATGCGGAGTAATATTTCGTTCAATCCCTGCCTGCTTAGTATATTTTTTCAGCATTAACCGGATTGATTGTTCAGTATATCTGTTTCCCCTATTATTTACAAAAAAGTATCCGCTTTCTTTAATCTCAGTTCGATTCTCCACAAAATATTTTTTCATCATGGCCAGAAGAGATGAATTGCTAATCTGAACATATCTTTCTTTCCCACCCTTACCCATTATTCTGATCAAACCGGAATTCAAATCAATGCTATCTTCTCGAATATTTGATATTTCATATACCCTGGCACCCGTTGCAAAAAGCATTTCCACAACCACCACGTCTCTCAAACGATATTTGTAAACTGAATTATCGTTTTCATCCAAGCGATTATACATAAAATTTAAAAGCTGTTCAATTTCTTCCCGAGGAATAATTCTTGGAAGAGTAACATTCTCTTTAAATTTTACTTTTATTCTTCTAAACGGATTATCATTGATGATTTCTTCCTCTTCCAGATAATTGTAATACGCCTTTAACGTTGCAATTTTTCTTTTACAGTCTTCTGCTTATACTTCTTATGAAGTTCTGTAATATATTCCTCAATTTTTTCTTTATCCGGTTCGTCACAGGAAACAAAATTAAAGTATTGTTTTAGATCGATCCGATATGCCTTGAGTGTTTTTTCATCAAGTTCTTTCCTAAATTTGCAATATTCTAAATATCCAGCCAGTTTGTTTTTAAGCTTCATTTTAAATATCCTCCATTTTGATACTGATAAGTACCATACTATCGTTTTCGCCAATATTTTCCAATATAGACCACCATATAAAAAATAAAGCCTTGCAATATTGACATTTTTCATAATCAATATTACAAGACTATCTAAAATCATTCTTTAAAATCCTGTACGTCTGAAGTAATACTTCTCATATTCAGATATCCTCTTTGGTGATAATTTTCTGATAGAATTCCGTTATCACTTCAAAATTATTCGTTTTATTCTTTATCGGCAATGAATCCCATATAATCTGCTTATACGGTGCCCTGGATTCTTCTCCTACCCGGCTGTCAATGATAGAAACAATCCCTTTATCCGTCTGATTCCGGATCAGCCGGCCAATCCCCTGCTTTAGTTTTATCACCATCTCCGGTACCAGGACTTCCATTAAATGCTTATCACCGCTTAAACTACATTTATAGTCTATAATCGGTTCCGGCACCGGGAACGGAAGTTTGAAAATAATCACACTGGATAAAGCCATTCCCTCTACACTGATTCCTTCCCAATAAGAACCGGTTCCCAAAAGGACCGAATTGATATTACTCTTGAATTTATCCAGCACTTCTTTCTGAGAATCCCCTTCCTTCTGCATCATAAGCTGATAAGGAACCTTGCCCTGCAGGAGCTGAAAGACTTCTCTCATATCTGTTTTAGCTGTAAATAAGATCAATGTCTTTCCTTCTGTGAGGCGAAGAAGCCGTATAATCTCCTGAACGCCTGCAGCTATGAACTGTTCCCGCTGCCTGCTTGGATGTGGCATATTTTCTGTGTAATAAATCATAGCATGTTCGTCATAGGCAAATGGAGACTGTTTAGGCTCTGATACGATTCCCTTTTTGTATGGAAACTTTATGTTGTTTATAAAATATCTGTAATTCATAAGGTAATTATCGCTGTTTCCACTGGTAATAGTGGCAGAGGTCAGAATTGTAGTAAAATCCTCACTCTGAAATAACAAACGGCTTGTCAGTTTATCTACTTCCTTTGGGCAGCTTGACAGACATATATTCTCTCGGCTTTTTCCTTTTGTAGTCATCCAGAAAATATCCTCACTGTCTTCTGCTTTTAAGGATTTGAAGAACCTTTCCTGTTCCTCCAATGCTTCAATTTCTCTGGAATAGTCCCGGTTTCTGGAATAATCATCAAGACCAAAATCCATAGATATATAAAAATTGATATCATGTATACATCCGCAGAACTTCTCCAATGCACGAAGTTTCTTTGGTTCTACGGAATATCGTTCAATTTCTCTTCCTTCTTTTTCCGCATATGCATCCTGTTTCCGGATTTGTTCCTGCAAAGCTGTAAAAACTTCATTGAGCAGTTTGTGATATTCCCGCAGCTTATTATCTAATGGTTCCCCTATACTGCGGTTAATCTGTCTGGCTGCATCCGCCTCTTGAAACATTTTTCTATAATTCATATCCTGGGTGTATGAAGAACGTACCCTGCTTTCCAGATTATGTGCTTCATCAATAACAACAAATTCAAACTGATGTGGGAACAGTTCTTTGGAATCCGTCAGCCGTTTTCGCATATTCACAGCAAGGAGATCCTGGTTGCAGAGTATAATCCCATATTCAATCGGAAGACGCTGCCGCAAATTATGATAATAGCATTGTCCCCGGTAGCTGCATCTCTGTCTGCAATACATCGGATTATATTCTTTCACATTCATCTGATTCCATAAAAAATCCGATATGTCTGCATTCCAGTCGGACCTCTCGTGGCCATCTCTTTCAACATCTTCATAAATTTCTGAATATTTCTGCCTGGTTTTCTTATCCAGAAAAAATTCATCAAATCTCTTCTTACACAGAAAATGTGTCTGACCTTTAGCAATCGTTACCGTAGGATGATAGTCAATCATGTCCTCAATAATTTTGATATCTGAAGCCAACTGATCCTGTAAAGCTATCGTAGACGTTGCAATTAAAATAGGACAATGGTATTTCTGATGATAAAAAAGCAGAGGAACGATATAGGCAAATGATTTACCGATTCCCACCCCTGCTTCAATTGCAATATGCTTTTTCTTTTGCATAGCATCCACGATTTCACAGGACATTGTCCATTGCCCTTCACGATCCTCAAATCCCTGTTCCACCGCTGTATCCAGGAAAAAGGAAAACGTACGCTCTCCTATTTCCCGGAAACAATCAGCCCTATGCTTCTTGCTCTCTGTATTCGTAATTCCAAATAACCAGTTTTCGTTCAGCAATCCGTATCCTCCAATGCTTTTTTCACTAACAGTCACTAAGTAATCCTAATTCTTCCAGTTTACATACTACCTCTGACAGACTGTTTCTCCCAATCCTTATACCAAGTCCCTCTTTATCCTCCGCCAATATGCTTATCAATTCACCTAGTGTATGTATTCCATTGCGATTAAGTATATTCCATGTCCTTATCGTCAACTGTAAAACTGATACATCGGTTTGAAGAATATCACTGCCGGATTTTTCTATTTCTTCCCGTTTTAATGCCGCAAGCTGCATTCTCCTCTCAGATAACATTTGGGTGTATGTCTCATATCCCCATATTATGTAGCAATATCTAACCGGATGTCTCAGCTTTCTCAGTCCTTTTGCAACAAGCTGTAGGACACGTTCACTCGTTATGGAAAAACGTTCCCCAATTTCTTTATAAGTCATTTTGTCTTCATAACGGCACAATAAAATTATACTGTCCCTGCGCTTCATCTGTGATATGGCATACAGCAATCCATTTACCTGGTCATCTGTTAGTCGGGAATAATCTATTTTCTTCTCGCTTACTTTGTTAATTCCGATCTCTTCCAAAATATTTTCCGGAAATGTACTGTCTTTAATATTTCTCATGCATTGTTCTCCATATAAATCTATTACTTTCTCAATAAGCTGCTCCGGTAATCTGTATCCAGAACGATTTTATGGAAATCCTGCATTGCTTTCTCTTTCATTAGCTTCTCACCAAGTTTTACAAGGGAATCTTTTTTCCATTTTGAATTAATTTCTTTTTGACTGAAATACCTTGCATAAGAGAAACCATCCGCTATCGCTTCCGAATCTTCAAACACACCAACAATCGCATCTGCTAACTGCACAATTACTGAATCTTTATAAATATTCTTCAGTTCTGCTGCATCAGCGTCATCGTAGTGCTCTGAATCAAATGATAAAGAAAAATCATATTTGTTTATTTCTTCTTCCGCTTCGTAGCTAATGCTTCCGAAAATATTTCCTTTACAAGACGGAAGATCTATTGCTTCACAAAGCTCTAATTCATATTCAATGCCATTAAAAGATGTCGTTGTCTCAAACATTTGCGATATATATGCGCCCTTATCTTCATAGGCATCCTGCTGTACAAAGCCAATAGGATTATAATACAGATTTTCCCATATCTGTTTACCTTCCAGGGTGCGTTTGAGCAATGCATCTAAAAGTAGTTCCATAGTTTCCTGATCTATTTCTTTGTACATATTCATGCCAGTTCTCCTTTGCTGTTATTCCTTCATCCGATATTATAACATTGTTGTATGTAAAATGAAATTCTTCTTTACATATTTACACACAATCATCACCTAATTACAATAAACAAAGTCTTGCAACATTGACTTTTCCGTTATCAATATTACAAGACTGTTTAATAATTTCCAAAAAGTGTATTATTCAAATACAGGCATAGATATTAAAACTTTAATAAATTCCTCTTGTGACAAATTTTCACTTATAATGCGATATCCTACATTATCAATAATAAATTCCGCAATATATTGATTTATATATCCTGCTGGTTTTGAATCCCCATCATAATATGGTGCTTTGTATACTCCTACAGTTAGTTCATTTTTTTTCACTTTAGAAACTTCTACTTTATCAAATGAATATAATACATCTGCTACCGGCAGTTCATCTTTTGACACTTCAATCAGCAATTTACGTCTTAAAGGATTATATTCATCAGTAAAAGAATCACTATAGAACACTCCAAAGTTATCATAAATAATTATATCATTATCATACGCTACAGTCCACCACATTGTATTATTTAGATATTCTGACATAAAAGTACCAGTATAGGATTCCTGACAAGTCTTAAGATCCTTTGGAATATATGACGGAACAAAAGTATTTCCGAGATATGCAGTAACCTGTTCTGTATTCCATTTTTCTAAATGTGCTATATTCGGGTCATAATAAGCTATGTCACTTTCTAATGCCAAGCAAGAGTTGAAAAATATATGCCCATCGGTTAATTCAACTTCCTGAACATATTCTTCCAAGTCAGTCACAATATTTATATTATTTTCTCTTTTTAAATTCTTATCTTTATCTGAATAAGTAATAGAATCAGTTAATAATTTCTCCAATTTATCATACTCCATATCAGCAATTATAGAATAGTAAATTCCCATATCTGTTTGAATAAACTCTACTTTATTTAATCCATTTTCTATACCTGTCCGTATTCCGTTTTTTTGAAAATTGTTGTATAGTGCAAGAACTGGCGAAACTATTAATTTAAATGTTATAGGTGAGTCAGCACCTAATGTCATGTAAAGACCTCTAACATCCTTTTCCGGAATATGTATCCCCTTACACTCTATATTATCATAATTATTAATAATAGAATTTGACAAATAAAAATAATACGCCAAATCTTTCTTGGACTTCATCAAATGAAAACATTTCTAATTCATATTTTTTCCTTTAAAGTTTAATTTATTTAGCAGTAATATCAAACTACCTGCTTTTTTAATTAAATCATTGCCACTATAGTTATTATATGATATGCTACTTTCATTTG
>ENA-OQKV01000576-OQKV01000576.1-human-gut-metagenome-genome-assembly--contig:-NODE-576-length-13052-cov-2.876364_pt1 | contig 13052 bp, 10 predicted proteins | sample MGYA00242655_ERZ504811 | MGnify/ENA primary metagenome ERZ504811 (study PRJEB26092, sample SAMD00036406) | human gut metagenome | host: Homo sapiens | study: EMG produced TPA metagenomics assembly of...
AGAAGAAGTAAGACAGCAGATTTTTGAAAGCATCTATCCGTCTTGCAAAACATGTAGGATATAAGAATGCTGGGACATTAGAGTTTCTGGTAGATGCAGATAATAATGCATACTTTATCGAGATGAACCCTCGTGTACAGGTAGAACATACGATCACAGAGATGGTAACAGGAATCGATATCGTACAGACACAGGTTCTTGTAGCAGAAGGATATTCTTTAGATTCTGAAGAGATCGGTATTGGATCTCAGGAGGAAGTGACATGTAATGGATACTCTATTCAGACACGTATCACAACAGAAGATCCAATGAATAACTTCCTGCCAGACACAGGTAAGATCACGGTATATCGTTCTGGAGCTGGTAACGGTATTCGATTAGATGGTGGTAACGCATATGCAGGAGCAGAGATTACACCATACTATGACAGCTTATTGGTAAAAGCGATCTCTCATGATCGTACATTTGGAAGAGCGGTTGACAAATCTATCCGTGTATTAAAAGAGATCCGTATTCGTGGAGTTAAGACAAATATCCCATTCTTGATCAATGTATTAAATAATGAGACATTCCGTGAGGGAAGATGCTATACAACATTTATTGAAGAAACGCCAGAATTATTCTTACTTCCAGAAAGTCAGGACAGAGCAACAAAGATCCTTGAATTTTTAGGAAATAAGATGGTGAATGTGCAGAAAGCCGTTCTTGACAAACCAGATTTTGAAGCAAGAACTCTTCCAAAGTATGATACGGAGAAGAAGATTTATGGTTCCAGAGACAAGTTCTTAGAGATGGGAGCTAAAGACTTCACACAGAGCCTGTTAAATGAGAAGAGATTACTGATCACAGATACAACAATGCGTGATGCACAGCAGTCTTTAATGGCAACACGTATGAGAACAAAAGATTTGATCGGAGCATCTGATGCGACAAACGCATTTATGGAGAATGCATTCTCTGTAGAGGCATGGGGTGGGGCTACTTATGATACAGCTTATCGTTTCTTAAAAGAGTCTCCATGGAAGAGATTAAAATTATTAAGACAACATATGCCAAATACATTGATCCAGATGTTACTTCGAGCATCTAATGCTGTAGGATACAGCAACTATCCAGATAATGTTGTTAAGAAATTCATCGAAGAAGCATCACAAAAAGGTGTAGATGTGTTCCGTATTTTTGACAGCTTAAACTGGGTTGAGAATATGAAGATGCCGATCGAGACAGCATTAAAGACAGGTAAGATCGTAGAAGGAACGATCTGCTACACAGGAGATATCACAGATCCAAACGAGACAAAATATACATTAGATTACTATGTAAAGAAAGCCAAAGAATTAGAAAGCTTAGGTGTTCATATCTTTACGATCAAAGATATGGCAGGTCTTGTAAAACCATATGCAGCGAAGAAACTTATTAGTGCATTAAAAGAAGAATTAAATATTCCAGTTAATCTTCATACACATGATTCTACTGGAAATGGTGTCAGCACATTATTAATGGCATCTGAAGCAGGACTAGATATTGCTGACTGTGCGATCGGTTCTATGAGTTCTATGACAAGTAACCCATGTATGAATTCATTAGTAGAAGCATTAAAAGGAACAGAGCGAGATACAGGACTTAATCCAGATGAATTAACAGAATTAAGTCAGTACTATGCAAGAATCCGCCCAATCTACAAACAGTTTGAGAGCGGAATGGATGCACCAAATACAGAGATTTACAAATATGAGATTCCAGGTGGACAGTACTCTAATCTGTTAGCACAGGTAAAAGAAATGGGTGCAGCGGAAGACTTTGAAGAGATCAAAGGTTTATATAAAGATGCGAACCAGCTGCTTGGAAATATCGTTAAAGTAACACCATCATCTAAAGTTGTTGGAGACTTTGCGATCTTTATGTTCAAGAATGGATTAACAAAAGAGAATATCTTAGAAGTTGGTAAAGATTTATCTTATCCAGATTCTGTTGTAGAATATTTTGAAGGTATGATCGGACAGCCAGAAGGTGGATTCCCAGAAGAATTACAGAAGATCGTATTAAAAGATAAGAAACCGATCGATGTGCGTCCAGGAAGTTTATTACCAGATGAAGATTTTGATTATATCGCAAAGGGATTAAAAGAAAACTTCTATACAGAGAATATGGAAGATCCAGATATCTTAAGCCAGAAGACATTAAGCTATGCGTTATATCCAAAAGTATATGAAGATTACTGTAGACATTTTGAGGCTTACAATGATGTAACAGGACTTGAAAGTCACGTATATTTCTATGGATTAAGAAAAGGTGAAGAGACAACACTGAAATTAGATGAAGGTAAATATCTGATCATCAAATTTATCGATATGACAGAGCCTGATGAAGATGGATACCGACTGTTAGACTTTGAAGTAAATGGATCTATCCGTGAGATCAAAGTTCTTGATAAGAATTTAGAGGTTAAGACAGACCGAAGAGTTAAAGCAGATAAATCTAATCCTGCACATCTTGGATCCACAATTCCAGGAACAGTTGGTAAAGTTCTTGTCAATGAAGGTGATGAGGTCACAGTGAATATGCCGCTGATGACAGTTGAAGCTATGAAGATGGAGACAACTGTTGTTTCTACGGTTAATGGTAAGGTTGATAAGATCTATGTCAAAGAAGGAGAACAGGTAAATCAGGAAGATCTGTTAATCTCTTTTGAAATTGATGAATAGAAATTGAATTAGATTTCATACTAAAGAAGGAAGTAAGAAGATGCTTCCTTCTTTTTTTAGTGCAAATTGCAGAGCATCGTTCTAAATAATAAAGATAAAAAATATGATACAGGAAGGTAAGATTTTGGTATGAAAGATAATGAGAGACAAGAAATAGAAAAATTTGGACAGTTGCAGGAAAATGGGATTTTTACGATGACTATCATTGGTGAGATCGAAGGGCATCAGTTATCTGCACAAAATGCAAAGACAACAAAATATGAACATATGATACCGGCTTTAGCAAAGGTTGAGCAGGATGAAAGTATAAAAGGAATCTTAATTTTGATCAATACGATCGGTGGAGATGTAGAATGTGGACTTGCGATCGCAGAGCTTATCGCATCTCTAAGCAAACCAACCGTATCGCTTGTTCTTGGAGGAAGTCATTCGATCGGAGTACCGCTTGCTGTGGCAGCAGATCATTCTTTTATTGTGAAAAGCGCAACAATGATGATTCATCCAGTGAGAAGTTCTGGAACATTTATCGGAGTTATTCAAAGTTATCGTAATATTGAAAAGATTCAAGATCGGATTACGACATTTATTAGTGATCATTGTAAAATGAAAAAGGAAAGAGTTGAAGAATTGATGCTTCATATTGGACAGCAGGTAAAAGATGTTGGTATGATCCTTTCAGGGGAGGAGGCAGTAAAAGAAGGATTGATTGATGAGATGGGTGGAATAAAAGAAGCAACAGACAGATTGATTGAAAATAATTAATCAGTCTGAAAATAAATAGAAAACTTGAATAAAAAACAGATAATACCTTTATAATATTCCTGTTTTGGTATATGATAAGAATAACAAATATGTTAAAAAAAACACAAACCATCTTAAGGCATCATTAGAGGAGGGAATATCATGAGAGGAATACAGACACCAGTTCGGAATGTGAGAAGAAGAATTTTCAAAGAGATCGCAAAGTTTGGTTACGAACAAAGAAACTTACAGGATCTTGAAGATCTTCCATATGAGATCGTACCTGGAGAAGTTGCAAAATATCGAGATAGCATTTACAGAGAACGAGCGATCGTAGGTGAGAGACTGAGGCTTGCCATGGGAATGTCATTAAATCCAGCGGATAAACCAACAAGAATTACGAAAGGAATTGATGAGAGCAATATTTCAGAGAAGTATTATGAGCCGCCACTTCTTCAGGTGATTCCATCTGCATGCAATGAATGTAAGGAGAAGGCATTTATTGTAGGAGAGCAGTGCCAGGGATGTATGGCCCATCCGTGTATGGAAGTTTGTCCGAAGAAGGCAATTAGTTTTAAGGATGGATATTCTTATATCGACCAGGAAAAATGTATCAAATGTGGACAATGTAAAAAGGTCTGTCCATATGGTGCGATTTATGAAAGAAAACGTCCTTGTGCAAATGCCTGTGGGGTTGGAGCAATCGAAACAGATTATGCAGGAAGAGCTAAGATCAATCCAGATAAATGTGTTTCTTGTGGTATGTGTATGGTAAATTGTCCGTTTGGAGCAATTGCAGATAAATCTCAGATTTACCAGTTGATCAAGGCAATGAATGAAGGTGCGGAAGTGATCGCGATCTTAGCACCTGCATTTGTCGGACAATTTGGACCAAAAGCAACGCCAAATAAGATAAAAGCTGCACTTCTTGATATTGGGTTTGCAGATGTGTGGGAAGTTGCAGTTGGAGCAGATGCAGGGGCCTTAGAAGAGGCAAAGCATTATGTTCAAAGTGTGGCTACAGGGAAACTGCCATTCTTGCTGACATCATGCTGCCCATCATGGTCTATGCTTGGAAAGAAATATTTTCCAGAGGTGATTGATGAAATTTCTAATGCACTAACACCAATGGTAGCAACGGCAAGAGCGGCAAGGATTGCATCTCCAAATGCAAAAATTGTTTTTGTAGGGCCATGTGTTGCCAAAAAGTTAGAAGCATCCAGACGGACAGTGCGAAGTGAGGTCGATTTTGTGATCACATTTGAAGAATTGGCTGGAATGTTTGATGCGAAAGAAATTGATTTTAACACATATGAAAAAGAAGAAGAGTTAAATGATGCCTTTGGAGCCGGACGTGGATATGCAGTTGCAAGTGGAGTAGCTGGAGCGATCAAGGCATGTATTGATGAATACTATCCTGGAACAGAAGTAAAGATCGATCATGTGGAAGGTCTTGCAGATTGTAAGAAAATGCTTTTACAGGCGAAAGCAGGAAAGAAAAAAGGCTATCTGATCGAAGGAATGGGATGTCCAGGTGGATGTGTTGCAGGAGCTGGAACCAATATACCAGTTATGAAAGCACAAATTCAGGTTAAGAAGTTTGTAAAAGAAGCGGAAGATTTTGTACCTCCAGAAACTGCACAATATTAAGAGGTTAAAAGAAAAGGGAAATGTATGGGAGATAAATACATTTCCCTTTTTCTATGGTGGGACTTGCGTATTTTGATAATTAATTGTAAAATAAGAAAATACGCAGATTATGTATACAAAATGTATACAAAGAGAGGTAACAATTTCTATGGCAGCAAAGAAGACAAGAAAGAGGAAGACATCTTCTGCAAAGAAACGGACACGCACAAGACAAAAAGATTTTGCACCGTTTTATAAAGAGATTGCAGTATTAGTTGTTTTTGCTCTTTTCATTTTTTTATTTTTAAGTAATTTTGGAATATGCGGATACATAGGAAACAGCATCAGTACATTTTTCTTTGGAGCGTTTGGAACGACTCATTACATCATTCCGGCGGTAAGCTTTATTCTGGCAATTTTATTGATCTCCAATGATTACAGCAGTCTTGCAGTGAAGAAGACATGTTTTGCGATCCTGCTGTTATGTATGGTATCCACAATTTTTCAGATGATATATAATATAGAAGTAAGAGATGCTTATTCAGCCTTTGTATTTAGTGGAAGAACCCACAGAGGAGGCGGGTATCTGGGTGCATTGATCTGTTCAATCCTTTATAAGGAACTGGGAGGGGCAGGAAGTGTTTTGGTTGTTTTATTGATCTCTGTAATCTCATTGATCCTTGTAACAGAGAGATCCTTACTTTCTTTCCTTAAGAAAGCAGTTGATTTCTTTACAGTAGAAGGATATGAAGAAGATATAGAAGAACGACTAGCGAAGAAGAAACGAAAAGCAAAAGAGGTGTCCAAAGAGGATAAAGAAACAGCACCGAGAAAGAAACGATCGATGCATATTCCGGATTTGCGATCTGGAAGACCGAAACCATCACAGGCATCTCCAATGCCTCCTATGGAACCAGAAGAGAAAACAAAACAAACACCGATACAGAAGGATTTTGATGATCTGATCGTTCAAGAAGAAACAGACAAAGAACCAAAAGAAATATTTGAACCAGTACAGTCGAATGCATCGAAGAGATCTCTTGTGAATAAGGATAAGAATACACCATCGAAACCAGTGGAGATTCTTCCGCAGGTTCGGACTAAAGAAGGAGATTATAAGTTTCCACCAGTATCTTTATTGGAGAAAGGAAAGAAAACAGCGGGAAATAACAAAGAAGAACTTCGTCAGACTGCACAAAAACTGCAAAAAACATTGGAAGATTTCGGAGTTCATGTTACAATTACCAATATTAGCTGTGGACCATCCGTTACACAGTTTGAATTACATCCAGAACAAGGTGTGAAAGTCAGCAAGATCGTAAATCTTGCGGATGATATTAAGTTAAACCTTGCAGCAGCAGATATTCGAATTGAAGCACCGATTCCAGGTAAATCAGCAATTGGAATCGAAGTTCCGAATAAGACAAACCAGATGGTAATGTTCAGGGAACTGATTGAGAATCAGGAATTTGCACAGGCAAGATCAAAGATTGCATTTGCAGTAGGAAAGAACCTTGCTGGACAGGTGATCGTGTCAGATATTTCCAAGATGCCGCATCTTTTGATCGCAGGAGCAACAGGTTCTGGTAAGTCAGTTTGTATTAATACATTGATCATGAGTATTTTATACAAGGCAACGCCAGATGAAGTGAAACTGATCATGATCGATCCAAAGGTCGTAGAATTAAGTGCATATCAGGGAATTCCACACTTGCTGATTCCGGTCGTTACAGATCCGAAGCAGGCATCCAGTGCGTTAAACTGGGCTGTGATGGAGATGGGAGAGCGATATAAGAAGTTTGCAGAAGTGAATGTAAGAAACTTAACTGGATATAATGAGAAGGTCGAGGAATCGATCAAGAATGGTATGGAAGGGGAAGATTTTAAGAAACTTCCGCAGATCGTTATCATTGTAGATGAGCTTGCAGACCTTATGATGGTTGCACCGGGTGAAGTAGAAGATGCGATCGTGCGCCTGTCACAGCTTGCCAGGGCAGCAGGAATTCATCTGGTGATCGCAACACAGAGACCATCTGTTAACGTCATTACAGGCCTGATCAAAGCGAATGTACCTTCAAGAATTGCATTTTCAGTATCATCAGGAGTCGATTCAAGAACAATTATCGATATGAATGGTGCAGAAAAGTTATTAGGAAAAGGTGATATGCTGTTCTATCCATCTGGATATCAGAAACCAATCCGTGTACAAGGTGCATTTGTCAGTGATGAAGAAGTCAGCAAGGTTGTAGAATTCTTAAAGGAAGAAAATAATGCCGAAGACAGCTATGGTGCAGACATTCAGGAAAAGATTCAGACAGCTGCGGTCAAAGCAGCAACATCGCAGGAAAGGGATGAATATTTTGAAAAAGCAGCTGAGTTTATTATTGACAAAGACAAGGCTTCGATTGCAAGTCTTCAAAGAGTCTTTAAGATTGGATTTAACCGTGCAGCAAGACTAATGGATCAGTTATGCGAAGCGGGAATCGTCGGAGAAGAAGAAGGAACCAAGCCAAGGAAAGTTCTTATGAGCGAAGAACAATTTGAACAATACAAAGAAGATTATCTATAGAAAGGAAACTATTATGAAAACAGATATTGAAATCGCACAGGAAGCCACATTATTACCGATCAAAGAAGTTGCAGCGAATATCGGGATCAAAGAAGACGACCTTGAATTATATGGAAAATACAAGGCCAAATTTGATTCTCATTTCATGGATGAAGTTAAGAATAACGAAGATGGGAAACTTGTTCTTGTGACAGCGATCAACCCAACTCCAGCAGGTGAAGGAAAGACAACAACAAGTGTCGGAGTATCCCAGGCGTTAAACAAACTTGGAAAGAAAACAATCTGTGCTCTTCGTGAGCCATCTCTTGGACCATGCTTTGGTATCAAAGGTGGAGCAGCCGGTGGTGGATATGCACAGGTTGTACCAATGGAAGATTTAAACCTTCATTTTACAGGGGATTTTCATGCGATCACATCTGCAAACAACTTATTAGCAGCAATGCTTGATAATCACATTCAGCAGGGAAATAAATTAAATATCGATACAAGAGATGTTGTATGGAAGAGATGTATTGATATGAATGACCGTGCATTAAGAAATACAGTCATCGGACTTGGACGTCGTGTGGATGGTGTTGTCCGTGAGGATCATTTTGTCATCACAGTAGCATCTGAGATCATGGCAATTCTTTGCCTTGCAAATGATATGGCAGATTTAAAAGAACGTTTAGGAAAGATCATCGTTGCATACAACATGGACCGTGAACCAGTCACAGCCAAAGACTTGAATGCAGTTGGAGCTATGGCGGCATTATTAAAAGATGCTATTAAACCAAATATGATCCAGACATTAGAGCATACACCAGCATTCGTACATGGTGGACCATTTGCCAATATCGCACATGGATGTAATAGCGTACAGGCTACAAAATTAGCGTTAAAATTAGCAGATATCGCAATTACAGAAGCAGGATTCGGTGCTGACCTTGGTGCAGAGAAATTTATGGATATTAAGTGTCAGATGGCTGATCTTCACCCAGATGCAGTTGTATTAGTAGCAACTGTACGTGCTTTAAAATACAATGGTGGAGTTCCAAAAGACAATCTGGCAGAAGAAAATATCGATGCGTTAAGCAAAGGTATCGTAAATCTTGAAAAACATATCGAGAACTTAAAATTGTTTGGAGTTCCTGTTGTTGTAACATTAAACCAGTTTGCAACAGATACAGAGGCAGAACTTACATTTATCAAGAATTTCTGCGAAGAAAGAGATTGTGATTTTGCATTATCTCAGGTATGGGAAAAAGGTGGAGAAGGTGGAATCGAACTTGCCAAAGCAATCCTTCGTACATTAGATAATAAAGAAAGCAATTACAAACCATTATATACATATGATGATACAACGATAGAAGAAAAGATCGAAACGATCGCAACTAAGATTTATGGAGCAGATAAAGTTGTATACACAGCAGCTGCAGCACGTCAGAAGAAGAGACTGACTGAACTTGGGTATGGAAATCTTCCAATCTGTATGGCGAAGAACCAGTATTCTTTATCTGATGATCCTAAGAAGCTTGGACGCCCAGAAGGATTTGATATTACGATCCGTGAGATTTATGTCAATGCAGGTGCAGGATTCTTAGTAGCCCTTGACAGGTGATGTCGATGACAACTGTCTGGACTTCCAAAGAAACCAAGCAGCAGAAGGAATCGATGTAAATGACGATGGAGTTATCACAGGATTATTCTAATCAACAAAAATAAAGCCAATATATACTTAAAAGAAATGACGAGGAAATACAATGCAGATATTGATGGAAAGAAGATTTCTCAGGAAATCAAAGATGAAGTAAAGAAGAAGTAGCGCAGCTGAAAGCAGAGGGAAAAGATATTGCGCTTGCTGTTATTCAGGTAGGAGCAGATCCTGCATCAAGTGTTTACGTACGCAATAAAAAACGTGCCTGCGAGTATGTAGGAATCGAGTCTGTAAGCTATGAGCTTCCAGAAGAGACAACACAGGAAGAATTAATGGCGATCGTGGATAAATGCAATAAGGATCCTAAGATCAACGGAATCCTAGTACAGCTTCCACTTCCAAAACATTTGGATGAAGATGAAGTATTATTAGCAATCGATCCTAAGAAAGATGTTGACGGATTCCATCCAGTCAGTGTTGGAAATATGGTGATCGGAGAAAAAGGATTCTTACCATGCACACCAGCCGGAGTGATCCAGTTATTAAAACGTTCTGGTGTCGAAATTGATGGGAAAGAATGTGTGGTAGTCGGAAGAAGTAACATTGTAGGAAAACCTATGGCAATGTTATTATTACGTGAGAACGGAACAGTGACTGTATGCCATTCTCATACAAAAGACTTAAAAGAAGTCTGCAAACGTGCAGATATCTTGGTTGTAGCAATTGGTAAACCAAAATTTATTGATGATTCTTATGTAAAAGATGGAGCAGTTGTCATTGATGTTGGAATCCACAGAAATGAAAATAACAAACTTTGTGGTGACGTAGATTATGACAAAGTTGCACCAAAGACATCTGCGATCACACCAGTTCCAGGTGGAGTTGGACCAATGACGATCGCAATGTTAATGAAAAACTGTGTAGAATCTAAGAAATTGTTTGGAGAGTAAGAGAAATGAAGATATTATTTATTTCGCTTGGATGTGATAAAAAACTTAGTAGACAGTGAAGTTATGCTTGGCCTTTTGACCAAGCATGGCTACACTTTGACCGACGATGAGACACAGGCAGATGTTATTGTAATTAATACATGCTGTTTCATCCATGATGCCAAAGAAGAAAGTATCAATACGATCTTAGAGATGGCACAGTACAAAGAACAGAATCTGAAGGCATTGGTTGTTGCTGGATGCCTCGCAGAACGTTATAAAGACGAGATCTTAAAAGAGATTCCAGAGATTGATGTCAGTTCTTGGAACAACAAGTTATGATTCTATTGTAGAAGCAGTGAATACCGCATTAGAAGAAAATACAGGGGAACATTTTGAACATTACGAAAGTATTGATTTATCTTCCAGATAATTCTGAAGTAGAACGTGTTGTAACAACAGGAAATCACATGGCATATTTAAAAATTGCTGAAGGTTGTGACAAGCGATGCAGCTATTGTATCATTCCAAAGATCCGCGGACGTTTCAGAAGTGTTCCAATGCAAGAACTGTTGAATGAGGCAAAGCGTTTAGCATCTGAAGGAGTGAAAGAATTAGTACTGGTAGCTCAGGAAACAACACTGTATGGCAAAGACCTGACAGGAGAAAAACAGCTTCCGTTATTACTTCATGAACTTTGCAAGATCGAAGGGATTGAATGGATTCGCCTGTTATACTGCTACCCAGAAGAGATCACAGATGAGCTGATCAAAGTGATCAAGACAGAAGAGAAAGTCTGCAATTACATTGACATGCCGATTCAGCATAGTGAGAATCGTATCTTACAGAGAATGGGAAGAAGAACATCAAGAGAAGATCTTGTAGCAGTGATCAAGAAACTTCGTAAAGAGATTCCTGATATCACGATCCGTACAACACTGATCACTGGATTTCCAGGAGAAAGCCAAGAAGATCATGAAGGATTAATGAACTTTGTAGAAGAATGTCAATTTGATCGTTTAGGAGTCTTTACTTATTCACCGGAAGAAGATACACTGGCAGCAACATTTGAGGATCAGATCGACGAAGAAGTCAAAGAAGAACGAAGAGATGAACTGATGAGTCTTCAGCAGGAGATTTCCTATGAACATACCCAGCAGTTAGTCGGTAAAACGATTAAAGTCATGGTAGAAGGATATTTATTTGAAGATGATATCTACGTTGGACGTTCTTATATGGATGCACCAAAGGTAGATGGATGTGTTTTTATAAATTCTCCAGAAGAATTGATGACAGGAGACTTTGTTTATGTTAAAATTACCCAGGGTAGAGAATATGATGTGATAGGAGAAGTAGATTATGAATTTACCAAATAAGTTAACAATTTTAAGAACACTTATGATCCCGGTATTCTTATTTTTCTTGCTGACAGATTGTGCAGGGGATTATAGCAAGTGGATCGCAGTTGTTGTATTTATTCTAGCGAGTCTTACAGACTTTTTAGATGGACATATTGCAAGAAAATACAATCTGGTAACAAACTTCGGAAAATTTATGGATCCATTGGCAGACAAATTATTAGTTTGTTCTGCAATGATCGCATTAGTTGGAATGCACCGTTTATCATCTATCGTAGCGATCATTATTATTGCAAGAGAATTTATCATTAGTGGATTCCGCCTGATCGCCTCTGATAATGGAATTGTTATCGCAGCCAGCTACTGGGGAAAATTTAAGACAAACTTTCAGATGTTTATGATCATTATGCTGATCATTGATCTTGGAACAAGCACAGCTGTGATGATCGAGAATATTTTGATCGTCATTGCAACAGCCCTGACAATTATTTCTTTAGTTGATTATTTGGTGAAGAATAAACAGGTATTATCTGAAGGAAATTAGATCCAGAAAGGAACAACAATTATGACAGCAGAAATTATTTGCGTAGGAACAGAGATTTTATTAGGAAACATCGTGAATACCAATGCTGCCTACTTATCAGAACGCTTAGCCTCATTGGGGATAAGCGTTTTTTTTGAGACGACAGTAGGCGACAATCCAGAAAGATTAGAAAATGTGATCAGACAGGGACTTGAAAGATCTGATATTTTGATCTTATCTGGTGGACTTGGACCAACGAAAGACGATCTTACAAAGGAAATTGCAACGAAAGCATGTGGACAGGAGCTTGTAGAAGATGAAGAAGCACTAAGACGCTTGAAAGAATATTTTGCGAGAAGTCATCGTAACATGACAGAGAATAATTTAAAACAGGCATTAGTGCCAGAAGATTGTACTGTTTTATATAACGAAAATGGAACAGCACCGGGAATGGTCATTCATGCAAAAGAAGGGAAGAAAGTAGTTTTACTCCCAGGACCTCCAAATGAACTGCTTCCAATGTTCCATGATCAGGTAGAACCGATCATAAAAGAATTAAGTTCAGAGGTATTATACTCCGATGTTGTGAAGATTGATTGTATGGGAGAAAGCCGCGTTGCAGCAGAGATTGAAGATTTGATCGAAAAGCAGACGAATCCTACAGTTGCCCCATATGCCAAATTAGGAGAAGTTCATCTTCGAGTGACAGCAAAAGCGGTAAGTGAAGATGAAGCAAAGAAGCTTGTTACACCAATAACAGAAGAATATACAGAAGATTTGGCCATAAGATTTTTACGACAAAAGAAGATGTAAACATTAGAAGATGTTAGTGGTTGATTATGTTAAGTAAACATCATTATACGATCGCAGCAGCAGATCCTGTACAGCGGGAATGTTTACAGCAAGGTTAGTTAATGTTGCAGGAGCATCGGATGTCTTAAATGTAAAGTTTTATTACATAT
>ENA-OQKV01000577-OQKV01000577.1-human-gut-metagenome-genome-assembly--contig:-NODE-577-length-13003-cov-6.550559_pt1 | contig 13003 bp, 12 predicted proteins | sample MGYA00242655_ERZ504811 | MGnify/ENA primary metagenome ERZ504811 (study PRJEB26092, sample SAMD00036406) | human gut metagenome | host: Homo sapiens | study: EMG produced TPA metagenomics assembly of...
CATCCAATGAAAAATTATTCGGACTGCGGCGCAGATGGCACAGGCGTTTCAGGCCGGCTTTACGGCATTGTATGTGCAGACAGCAGAAAAAACAGAAAAACACCGGAGGATCTGGCAAGGCTGCAGAAGCATGTTCGTCTGGCAGAGCAGAGCGGGGCAGAAATTGTAACGACACACAGTGAGGATATTGCCCTGCAGATTGCAGAATACGCAAGAATTTCCGAGGTGACGCGGATTGTCATTGGAAAGAGCATGATGAAGCAGGGCTATTTCCATCAGCGAAGGGTGTGGACCGAGCGTCTGACGGATCTTGTGCCTGATCTGGAAATTCACATCATTCCAGACTCAGACGTGTACCGGAGATATCAGAAACGAAAAAAATTTCTGGAGTGGATGGAGCTGCCTTCCTGGAAAGAACTGATGCTTACGGTTCTGATTCTGGCTGCTGCGACCGGAATTGGAGAAATCTTTTTTCGGCTCGGTTTTACCGATGCCAATATCATTACCGTATATTTGTTTGGCGTCATGCTGACATCTATTCTGACCAGCGGTTATACCTGTAGTGTAATCAGTTCTGTGGCAAGTGTTATCCTGTTTAATTATTTTATGACAGAGCCAAGGCTTTCGTTGTATGCGTATGGTTCCGGCTATCCGGTGACCTTTGCGATCATGCTTGGCACTTCAATCCTGACCAGTACGCTTGCTTTAAAATTGAAAGAAAATGCAAAGCTTTCTGCACGAGATGCCTTTCGAACCAAGATTCTTTTTAATACCAGCCAGCTTCTGCAAAAGGCAGAGGATGCGTCAGAAATTTTTGATATTACGGCAACGCAGCTGATAAAGCTTCTGGGAAGAAATCTGGTTGTGGCGCCGGTAGAAAAAAAGAAAAACGGCATTGTGCAGGGAACTCTTTATAACGCCGAAACAGGAATAAAATCAGAAAAAGTTTTTAATGTGAAAGAACAGGAAATCCTGCAGTGGGTTCTGAAAAACCGGAAACGGGCGGGAGCTATGACAGAACGTTTTTCTGAAGAACCGTATCTGTACCTTTCCATCTATGCGGCACAGAACAGATATGGTGTGATCGGCATTTTCATCGGACAAAAGCCACTGGATGCGTTTGAGAACAGTATCCTGCTTTCTGTTCTGGGAGAGTGCGCCATGGCACTGGATCGGGAACAAAGTGCGAGAGAAAAAGAAGAGGCGGCAGTCATGGCGAAAAATGAGCAGCTTCGGGTGAATCTGCTGCGGACGATTTCCCATGATCTGCGCACACCACTGACATCAATTCTCGGCAATGCAGACTCTTTGATCAGTAACTTTGACGCACTGGACGAAGGGATGCGGAAACAGATTTTTTCGGATATTTATGAGGATGCCGGATGGCTGATTGAACTGGTGGAAAATCTGCTTGCGCTTACGAAAATAGAAGATGGAAGTGTAAAACTGCAGTTATCCGATCAGGTGGTTGAGGATGTAGTCCGTGAGGCGCTGCGCCATGTAGAACGGCGGAAAAACGAACATAAAATTACGGTGGACTGCGGGGAAGATGTACTGCTCGCCCGCATGGATGCAAAGCTGATTGTACAGGTATTGGTAAACCTGATCAACAATGCAGTAAAATATACACAGGCAGGATCCAAGATCCGGATTACAGCCGGAAAAGAAGAAAAAAACGTATGGATTGCGGTGGAGGATAATGGACCCGGCATTCCGGCGGAGTGCAGGGAGCATGTATTTGAAATGTTCTATTCCGGAAAAAATAAGGTGAGTGACAGCCGCAGAAGCCTTGGCCTTGGGCTGGCGCTGTGCCGCTCCATTGTAAATGCGCATGGCGGGGAACTGGTGCTTCGTGACTGCGCTCCGCACGGCTGTCATTTTCGTTTTACGCTGCCGCTCAGTGAGGTGAATTTAAATGAATAAGACATTGATACTGGTCGTGGAAGACGATACGCCGGTCCACAACCTGATTACGACAACACTGAAAACACACGATTATAAATAACCACATTGGGGTCAGACCCCATTACTGTTTAGAAATTTTGTTCTTGTTTTGGCAATTCTGACACTGCAGACTGTGCTGAATGACAATATCAAAACGGCAGAAGATGTTGAAACTTATCTGGGTCTTAACACCCTGGTCGTTGTTCTGGATTTTGGAAGCAAAAAGAAATCCAGAAGACGAAGAAAAGACTGAACATAAACACAGAAAATTAAAAAGGAGCATCTCCGGTTTCGAACTTGAAACCTGGAGATGCTCCTTTTTCGTATGCTGCAGAATGAAAAATTATTCTCCCGCCACCGTCACATCCCGCAGCAGTACCGCACACGGTACCACGCGGTTGTTTATCTGCTGTGTCTCTTTCGAGAAAGTCAGATTTTTCAGCACATCGTCATAACGGGCGGAAAGTGATCCGCTGGTTGTCGGATGGGAGATGGTTCCGTCGCTCTCATACGCGAGCCTGATCTCACCGCCGCAGGTGCCGCTTACGGCATCCATATCAAACGCACTGAAATCGGTGATTTCTATATGCGGCATGCTGCGCAGCTCGTCGAGTGTTTTCGAACCGCCTTCAACTACCATGTTATTCATGGAAGTAGTATCCTTCATGCCGATATAATGGGCATGCTGAAGGCTGCCCCAGTAGGAGCGGCAGATGCCGTTTTCAAACAGAACGCGCTCGGCTACCGGCATACCGGTTTCGTCGTACGGCGCGTTTTTGGCAGAGCCGTCGAGCGTCGGCACGAGGCGGATATTCAGCGGATCAGCATCCGCGCCGGTGATGGATTCACCGATTTTTGCTTTTGCAACGCCCATATACTGATAAGAAGCGTTGGTATGCATGGCAAAATACTGGAAGAAGCGGCCGACGGCGTCTCCGCTTAAGAGAACATCGGCGTGCTCGTTCTGCCGGGTCGGAACAGCATTCAGACGCTGGCGGCCGGTGTGGAACATTCCGTGCACTTCGGCGATGATCTTCTCGGCAGATTTGTCGGAGAAGCGGAGATCCTTGTAGATCTCAATCTCATGATCATCCTTGCGGGAGTTTGTGACAACCTCGATCTCACAGTCAAAGCCGGAGAAGGTGACATCGACACCGCGGGAATTGCGGATGTGTGTCTGCTTCTGGTTGACGAAAATCTCATAAGAGTTTACGCGGGAATCCTCTTCCGATTTGATTTCCTGCATAGCCTGCACCAGTTTTACGAGTTTAGCGGTAAGATCGCGGGAAGCATCAGCCATGTCGGCGCTTGCCTGGGCATCCGATGGCTCTGCAACAGGGTACCATGGGTTCTGCACAAACTGTGCGGCGAACAGCGCCTGGTCAATTTCCTGCTGCATTTCTTCGCGGGAAATGCCCTGGTGGATTTCTTTTTCTGCGCTTCCGCGGAATTTCCCATCCTCACTGTCGACAAAGACAGTCAGAAACGTGTGCGTTACTTTTTTCGCGCGGCTCATGTCGAGCTTCTGACCGATGAAAAATGCCTCGCGGGATTCGGTCTGCTCTTCGCGGATCAGAAAGTCGCTGGCTTTGCTTGTTTTTAATACATCGTATAATTCGTTCATCAGCCTAACCTCACTTTACATTTCAGATACGGGCCGCCATCGCTGACTTTGACCCATTCTTTGTGACCTTTTCCGCACATGCCGGAGCCGAAGAGCTCTTCTTTGCCGGAAACCATGGAGATGCTCTTTAAGAGATCCGGAACGTAGCCGGTCAGGGTGACAGGAGATACGACTTTTCCGGTCAGCTTACCGTCTTTGATCTCGCGGCCGAGTCCGACCATGCACTGGATGCCCCAGTGTTTCGGGTCTTCCATACCGGACTGAACGCTTTCGAGAAGATAGCCGTGCTCAATCGAAGCGATCATATCATCGAGTTTGTCTGTGCCTGCGGTGAAGTAGGTGTTGGTCATACGGGAGTAGACTTTGCGCTCGAAGCTCTCGCGTTTTCCGTTTCCGGTCGGCGTGGTGCCGAGGCGGAGTGCGCTTACGAGATCGCTGATGCCGGTAACGAGTGTACCGTGGTCGATGACTGTGGTGTCGGTGCCGAGCGTTCCCTCATCATCAAAAAGATAACTGCTGACCTGCTGTGCGCCGACTGCTCCGTCGTGCATGGAGGAGAGCTGGGAGGCAACAGGCTTGCCGATATACTCTTTGGCGAGTGCGCGGTCTTTGACAAACATATCCATCTCGACACCGTGGCCGAATGCCTCGTGTGCAATCACGCCGGTGACATCCGGTGCGGTGATGACATCGTACATGCCAGGGGTGACCGGATCGGAGTGGAGCTTGTCGTACAGAACGGCGATGATTTCCTCAACAATCGCATCCATCTCATTTAAGATTTCCACGCCTTTCAGCCGGAGCAGGAACGGTACGACATATTCTGTTTCCGTTTTCTGTGCCGATTGCGGAAAGGGAGCCTCCGAGAAAGCGTAGGACTGCATCAGATCCTTTTTGGAGGAGAGGAACAGCTTGTTGACACGGGCAAAGCTGACGGTACTCTGGAATTCCAGAATTCCTTCATGGGCAGCGCCGGCGTCGCAGAGCTTCCGAAGGTGGGAGAGAATCTCCTCTGCGGAGACGGTCTCCGGGTCAATCTCGATTTCGTTCTGCATCGTTTTGGTGATGGCTTCTTCCTGCACGAGAGGAGACTCCATCTGCGCAATGCCGAGTGCCTTTAATGCCTGAAATTCGGATTTCAGCGCGGAAGTAATTTCCTCCGCAAGATCTGCGGCATCGGTGAGGTTGTTGAAGGAATATTCGGTGTAGGAACCGTCCTGCCATGCACGGACAACGAAGCCGCGTTCACAGAAGTGATAATCGCCGACGGTGGTCTGATGCATGCTGACGCGGTAGGTCGTGCCTTTGACATCGGTGCAGAGCACGCTGACATAATCGAATTCGCGCTCGAGCAGACGGATCAGTTCCTGAATCTGTGGTTTGATTTCCACAAGATAGGATGACATTGGAACCTGCATAAGTCTGGTGTCCTTTCTGGAGCCTGCCGGAGTGTTCGATAGAGAACCTGCGCCGGGGCTCAAAATAATAGAATCCGGAAAAAATAGTTTCGAAAAAATCCCGAACATAGTTTCATTATAGAAGTGGGAAATGGAAAAAGCAATAAAAAAAGGTTGACAAAATGAATTTTGATGATATACTTTGAATATCAAAACATTTGAAAAGAAAAATGTTTGAGAATGAAATAAGCAAGAGGACAGTAAGGTGAAAAACGGCAGAATTGCGGGAACCGGTTCTTACGTACCGGAGACGATATGGAAAAATGAAGATCTGGAAAAGATGGTGGAGACGAGCGATATCTGGATCCGGGAGCGGACAGGAATCGGTGCGCGCCACATAGCCGGGGAGGAGACGGTTGCCCAAATGGCAGCAAAAGCGGCGAGAAGAGCGCTGGAAAATGCCGGGATCTGTTCGACAGAACTGGATCTGATTCTCGTCGGAACCTCCTCGTCGGAGAGCATCTTTCCGAATACCGCCTGTCTTGTGCAGGATGAAATCGGTGCCTTCCGTGCCGCCTGTCTCGATGTCAGCGCCGCCTGCACCGGATTTCTTGCGGTGTATGAGCTGGGCCAGCTGTATATCCGGAGCGGCAAGGCAAAAAACGTGCTGCTGATCGGCGCAGATGCCCTGAGCCGTCTGGTGGACTGGAGTGACCGCGGAACCTGCATTCTGTTCGGGGACGGCGCGGGAGCCATTGTGCTGACGGCGGAGGAGCAGGAGACAAAAGCGTGCGAAAAGATCCATTCCGATGGAGAAAAAGGCGTGTCGCTGACCTGCGAAAAGGGAACGTATCTGCAGATGGACGGCCGTGCCGTGTTCCAGTTTGCTTTATCACGCGTGCCGGAAGTCATCCGCGAGGTGCTCGCGGAAGCCGACATGGCGGTCGAAGAGATTGATGCGTTTATCCTTCATCAGGCAAACAGCCGCATCATCGACGGCGTGGCAAAACGACTGAAAGCACCGAAAGAAAAATTTCCGCGGAATATCGAAGCATACGGCAATACATGTGCGGCGAGCATTCCGATTCTGCTGGATGAGTGGAACCGGTCCGGCAGAGCCAAAAAAGGACAGAGAATCGTTCTCTCCGGTTTCGGAGCAGGACTGATCTGGGGCGCGGCGTACCTGGAATGGTAAGAAACGTCCATATAAAATAAGAAGAATAAGAAAAAAAGTGAGGACAAAAACATGTTAGAAAAAGTAAAAGAAACCGTAGCAGAAGCACTGGGAGCAGACATCGATACCATCACAGCGGAGACTTCCTTCAAAGAGGATCTCGGAGCAGATTCCCTGGATCTGTTTGAAATGGTCATGTCCCTCGAGGACACCTGCGGCGTGGAAATCCCGACCGAGGATCTGGAAACGATGGTAACTGTCGGTGATGTTGCAGAGTATCTGGAGCAGCACAAAAACTAAGAAAGATCGGGAAGCAGGAGGAAGCGATTCATGATCACAGAAGTGACAAAATTACTCGGGATTCAGTATCCAGTCATTCAGGGCGGCATGGCCTGGGTGGCGGAGCATCATCTGGCAGCGGCAGTTTCCGAGGCCGGCGGCCTTGGCCTCATCGGAGCATCGGCGGCACCGGCAGAGTGGGTTCGGAATGAAATCCGCGAAGCAAAAAAACTGACGGACAAACCGTTCGGCGTCAACATCATGCTGATGAGCCCGTATGCGGATGAGGTGGCAAAAGTGGTTGCCGAGGAAGGCGTAAAAGTCGTTACGACGGGCGCAGGAAATCCGGAGAAATATATGGAACTGTGGAAAAACGCTGGTATCCGCGTCATCCCGGTGGTCGCTTCCGTGGCTCTTGCAAGACGAATGGAGCGCGCAGGCGCAGATGCCGTTGTGGCAGAAGGATGTGAGTCCGGCGGCCATATCGGCGAGACGACAACGATGGCACTTGTTCCGCAGGTGGCAGATGCCGTAAAAATCCCGGTCATTGCGGCCGGTGGAATTGCGGACGGACGCGGCATGGCAGCAGCCTTTATGCTGGGTGCCGAGGCGGTTCAGATGGGAACGCGTTTTGTCGCTTCGAAAGAGGCCGTTGTGCATGAAAATTACAAGCAGCTGGTGATCAAGGCGAAAGATATTGATACCCGCGTGACAGGCCGCACAACCGGTCATCCGGTGCGGGCGATCCGAAATGAGATGACACGCCATTATCTGGAACTGGAAAAAGAGGGAGCTCCGTTCGAAGAGCTGGAAAAACTGACGCTCGGCGGTCTTCGAAGAGCCGTTGTGGACGGTGATGTCAAAACCGGAAGCGTGATGTCCGGTCAGATTGCAGGTATGGTAAAAGACGAGAAAAGCTGCAAAGAAATCATAGAACAGATGATGAATGAGATGGAAGAACTTCTGAAAGGAGCACCGGCGCGGTTATGAGTAAAACAGCATTTATGTTTCCGGGACAGGGTTCCCAGTGTGTCGGCATGGGCGCGGATTTTTATGAAGCATGTCCGAAAGCGAGAGCCGTCTACGATATGGCATCCGAGCTGATCGGGATTGATATGAAAAAACTCTGTTTTGAGGAAAATGAACATCTGGATCAGACAGAGTTTACCCAGATTGCACTGCTGACAACCGGAATGGCGATGGAGCAGTCCATCCGGGCGTGTGGCCTTACGCCGGATGTGACAGCGGGCCTCAGCCTTGGCGAGTACAACGCGATTGTGTCCGCCGGCGGTATGGAAATGGCGGATGCGATGAAGGTCGTCCGCAGAAGAGGCATCCTGATGGAGGAGGCCGTTCCGGCAGGCGAGGGCGCGATGGCGGCGGTGCTCGGCATGAAAGATGCAAAAATCGAAAAGATTTTGAGCGGGATTTCCGGCGCCTACATTGCCAATTACAACTGCCCGGGTCAGATTGTCATCACCGGATATGAGGCGGCAGTGGCAGAGGCTTCGGAAAAGTTAAAAGAAGCAGGCGCAAAGCGGGTACTTCCGCTGAACGTAAGCGGCCCGTTCCATTCCCCGATGATGGAAGCTGCGTCCCAGGGGCTGACCGAAGCGCTCGAGGGTGTCGGCTTTATGGAGTTGAAGATTCCGTATGTGACGAATGTAACCGGCCAGTATGTGCGTGATACTGCACTGACGCGCGGCCTTCTGATCCAGCAGGTGGCATCCGGTGTGCGGTGGCAGCAGAGCATCGAGGCGATGATTGCGGACGGCGTTGATACCTTCGTGGAGATCGGACCGGGAAGAACACTGACCGGCTTTTTAAGAAAAATCAACCGGGATGTAAAAGGTTACAATATCCGCACCTATGAGGAAATGCATCAGGTGTGCGAAACTTTATTATAGATAGTGGATTATGCAGCAGGAGAATGAGATGTTAAGTGGAAAAACAGCAGTAGTAACGGGCGCATCCCGCGGAATCGGGCGTGCGATTGCAGAAAAACTGGCGGCGGAGGGAGCCTTTGTTGTCATCAATTACAATGGTTCAAAAGAGGCGGCCGAAACCGTGCTTGCGGGAATCCGCGCGGCAGGAGGAGACGGCTGCGTGATGCAGTGCAATGTATCGGATTTTGCGGCGTGTGAAGCGTGGATGAAGGAAATTCTTGCTTTGTATGGGAAAATCGATATTCTGGTCAACAACGCGGGCATCACAAAGGACGGCCTTCTGATGGGCATGTCGGAGGAAGCCTTCGACCGTGTCATTGAGACAAACCTCAAGGGAACGTTCAACTGCATCCGCTTTGCGGCACGGCCGATGATCCGCCAGAAGAGCGGCTGCATCATCAACATGGCTTCTGTGGTCGGCGTGGCAGGAAACGCCGGACAGGCAAATTATGCGGCATCGAAAGCAGGTGTGATCGGCCTGACGAAAACAGCGGCACGGGAACTGGCATCCCGCGGCATCCGCGTCAATGCGATTGCGCCGGGCTTTATTGAGACCGATATGACGGAGGTTCTTTCGGATAAAGTGAAAGAAGCATCCGTATCCCAGATTCCTCTCGGCCATTTCGGAAAGCCGGAGGATGTGGCAAACCTGGCCGCATTTCTGGCATCCGAAGCGGCAGCTTACATCACCGGACAGGTGATTCACTGCGACGGCGGCATGGTGATCTAAGAAAAGGAGAGTTGGAATGAAGAGAAGAGTAGTCATCACAGGGCTGGGTGCGGTAACCCCGATTGGAAATACCGTGGAGGAATTCTGGAACGGCGTCCGCAAGGGAGCCTGCGGAATCGGAACGATTACGAAATTTGATACAGCAGAATATAAAGTACATCTGGCAGGCGAGGTCAAAGGCTTCGTGGCAAAAGAACGCATGGATTTCAAGGCGGCAAGACGAATGGGAACTTTCTCCCAGTATGCCGTTGCGGCAGCAAAAGAAGCGTTTGCAGATGCCGGCATTTCCATGGAGAATGAAGATCCGTTCCGCGTCGGCGTTCTGGTGGGCTCCGGCGTCGGTGATCTGAATGCATGCGAGCAGGCGAAAGCCAAAATTGATGCCGGAAATCCGTCCCGCGTCAACCCGTTTACAGTTCCGGTGATGATTGCGAACATGGCGGCGGGAAACGTTGCGATTGCACTCGGCGCGAAAGGAAAATGTACCAGCGTGGTAACGGCGTGTGCGACAGGAACGCACTGCATTGGCGATGCCTTCCGCGCAATTCAGTACAACGACGCGGACATCTGTGTGGCAGGCGGCGCGGAGAGCGCAATTACGCCGGTCGGCGTGGCAGGCTTTTCGGCACTGACCGCACTTTCCGAGTCGGAAGATCCGCTGCGGGCTTCGATTCCGTTTGATAAAGACCGGAACGGTTTCGTCATGGGCGAGGGCGCCGGCATTCTCGTACTTGAGGAGCTGGAGCATGCGAAACAGCGCGGCGCGAAGATCTATGCAGAGGTAGTCGGATACGGCGCAACCTGCGATGCGTACCACATTACTTCTCCATTGGAAGATGGAAGCGGTGCGGCACGTGCGATGGAGCTTGCGATGGAAGAAGCGGGAGTAAAACCGGAAGAAGTTACTTATATTAATGCACACGGAACGTCCACACATCACAACGATCTGTTTGAAACGCGTGCGATCCGGAAAGCCTTCGGTGATGCGGCAGACCATGTGCTGGTCAACTCGACGAAATCGATGGTCGGTCATCTGCTCGGCGCGGCAGGCGGTGTGGAAGCTGTTGTCTGTGCGAAATCCATTCAGGACGGCTTCGTGCATCAGACGATTGGAACAAAGGAAGCAGATGCGGAATGCGATCTGAATTACTGCATCGGCGCTCCGGTGGAAACCGATGTGAAACTGGCAATGAGCAATTCCCTTGGTTTTGGCGGCCACAATGCGGTGCTGCTGTTTCAGAAATATGAATAAAGCGGCATCGTGTTCCGGTGCAGAAAGGAAAATAAGATGGAATTAGATCAGATTTTACAGTTGATTGATAAAGTTTCGGATTCTTCGCTGACCGCGTTTGATTACGAGGCTGATGGGATCAAGATTGCCATGGAGCATGGAAAAGCAGCTCCGGTGCAGGTGCAGATGAGCGGGGTTCCATCCGGTGCCGGTCTGCAGATGGCAGAGATGATGGGCGGAGCAAATGGCGTGACAGCGAAAGAAGCAGCCATGCCGGAGAGAAAAGAAACGGCAGGAAAAAGTACAGCGGCTGAGGATCACAGCGAAGCAGAAGAAGGCGTTTTTGTGACATCCCCGCTGGTCGGAACGTTTTATACAGCTCCGGCAGAGGATGCCGAGCCGTTTGTGAAGGTCGGCGACACCGTGAAAAAGGGACAGGTTGTAGCGATTGTGGAGGCCATGAAGCTGATGAATGAGATTGAGAGCGAAGTGGACGGCGTGATTGCGGAGGTTCTGGTGAAAAACGGCGAGATGGTTGATTACGGAAAACCGCTGTTCCGGGTAAAAGCGTAAAGCCGGGACGAGAAAGGAAGCAGCGAATGAACAGTTTGACAACGAAACAGATTCAGGAGATTATTCCACACAGACATCCGTTTCTGCTGGTGGATTACATAGAAGATTTTGAGCCGGGCGAATTCGGCATTGGGTATAAATGTGTGACGTACCGCGAGGATTTTTTTGCGGGTCATTTTCCGCAGGAGCCGGTGATGCCGGGCGTGCTGATTATCGAGGCGCTGGCGCAGGTCGGTGCGGTTGCGATTCTTTCTCTTGACGAGAATAAGGGAAAAATTGCATTTTTCGGCGGCATCAACAAGTGCCGCTTTAAGGGAAAAGTGAAACCGGGAGACAAGCTTCGTCTGGAGACGAAAATTATCCGCCACAAGGGACCGATGGGCGTCGGGGAAGCGGTTGCTTCGGTCGACGGCAAGGTGGTCGCGCAGGCGGAACTGACCTTTATGGTGGGGGCAGCACAATGATTCGAAAAGTTTTGATTGCAAACCGTGGGGAGATCGCGGTCCGGATTATCCGGGCATGCCGTGAGATGGGAATTCTCACGGTTGCTGTTTATTCGGAGGCGGACCGGGAGGCACTGCATGCGCAGCTCGCGGATGAGGCGGTGTGCATCGGGCCGGCGCCGTCGAAGGACAGTTATTTAAATATGGAACGTATTTTGAGTGCGGCGCTTGTGACGGGGGCGGATGCGATTCATCCGGGATTTGGATTCCTGTCGGAGAACAGCACGTTTGCGCGGAGATGCCAGGAGTGCCACATTACGTGGATTGGTCCATCTCCTGAGGTGATGGATCGGCTGGGTAATAAGTCTGAGGCACGAAATACGATGCAGGCAGCCGGTGTGCCGGTGATTCCGGGGACGAAGGAACCTGTTTTTGACTGGGAGACGGGTCTTTCTGAGGCCGACCGGATTGGTTTTCCGGTGATGATTAAGGCGGCGCTTGGAGGCGGCGGCAAGGGTATGCGCATGGCGGAGACGCGCGGGGAGTTCCAGAGTGCGTTTCAGACGGCGCAGAAGGAGGCTAAAAGTTCGTTTGCGGACGAGACGATGTATGTGGAGCGGCTGATTCGTCATCCGCGTCATGTGGAGTTTCAGATTATGGCGGACTCGTTCGGGAATGTGATTCATCTTGGGGAGCGGGACTGCTCGATTCAGAGGAATCATCAGAAGATGATTGAGGAGTCGCCTTGTGTGGCGATTGATGACACGCTGCGGGAGCGGATGGGCTCGGCGGCGGTCCGGGCGGCGAAGGCGGCGCATTATGCGAATGCGGGGACGATTGAGTTTCTGCTGGAGCCGGACGGGAATTTTTATTTTATGGAGATGAATACGCGGATTCAGGTGGAGCATCCGGTGACGGAGTGGGTCACGGGGGTGGATCTGATTCAGGAACAGCTTCGGGTGGCTTCGGGGATGCCGCTGTCGGTGACGCAGGGGGAGGTCCGGCTTTCGGGGCATGCGATTGAGTGCAGGATTAATGCGGAGAATCCGGCGAAGAATTTCAGGCCTTGTCCGGGGAAGATTACGGAGATGCATCTGCCTGGGGGATTTGGAGTACGGGTGGATACAGCGGCGTATGACGGGTATGTGATTCCGGCGTTTTATGATTCGATGCTGGCGAAATTGATTGTGCATGGGAGGACGCGTGAGGAGGCGATTGCGCGGATGAGGAGTGCGCTGGGGGAAGTCGTCATCGAGGGAGTCGACACTAACGTTGATTATTTGTATTCTATTTTAAATGAAGAGGAGTATCTGGCCGGGAGGGCGGATATTGAGTTTGTGGAGCGGTTGACGGAGAGATTGTGAGAGACGGACGCCGCCCGGCAGTACAGCAGAGGGGGACGGCGCGGTTTCAGAGGAAAGAAACACTAAGGTCTCCAGCATTTGCTAAAACCATTTTCAAAAATCCAAAACTCGCTGTCGCTCAGACAGTTGGATTTTTGAAAATAACGCAAATTCTGGAAGCCTAAGTGTTTCTATAGCAATCCCCGAAAATAATGCAAAAAATTCAGCACCGCAGAGCGTGAATTACTGCGTCACAGATTTTCGTCGTACCCCGGTACGCCTTCAAATCTGTTCCTTGCAATTCGCGCTCTGCAGCACT
>ENA-OQKV01000582-OQKV01000582.1-human-gut-metagenome-genome-assembly--contig:-NODE-582-length-12904-cov-3.271582_pt1 | contig 12904 bp, 11 predicted proteins | sample MGYA00242655_ERZ504811 | MGnify/ENA primary metagenome ERZ504811 (study PRJEB26092, sample SAMD00036406) | human gut metagenome | host: Homo sapiens | study: EMG produced TPA metagenomics assembly of...
CACCGGCCTGCTTGCCCACCACCTGCAGCTGGTCGATAGCGGCCGGACGGTAGATGTCGCAGGCCACCAGCATCGGGCGGCGGCCCTGCTTGATGTAGTATTTTGCAAGCTTTGCTGCGTGGGTCGTCTTACCGTTGCCCTGCAGGCCGCAGAGCATGATGATGGTCTGGCCCTTGTTCTTGATGACCAGACGAGGCGCTTCCTCGCCGCCCATCAGGGCGACCAGCTCCTCGTTGACGATCTTGACGACCTGCTGGGCAGGAGTCAGGCTCTCCATGACCTCCTGGCCCATGGCGCGCTCGGAGACCTTTGCGCAGAAATCCTTCGCCACCTTGTAGTTGACGTCGGCTTCCAGCAGGGCCATCCGGACCTCGCGCATGGCGGCTTTGATGTCCGCCTCGCTCAGTTTGCCGTGGCCGCGCAGCTTTTTGAACACACCGGCAAGGCGGTCGGTCAAAGATTCAAATGCCATTGTTCGGTGCTCCTCTCAAATCCGTTTTCAGCTCTCATTCACTTCGTCGATGGAGCGGATGAGCCCCAGCATCTTGTTCAGAGTGGCGGCATACTCGGTGGTGGTCAGCCGGGCGTTCGGGCCGGTGCATTCAAACCGGGCGTCGATGACCAGCTGCTCCAGCTCTTCCAGCGTCTGCTGCACCCGGCGGTACCGGGCCGCGAAGCCGACCTTTTCTTCCAGCTCCCTGAGAGCCGTTTCGCCATGCTTGATGGCGTCCCGCGCCCCCTGCCGGGTGATGCCGAAGTTTTCTCCGATCTCGCTGAGGGAGAGGTCATCGTTGTAATACTGGCGCAGCATCTCGCGCTGTTTGGGCGTGAGCACTTCGCCGTAAAAATCGAGCAGATAGCCCATTTCAAAGTCTTTTGCCATGTTCTGTCCTGCTCTGACCTCCGCTGTTTGTAAAGGTTTTTTGCTTTACATACGGAGTATAGCAGACGGGGTGTCCCTTGTCAAGGACTTTTTGCGTCATTTTGCCAAATTTTCTCCCGATTTTTCTCTTTTCTGCCCAAGCCCCGCTTGACGCTTCCTCTCCTTTGCGTTAAAGTTATAGGCGTAAGCTTTCCCCCGGACGCGAAAGGAGACCGCCCGTGCCTATCTACCCCAACATCTACCAGACCCTGCTGCCCGGCCCCATCGTCGAGCTGCGGGGCTATCTTGCGGCCTGCGGGCTGCGGGGGCGGCTGTACGCCTATCTGAACTACAACGGCCCCACCGGCACGGCGCGGGACGAGCTGGCTGAGGGGATGCTGGCGCTGGCCCTTGAGCGCGGGGCGCTGACCCCCGGCCAGACCATCGTGGAGGCCGTGTCAGGGCCTTTTGCCACAGCGCTGACGCTGGCGGGGCTGACGGCGGGCCACCCGGTGACGCTGGTCATGCCGGAGGACGCCCCCGCCATGCGGCAGGAGAGCCTGCTCCGCCTCGGAGCGCAGATCATCCATACCCCGGCCCAGGCGGGCCTTGCAGGCGCACGGGCGCTGGCAAAAGCCACCGCCGCCGAAAAGGGCTGGTACCATATGGACTGGCTCAGCAACGACGACAACCCCACCTATCACCGCCGGGTGACGGGGCCTGCACTGGTGCGCTCCATCGCGCGGGAGGGTTCCAGCATCGTGGACAGCATCGTCATCGGCGTGGGCAGCGGCGGCACCATCACCGGCGTGGGCGAAACGGTCAAGGCGTGGACGAATGACGTCCGTATCGTTGCCGTAGAGCCTTACGAGAGTCAGGCCCTGAGCAGCGGCCTCACCGGCTCCCACGGCATCCCGGACATCGGCTTCGGCCTCGTTCCCGGCAACTACAACTCCTATGTAGTGGACAACATCGCTGCCGTCACCACCGCCGACGCCGTCCGGGCGGCGCAGCGGGTCCTGCGCACCGATGCCATCCCGGCCTCCCCCAGCGCAGGTGCCGCCCTTCACGCAGCGGCCCAGTTTATCGCAAACGGCAAAAGCCGTTCGGCACTGGCCGTGTTCAGCGCACGCCAGAACATACTATAAAAAGGAAACGAGAAGAGATCCATGACAAAAGACATGACGACCGGAGCCATCACGCCCCTTCTGGTCAAATTCACCATCCCGCTGGTGCTGGGCAACCTGTTCCAGCTCACTTATAACGCCGCCGACAGCATCATCGTGGGCAAATTTGTCGGCGAAGACGCCCTTGCCGCCGTCGGCACCTCCAACCCGCTGATGACGCTGGCCATCCTCTTCATCAACGGTCTCTGCCTCGGTGCCGGCATCCTTGTCAGCACGGCCTATGGTGCCGGAGACACCCAGCGCGTGGAGCGTCAGGTCTCCACCACTGCCATCGCAGGCACGGTGTTCTCGCTGGTCTTTTCGGCCCTCTGCGTCCTGCTGGCGACGCCGCTGCTCCGGCTGATGCAGGTTCCGGAAGAGATCCTGCCCATCGCGGTGCAGTACCTCCGCATCGTCTTTGCGGGCCTCATCTTCACCTTCTTTTACAACTTCCTCGCCGCCACCATGCGGGCGCTGGGCGACAGCAAGAGCGCCCTTTACTTTCTGATGATAAGCGCCGTGCTGAACATCGGCGGCGACCTCTTCTTTGTCGAGGTGCTGGGCTGGGGCAGCGAAGGCTGCGCCCTCTCCACCGTCCTCAGCGAGGCGCTCTGCTGTGTGCTCTGCGTCGTCTATATCCAGTTCAAAGTTCCCGTCCTTCAGCTGGGGCGGCGCTGGTTCGTTTTTGACGGCTCTCTGCTGCGCAGCACCGTCCAGTACGGCTGGACCAGTGCCATGCAGCAGGCCACCGTCCAGCTGGGCAAGATCGCCGTGCAGGCCATCGTCAACACTCTGGGCATCAATGCAATGGCCGCTTTCACCGCCGCCAGCCGGGTGGACGACTTCACCTATATGCCCCAGCAGAACATCGCCCACGCTATGACCACCCTGATGGCCCAGAACCACGGTGCCGGCAAAAAGGAACGGGTGCGTCAGGGCTTTTTCTGCGGCCTGCGCATCGAGCTCATCTACGGTTTCTGCCTGATGGCCGTCTGCCTGCTCTTCGCCCGCCCCATCATCTCCCTCTTCGTGGATGACCCTGCCGTCATCGACCTGGGCGTCAAGTTCCTGCGGTGCGCCTCCCTCTTCTACCTGATGCCCGGCATGACCAACGGCATTCAGGGCGGCTTCCGCGGCCTCGGCGATTTGAAGATCACCCTGAACAGCAGCATGCTCAACATGGGCTTCCGCGTGGCCGCCGCCGCTGTGCTGGTGCTGGTGCTCAAGGTCGATCTGCAGATCATGCCCGTGAGCTACGGCATCGGCTGGCTGTCTATGCTGGTCTATGAGCTGCCCCTGCTCATCCGCTATATGAAAGAGGACAAGCTTTAACTCCGGCAAAAAAGAGCAGGGCGTGCGGCCATACGGCCGCACGCTCTGCTCTTTTTCGCTTTCAGGTTATTTACAAGAAGTTACTTATTCTTGTACATTTCCTCATAGTATTTCTGATAGTTGCCGCTGGTGATGTGCTCCATCCACTCCTCGTGGTCGAGGTACCAGTCGATGGTCAGGACGATGCCCTTCTCGAAGGGAGTCTCAGGATACCAGCCAAGGTCGTTCTTGATCTTGGTGGGGTCGATGCCGTAGCGGCGGTCATGGCCCAGACGGTCAGCGACGTGCTTGATGAGGTCTTCGCTGATGCCGTCGTCCTTCAGGCGGTCGTGCAGCTGCTCGATGATGGTCTTGACGATGAAGATGTTGGGGCGCTCGTTGTGGCCGCCGACATTGTAGACCTCGCCCACCTTGCCGCCGTTGCAGACCATATCAATGGCCTTGCAGTGGTCCTCAACGTACAGCCAGTCGCGGATCTGCATACCGTCACCGTAGACGGGCAGCTGCTTATGGTGCTTGACGTTGTTGATCATCAGCGGGATGAGCTTCTCGGGGAACTGGTAGGGGCCGTAGTTGTTGGAGCAGCGGGTGATGTTGATGGGCATACCGTAGGTGTCGTGGAATGCCATGACGAACATATCAGCGCTGGCCTTGGAGGAAGAGTAGGGGCTGTGGGGGCAGAGCGGGGTGGTCTCCATGAAGAAGCCCTCAGCGCCCAGAGCGCCGTAGACCTCATCGGTAGACACCTGCAGGTACTTCTTGCCCTCTTTCCAGGTCTTGGCGTCGGCGTCGTACCAGGCTTCCTTGGCGCGCTGCAGCAGGTTGACGGTACCCATCACGTTGCTCTGGACGAAAATTTCAGGGTTCTTGATGGAGCGGTCAACATGGCTCTCAGCGGCAAAGTTGATGACGTAATCGAAATCGTACTTTGCAAACAGGCTCTCGACCAGCTCCTTGTCGCAGATGTCGCCCTGCACAAAGACGTGGCGGGGGTCGCCCTCAACGTCCTTCAGGTTCTCGAGATTGCCGGCGTAGGTCAGCTTGTCGAGGTTGACCAGCAGGATCTCGGGGTATTTCTTGAGCATATAATGCACAAAGTTGGAACCGATAAAACCGGCGCAGCCGGTGATAAGATATTTTTTCATAAATTTCCTCTTTTATTTTCTGCAATTAGTCCGCATTTTCATTATTTTCACCAGTGGACAGACAATCTGCAATCTGACCCAGTGTCGAGTCCATTGAAGCCAGAATTTCATTGTTCGCTTTTGTATATTCCACTAAATCCGCAAATGAATACAACGTCCATACAGAAAGCATCGACAAAAACCAAACAACAACTGCAACGATTACCCCGAGCAGTAATCCTACCGCATTATTATCTGTAGCAACTGCGGCAGAATAAATAACCGCGCCCAAAACAATCGCAACAACACTGAAAAACATGCCTTGAATCGTCGCCCATGTTTTCAGTTTCTTTTCTGACTGGTTAAACATAATCTTTTTCCTCACAAAAGCCAATTAAGCTTTCATCCCGTTGTCGCCGTCCCAGTGCTCGAAGAAGCAGGCCAGCGCGTCCTTCCAGTCGCGGACGTCGTTGCCGACGGTGCAGCGGAGCATCCGGTTGTCCAGAGCGCTCCACTTGGGGCGGTCGGCGCTGTCCGGGTGCTTTGCCTTGTACTCTTCGCTAGTGCAGGGAGACACGGTGGCGTCCACGCCGGACAGGCGGATGATCTCCGATGCGAAATCATACCAGGAGCAGATACCCTCGCCGGTGCAGTGATACAGGCCGTACTCGTGGGTCACGCAGAGCTGCAGGATCTCGTGGGCCAGATCGACGGCGTTGGTGGGGTTGCCGCACTGGTCGTTGACGACTTCCAGCTTGCCGAACTTCTTGCCGGCGTTCACGATGGTCTTGACGAAGTTTTTGCCGTAGTAGCTGTAGAGCCAGGCCGTGCGGACGATGAAGTGGCGGTGGCAGAACTGCTCCACATACTTCTCACCCATGAGCTTGGTGGAGCCGTAGGCGCTGATGGGGCCGGGAATGGTGGCCTCATCCTGCGGGATGCCGCCGTTCTCGCGGCCGGAGAAGACGTAATCCGTAGAGACGTGTACCAGACGGGCGCCGGTCTTGGTGGCGGCCTGTGCCAGATTGCGGGGGCCGATGGCGTTGGCCTTGAAGGCAGCGTCATGGTTCACCTCGCAGCCGTCCACGTTGGTGAAAGCGGCGCAGTTGATGATGACGTCCGGGCGCTGACGGCGGATGAAGTCATCCACCATCTTGTAGTTGGTGATGTCCAGCTCCGGCAGGTCCACCGGAATGACCGTGGCGCTCACCAGCTTCTCGGGGATGGGGCCAAGCTCACTGCGGCCTTCCCGGAGCTGCTTGATGATCTCGGTGCCAAGCTGGCCTCTGCAGCCGGTAACAATGATTTTCATGCGGATACCGCCTCTCTTAATACTTCAGTTTGCCGTCGGCCACATTCTTGAGGTGCTGGCCGTAGGGGCTCTTGCCGTAGCGCTCTGCGCTTTCCAGCAGGGTGTCGCGGTCGATCCAGCCGTACTTGAATGCGATCTCCTCGGGGGCGCTGATCTTGATGCCCTGACGCTTCTCGATCATCCGCACAAAGTCGGCTGCCTCCACGAGGCTGTCCATCGTGCCGGTGTCCAGCCATGCAAAGCCGCGGCCCAGCAGCTGGACGTCCAGCTCATCCTGCTTGAGGTACATATCGTTCAGGGTCGTGATCTCCAGCTCACCGCGGGCGGAGGGCTTGACCTGCTTTGCCATCCTGACGACTTCCTTGTTGTAGAAGTACAGGCCGGTGATGGCGTAGTTGCTCTTGGGATGCTGGGGCTTCTCCTCGACGCTCAGTACCTTGCCGTTTGCGTCGAACTCCACGATGCCGAAGCGCTCGGGGTCCGGCACATAGTAGCCGAACACGGTGCAGCGGCCCTTGTTCTCGGCGTTGGAGACAGCATTCTTCAGAATCTTGGAGAAGCCGTTGCCGTAGAAGATGTTGTCGCCCAGGATCATTGCGCAGCAGTCGTCGCCGATGAACTCTTCACCGAGGATGAAAGCCTGAGCCAGGCCGTCCGGGGACGGCTGGACCTTATATTGCAGATGGATGCCGTACTGGCTGCCATCGCCCAGCAGCGCCTCGAAGCGGGGCGTGTCGGTGGGGGTCGAGATGATGAGGATGTCCTGGATGCCCGCAGCATGAGGGTGGACAGAGGATAATAGATCATCGGCTTGTCGTAGACGGGCAGCAGCTGTTTGCTGGTGACCATCGTCAGCGGATAGAGCCGGGTGCCGGCACCGCCGGCCAGAATGATACCTTTCATTTTTGTGCACTCCTTATATTATGAAATAAAAAAGTTGTGCAGCTTGTACAAGGCCCGACAGCGTATCCGCCGGGTCCTGTATGGATTCAAAGCGGAGCTGCGTCCGCTGTAAACAATGTTGGTGGTAATACGCCGCCAGCCGCCGGGCTTCCCGCGCCACGCGCGCTGGCAGGATCTCGCTGTGCACTGCTGGCAGGCTTGCGATAGTATTACACCTTATTCTACTATCAAATCGAAAAAAAAGCAAGGAAAGAGCGCCCTCCGCAAAAATTTTTGCGGAGAGCGCTCTTTTGTTTCATCAGCAAAGGCTCAGAACTTGAACCCCCACTTGTGGAAATACCGCAGCAGGCTCCCGGTCTGCCACAAAAAGGGCTTGAGGCTGCGGTGGGCTGCACGATGCCATGCATGGATGGCGGTGTACTGCGGCACGAGGTAGGCTTTGCCGGTGGTGCGCATCTTCTGGGTCAGGTCGGCATCCTCCACATACATGAAGTAGTGCTCATCGAAGCCGCCCACGGCCTTGAACTCCGCCGTCCGCACGGCGGAAAAGCTGCCGGTGCAGAACTCGATCTCAACGGGAGCGGACAGATCCTCCCCCTCCATCAAATACGCACGGTTATATTTCTCCCAGAATTTCAAAAACGGCAGCTGGCGGTAGACCATGGGCCGCAGCGCACAGCGCCGCAGCGGCAGGCTCTGGGAACGGCCATCCGGGAAGCGCAGCCCCGGCCGGGCCATCACAGCATCCGGGTGGGCGGCCATCCAGTCGGCCAAATCGCTGAGGGTATCAGCGGTGAGCTGGATGTCCGGATTCAGGATGAAGTGATAGTCGCTCGTCAGCTCCGGCAGGACGGTGTTGTGTCCGGTGCCGAAACCGCCGTTCTCCTTGCGGCAGCGCACCTCGACCTTTTGGCCGGGCTGAGTGCCCAAAGCGCCGCCCTTCACGGCGGCTTCGAGACGTGCGCCGCTGCCGTCGGGGCTGGCGTTGTCCACCAGATAGAGGGTCAGCGGGTGGCGGCGGGTGTATTGCAGCACCGTCTGCGCCGCCTTGAGGGCTTCGTCGCAGCCGTTATAGACAACGATACAGGCAGAGAGTTCCAAGTTCGTTCTCCTTATCATTCCAGCGGTAATATCTTCAGGCTGAAATCTTCGCGCTGAATGTCGAAGTTGGGATTGGTGCAGGGGTCGCCTGCAGCCAGCAGGTCGCCCCAGCGGGCCTGAAAACGCAGCACCTCGCCCTGAAAACGCTTCTGCTTTTCGGGGTTGTCCTCCATGCCGCGGCTCTTGCTCTCGTAGTGGTAGAGCTGGGCAAACGGGGTGAAGACGTTGGTGTAGCCTGCCTGACGGACGCGGACGCAGAAGTCCACATCGTTGAAGGCCACGGCATAGCTCTCGTCCAGACCGCCCACTTCGTCGTAGATCTCCTTGCGGATGAGCAGGCAGGCGGCGGTGTCAGCGTAGACGTCCTGCACATAGTTCAGGCGGCCCATATAGCCGTCGGAGCTGGCGGGATAGTACTTGTGCAGATGGCCCGCCACGCCGCCGATACCGAAGCCGACACCGGCGTGCTGGATGGTATCGTCCGGGTAGAGCAGCTTGGCACCCACGCAGCCCACCCGCTTCTGCTGGGCATACATGACCATCTCTTCCAGCCAGGCGGCGGTGATGACCTCGGTGTCGTTGTTGAGCAGAAGCAGATACTCACCGGTGGCGAACTTCTCGCCGAAGTTGTTCAGGGCGCTGTAATTGAAGCCCTTGCCCTCCCAGGTGACGACCTTGAGGTTATCGGGGTGCTCTTTCTGCATCCGCTGATAGGCCCGGAAGGTCTCGGGGGCCTTGCTGTTGTTCTCGATGAGGATGATCTCAAAATCCGGGTAGGTGGTGCGGGCGTAGATGGACTCCACGCAGGTCTCCAAGTCGCGGATGTGGTCGCAGGTGGGGATGAGGATGCTCACCCGGCCCGGATGGTCGATGGTGTAGTCGGTCTTGTAGTAGCCCGGCGTACCCGGGATGAGGGACACATCGTCCACGGCCACGCCGCAGCGGGCGTAATGAGCCTTGAGGGCGGCAATGCCCGCGTCGATGCAGTAGGTCTTGGCGGAGATGTCGCTGGCCGTGCTGCCGGGGCTGGAACGCCAGTAATAGAGGGCGTGGGGGATGTGGACGATCTTCCGGGCCGTCTCGGTCAGGCGGAGGAAGAGCTCATAATCCTGACTGCCGTTGTACTCCATCCGCTCCGGGCCGCCTGCGGCGTCCATCAGCCGGCGGCTGAAGAGGGTCAGGTGGCAGATATAGTTGTTGGAGCGGAGATTGTCCAGCATGAAGTCCGGCTTGAAGTGGTAGAGCACCACATTCTCCACCTTGCCCTCAAAGGTCGCCTCATCGGTATAGACGAAGTCGGCTCCCTGCTCTGCGATGGCCTTGGCCGCGTACCAGAGGGCGCAGGGATGGAGGATGTCGTCGTGGTCCAGCAGGGCGATGAAGTCGCCGGTGGCCATCTCGATGCCTTTGTTGGTATTGCCGGGGATGAGTTCATTCTTCTCCAGCTTCCTGTAGCGGATACGAGGGTCCACAGCGGCGCGCTGCTGCACCATCTCGCCCACGCCCGGGGCAGTGCCGGCATCCACACAGCAGAGCTCCCAGTTGCGGTAGGTCTGGTTCACGACGGAATCCAGCAGCTCTTCGAGGAAGTCCAGCGGGGTGTTGTAGAGCGGCACCACGATGCTGATCTTGGGGCCTGCAGGCTGATTGCCTGCCTGCCGCACCAGCAGTTCCACCGGTGCGAACCGGTCGGCGCGCATGACCTTGCCCGGGAAGAGGGCGGCGTACTCGCGGCGGGCGCGGGCCAGTTCCCGCACACCCTCGATGCCGCCGCTGCGCAGCTCCCGCAGGAGCACGAAGAAGGGCAGAGTGTGCCAGAGCTGGCGGCTCTTGCTGACGACATAGCGCATGGGCCATGTCATCTTCCAGAACTTCGAGCCGGTCACCTCGCCCAGTGCCTTTTCCAGCTGCTGCTCGTGGCTGCGGCTGAGCGAAAGGTCGCTGCGCAGCCGGGCGATGAGCTCGGCTTCCTCGCCGCTGGTGCGCTCAGCGCGCACCATCCGGTCACGCAGGATGTCCATTTCCATCTCGTAGCCCCGCACCATCTTCAGCTGAGTGGGCTGGCTGGTGCAGAACAGCGCCGACTGCTGAGCGCGGCCCTTGCTGCGCCAGCCAAAATCGCGGAAATACCCTCTCTGAGCCAGCTGCTCGGCCCAGCCCGCCATAACGGTGCTCTCATCGCTCACCAGCAGCACCCGGGCGGGCAGGGTCTCGGGCAGCGTTTCCCACGCGGGGTCTGCCACCACCAGAAGCTCTGCCTCAGAGCTCTCTGTCCACTCTTCTGCCTCCACACCTGCACGGTGCAGGGCTTCCGTCAGCTTGGGCATCTGCTCTCCCAGCAGGGCCGCCGAGGCGGGGTTTGCCTCCTCCGCGATGCGCTGCGCCAGTGCGCGGCAGCGCTCCCGCTCCCGCTTTTCTTTCTTTTCCTTCTCCAACTGCATTCCGTTCTCTCCACCTGTTATTCTTTATCGTATCGCTCCCGCTTTGGAGCGTGAAACGCGAAATCGTCTGTCTCTTGTGTACAAGCGTGTACAGTATACCAAATCACGTCTCATTTGAGAAGTATTTTGCGCAATTCCTTTTGATTTTTTACATGCCCAGCAGGCGGCGCAGCCAGCTGAACAGACCGCCGCCGGAGCTCGTGCCGCTGCCCACCGTCCGGATGGAAACGCCGGAGTAGTAGTGCTTCAGGATGTCGCGGTAGCCCATCCCCTCCTCGGCGGCGTAGCCCACGGCGCCGCACTGGCTCATGCCCACGCCCGTGGCCGAAGCCGTAGTAGTACATACAGGGTACACCCGCTGCATCCGTGCTGAAATCGAAGCAGTAGCGGGAGGACACGAACTGGCCGATATAGCGGTAGCTGCGGCCATTGGACACCAGCGTATTGTACTGGACGAAGCCGCCGAGGTCTTTGTGGGTGGTGTCGGCGCTCTGGTAGGGCTCACCGGTGCGGCTGTCGTTGTACTCGACATAGTCATAATCCTTGCCGATGATGCGGCGCATCTTCTCGTGGTACTGGCGCTCATAGGGGCTTTCCACGCTCTTGAGATAAGGCACATCCGAGCCCCAGGCGTCGAGGCTGGAACAGGTGCCGTAGACGCCGGTCTGGGTGTTGTAGCCCGCGCTGGCCGACCAGACGGCGTCGATGACGCTGCCGTTGTAGGTCAGCACCTCATCCTTTACAGCCTCCACCGCCTTGCGGATGGCCGACCGGGCCGAGGACGGGATGTCCTCCACGGGGGTGTAGATGAGGGCGTTGGCCGAGGAGCCGTACTGCTTATGGTACTCGAGGTAGGAGTGGATGGCCACGGCCTGGGCCTTCCACGCCTCCTGCGCAGCGCTGGCGCTGACATAGCTGCCGATGGCACCAAGCTCCGTGTAGGTGATGCCCACCAGGCAGTCCACGAGGTCCAGCGACACGTTCCGGCGCAGGCCCTTGCCCTTGATGTTCAGATAGGGCAGTGTAATTTTATCTTTGGAGCCGAAGAGCCAGCTCAGACAATTTTCCTCTTCCTCAGGGATAAGGGTGGTGTTTGCACCGCCAATGGTGGTGGCACCGGGTGCGGCATCCTCGGCGAACGCCGCCGGGACAGCCACGCACAGCATCACAGCTGCCAGCACCAGCGCCGTCAGACGGCGCGCGAAACTCAGACTCTGCTTCACGGTCATTTCCTCCTGTGGTTTCTGGATCTTTCCATAGTTGTTATCAGTGTAACACACTGCGCCCCCGACGGCAAGGACGGAAGTTGTGCAAAAATGTGAAAAGACGCCTTTGCAAGCCGCCGAAATTATGATACAGTATAGCATGAGATGATATGCCCCCTTTGGCGGGCATGACAGGGAGGGCCGGAATGGACAGCAGAGAGTTATATCCCAGCGACGAGCAGCGGCGCCGCATCATGGACTTTATCATGGCGGCGGGCGAGACGCTGCTGGAAAACGGAGCAGAGGTCTTCCGGGTGGAGCAGACGATGGAGATCATGGCCCGCAGCTTCCATCTGCGGGAGTTCCACGTCTATGTGCTGACCAACGGCATCTTCGCCAGCGCCGGCACGGCAGAGATCGCCGAAGTGCGGAACGTGCCGGTGCGGACGACTCACTTGGGCCGGGTGGCCGCGGTGAACGCCCTTTCCCGCGAGATAGCAGCCGGGGGCGTCACACTGGACGAGGCTGAACACTGCCTGGCCGATGCCCGGCGCATCCCCTTCCCCAAGGGCAAGACCCAGCTCCTCGCCGGGATGAGCGGCACAGCCTGTTTTGCGCTCATCTTCGGCGGCACGATACGCTCGGCGCTGGCGGCAGCGGCAGCGGGTCTCATCGTCAGCGGCTATCTGCTGCTCTGTGAAAATCGGAGGCTTTCCAACGGCTTCCGCAAGATCTCGGCGGCAGCTCTCATTACATTGGTCTGCATTCTGGGGTGCCATCTGCTGGACACTGAGGCCAGCCACGCCATCATCGGCGCCCTGATGATATTGACCCCCGGCATCGCCTTCACCATGGGCATCCGGGATTTCGTGCAGGGCGACTACCTCTCCGGCACCATCCGGATGATAGACGCCCTGCTCATCGCGGCCAGCATCGCCATCGGCACCGGCCTCGTGCTGAGCCTTACTTCGATCCTGACGGGGGTGACGGTGGTATGATGACCTTGACAAGCACACAGATCGGCCAGCTGGTGGCACAGTTCTTTCTGGCCGGGGCGGGGACGCTGAGTTTCGCCGTCCTCTTCGCCTGCCCCCGGCGCACCCTCCCCTGCTGTGCGCTGGTGGGCGCGGTGGGCTGGTTCATCTATGAGCTGGCGGTCTTGTATGGGGCCGATGCCGCGGCAGCCTCCCTCATCGCAGTCATCCCGCTGACGCTGGTGTCCCGGCTCTTCGCCATCCTGCTCAAAAACGCCGGTAACGGTCTTTCTGCTGACCGGCATCTTCCCGCTGGTCCCCGGCGCGGGCATCTACTACACCGCCTACTATTTCATCCAGGGCGAGAATGCCCTTTCTCTGGCCAACGGCATCTCCACCTTCAAGGTCGCCGTCACGCTGGCTGTGGGCATCGCGCTGGTGCTGGGCCTGCCCATGCCCAGCGGCCACGCCTGGAAGCGGAAAT
>ENA-OQKV01000588-OQKV01000588.1-human-gut-metagenome-genome-assembly--contig:-NODE-588-length-12857-cov-4.731029_pt1 | contig 12857 bp, 7 predicted proteins | sample MGYA00242655_ERZ504811 | MGnify/ENA primary metagenome ERZ504811 (study PRJEB26092, sample SAMD00036406) | human gut metagenome | host: Homo sapiens | study: EMG produced TPA metagenomics assembly of...
AATAAAGGTGGCGCGAGCAGCACTTCATTATTGGGAGGAGCCATGCATATCAGGAAAAAGAGGAAGCGGGGCAGTTTTTTTCTCAGGCTGCAGCCTGCACTGCGTGTTCTGCCAGAACAGGGAGATTTCTGACGGAAAAGAGGGAAAGGTAATCAGTAAAGAGCGGCTGAGTGATATCTTTATGGAACTTGCTGACAAAGGCGCAAATAATATCAATCTGGTCACACCGGGGCAGTATATCCCTGATATAGTGTGGGTGGTAAACGATGCAAAAAGCCGCGGCATGAAGCTTCCTATTATATACAATACGAGCGGATATGAAAATGTGACAGAGCTAAAGCTGCTTGAGGGCATAGTGGATGTGTATCTTCCGGATTTTAAATATATGGACAGTACGCTTTCGGCAATGTATTCAAGGGCAAAAGATTATCCGTCTGTCGCAAAGCAGGCGCTTTCAGAGATGGTCAGGCAGCAGCCGGATGTCGTGATTGACGATGCGACAGGACTCATACAAAAGGGAGTTATTGTGCGGCAGCTTCTACTGCCGGGACATGTGAATGATGCAAAGGCTGTACTTAAGTACCTGTATGATACATATCATGATCACGTATATATAAGCATGATGAGCCAGTTTACGCCGATTGCACTAAAGGATTATCCTGAGATAAACCGCACAGTGACAAGGAGAGAGTATGAAAGGCTTGTTGACTATGCCCTCGAAATAGGAATCACGAATGCATTTATACAGGAGGGTGACGTGGCAAAGGACAGCTTCATTCCGGCATTTGACTGTGAGGGAGTATAATATTTACCGTTTTTCTTAATAAAATAGTAAGAATTGGCAGGCAAAAATGACTGGATTTTGTGACGCCGGTGTAGTACTATGGTTATGTGATATTTTTTAACTGTGAAGGTACTGAACAGTTACGATATTTTGTTATTACTCACATCCCGGTGTGACAGACGATAATGTTTTTAATCACACAGGATACATCATTCAATAGAGGATACAGTGATGAAAAATATAGGAGAACAGCAGATAATAATTGAATGTCCGAATACTATCTTTCATCTATACATTGACAGTGAGGATGAGCTTTCAAAGGTTAAGGTGTTTATGAACAATATGAAGAATGTTGATTCGATAAGTCTGCATGATATATACAACTGGTGCAACAGACAGCATGTGCAGTACACGACGACATTTAATTATGACAGTAAAATGACCTTGACAGAAATGATAAAATCCTACATATTTTACTTCAAACAGAAGCTTAGATATGTAAATAATAGTGATAGGATGATAGAAACATGAGATACCCTGAATTTCTAAAGGATAGAGGAACAATAGGCTTTGTGGCGCCTTCGATGGGCTGTACAACAGAGCCGTACAGGAGTGCCTTTGACAATGCCATTAAAAGGTTTCACAGCATGGGTTATAAGACGATAGAGGGACCTAACTGCAGGTGCGACAGTGGCATAGGTATCAGCAATACACCTAAGAAGTGCGCAGAAGAGCTGAATGAGAGCTATGCTTCTGCTGATAGTGATGTGCTTATATCCTGTGGTGGTGGCGAGCTGATGTGCGAGGTAGTGCCTTATATTGATTTTGAGCGCGTGAAACAGTCAAAGCCGAAATGGTACATGGGCTATTCCGACAACACGAATTTCACATTTTTGGAGGCTACTATTGCAGATACAGCAGGTATTTACGGGCCGTGTGCGGGCAGCTTTGGCATGGAGGTGTGGCATGAGTCACTTACCGATGCATTTAATCTGCTTTGTGGCAGGAAGCTTTCATTTACCAATTACCCTATGTGGGAGAAGGAATCGATAAAGGATGAGAATGCTCCGTTTGTGGGCTACAACCTGACTGAAAAGTCGTGCATCAGCTCTATTCCTGCGGTGGTAAAGGAAAGCAGGCTTACCATGAGAGGCAGGCTGCTTGGTGGCTGCATGGATTGTCTTATCAATCTGCTTGGTACATCGTTTGACCATGTAAGGGAATTTAATGAGCGCTACAGTAATGATGGTATCATATGGTTCCTTGAGGCCTGTGACCTTAATGTGATGGGCATGAGAAGGGCTATGTGGCAGATGAAAAATGCAGGATGGTTTTCAAATGTAAAGGGCTTTCTTATCGGACGCCCGGCGCACTTCGGAGAGGAAATGTTTGGCATAGACCACAGACAGGCGCTTTCATCACTGCTTAGAGAGTTTAATGTGCCAATCATCATGGATCTGGATATAGGTCATATGTCGCCGATGATGCCTGTGGTATGCGGAAGCATGGCAGATGTCAGCTTCGACGGAAGCAACTTTACAATTTCGTATGATATAGAGCAGTAGATTGGAGGAAAAATGATTAGATTAATAAAGAAAAAAGCAAAGAGTATTATATGTAGCGTGCTTGCTGCGGTTACACTGTTTACGATGAATCCGGCAGTATTTGCAACAGAGACAGCTACGCAGACTGATACAGTTTCAAGCGTTGATGTATCAGGCAGTGACAGCAGTGACGCAGCTGATAAGAGTAACACAGACAGTACTGCAGACAGCACAACTACAGCCGGCAGTGAGGCAAACGACAAGGTGACCATCAGCAAAAATGATAAGCCATACTTAAGTCTTGGAGCAGACCTCACACCGGATCAGAGAGCGACAGTGCTTGGATTTATGGGAATCGAGCTCACTGATCTGGACAAATACGATGTGGTCTATGTAAATAATGATGAGGAGCACAAGTACCTCGATTCATACATCAGCAAGAGCGAGATTGGCACAAGGTCACTTTCCTCAGTACTCATTACAGAGGATAAAAAGGGTGCGGGTCTTAGTGTTTCCACGCACAATATCAATTACTGTACGGTAGGAATGTACAAGAATGCGCTTGCCACAGCAGGCATAGCTGATGCTAAAATCATAGTCGCAGGCCCTTTCCCTATTTCCGGAACGGCAGCACTTGTAGGCACACTAAAGGCATACGAGGAGATGACAGGCAAGAAGCTTGACGACAAGGTGACAGACGCAGCGATGGATGAGCTTGTCACAACAGGAGAACTCAACAAGAGCATTGACGGCGATTCGCAGGATATCGAGGCAATGATTGCTGACCTAAAGAAGCAGCTTGCCGATGGAAAGCTCAAGGATGAGAGCCAGATAAAGGATGCGATAAAGGAGGCTGCAAAGGATTACGACCTGAAGCTTTCTGATGATGATATTGCAAAGCTTACATCTCTTTTAATGAAGCTAAAGGATGCCAATATCGACTGGGATTCAGTCATCAACCAGGCACAGGACTGGGCATCAAAGCTTGGCGATAAGATAAACGACCCGGGCTTCTGGGAAAAGATTGGTAACTTTTTCATTGATTTATGGGATAAGATAAAATCCCTGTTCAGCTAGAAAAGCTACAGGAGACAGTAAGAATAAGCAGAATATGAATCAGGCAACTCCCTGAAACGTAAGCATGAGCTGCACGTTTCAGGGAGTTTTTTATCATTAATAAAAAAATAATAAATTTCTGCCGAATACATTGATACAAAGGTCATATTCTATTATAATTAAATGGATAATGGATTAATGTAAACAATGCACATAAGAAAGATGGGATTTGATGATAAAGATAAATAAATTTCTGGCAGCCTCTGTCGTAACATTGTCATTAGCCGCATGTGACCTGGCACCATACAGCAGCATAGCAGTCTATGCGGATCAGGCGGCTAAGGTTGTGTGTGATGAGAGATACTGGGTAGCGGCGAGAAGCGGACCGGGAACAGAGTATGAGCTGGAGCACAAGCTTTCAAACGGCAAGGATATTACTATTCTTGAGCAGACCACAGGTGCAGACGGCAAGGTGTGGTACAAGGCAAAGTACAATCTGGCAGCAAATAACGAGGAGTGTGTAAGCTATATCAGGTCTGATTTTGTATCAGCAGGTACCGGCACAGCTGCATCAGACAATGCGCAGACAGGGAATGATTCGGCAGACACCGGCAATGCGGATGCCATACAGCAGAATAATGAGGAGCAGCTTGCCCTTGCAACCGCATCGGGAGCATATGCTACAGGTACGATTACAGGTGGCAATGTGTATGTCCGCAATGCAGCAGGCACATCCGGCACTACCAAGGTTGTTTCACTCAACTGGAATCATCAGGTTGACATAATTGGAGAGACTAAGGTAAACGGTGTGGTCTGGTATAATGTCAAGGGTACTTTAAACGGCAAGGCATTTACGGGCTGGACTATCAGTACATACATAAAGGTGACATACAATAATAGCGGAGACAATACTGATTTTGTCACGGCTATGAAGAATGCAGGCTTTCCTGACAGTTATATTCCAAACCTTACAGCTCTTCACAATAAGTATCCAAGCTGGACATTTGAGGCTGTGAATACAGGTTTGAATTGGGATACGGTGATTGAAAATGAAAGTGTAAACGGACTTAATCTGGTATCCAAATCAGCAGACAATGCCAAGAAATCCACAGCTGCCGGAGCATATAACTGGTCAACAAATACGTGGGTTGAGTACGAACCGGGATGGGTGTCAGCAAGCAGTGCCTATATTGCTTATCTCATGGATCCTAGGAACTTTCTTGATGAGACCAATATTTTTCAGTTTCAGAGTCTGGCATACAGTCCGAATGAGGCACTTGAAGGTGTCAAGTCCATAGTAAAAGGCACATTTATGGAGGGAACAAAGACCTATTCCAACAATGGCGAGAAAATCAATTATGCAAGCACATTCATGGATGTGGCAAAGAGCAGTGGAGTAAGTGCATACCATATAGCATCGCGTATAAAGCAGGAGCAGGGAAAAAAGGGAACGAGCCCTCTTATTTCGGGTACATATTCCGGATACGAAGGATATTATAATTATTTTAATTTTAGTGCAACCGGAAACACGAAGGATAAGATTTATAAAAATGGTCTGTCTTTTGCCAAGAAGCAGGGCTGGAATACAAGAGTAAAGTCCATAAACGGCGGAGCTGTAAAGGTGGGCAGCAATTATATAAATAAGGGTCAAAATACACTGTATTTTGAGAAGTTTAATGTAGTAAATACAAGCTCGCTGTATTTCCATCAGTACATGGGCAATGCCACAGCGGCTCTTACTGAGGGACAGAGTCTGGCTAAAGGATATTCAGACAGGAATCAGGCTTTTGTATTTAAAATACCTGTATACAACAATATGCCATCGTCAGCAGTGGGCTTCGATAAAGCTGGCGATACCAATAACTATCTGCAGTCGCTTGCGATAAGTGGTGTAACACTCACACCGGCCTTCAATGGAGCGACAACAAGCTATTCAGCAGTTGTTTCAAATGCTATAAGCTCAGTGACTGTTTCGGCAGATGCAGTTTCAGGAAACAGTGGTGTTTCAGGCACAGGAAGCTATTCGCTTGCTGTCGGAAATAATACAATTAAGGTAAAATGCAAGTCGCAAAGCGGTGATACAAGAACATACACTATCAATATAAACAGGCAGGCGGCATCTGCAAATAATGCAGGTGGCAATAATAATCAGAACAATAATAACCAAAATAATACAGATGTAAACATAACATCAGGTAAATACAGTATAGGTACTTATATTACAGGCATTGAGCCTGGAACCGTGCAGCTGATTTGTGAAGAATATAGCAGTATCAGCATCAGGTACTGTAAAGCTTTTGACAAGCTCAGGCTCAGAAAACAGCGGAAAGATTGCAACAGGCAATAAAGTGGCTGTTTATGATGCTTCAGGTAATCTGAAAAAGACATACGATATTGTTATATATGGAGATATCAATGGTGATGGTGCTGTAAATGCTCTTGATATGATTAAGCTCAACAGACATATTTTAGGAAAGGGAACACTCACAGGTGCTTATCTGGAGGCAGCTGATGCTAACAGAAAGCGTGATGGTGGAAATGCCCTTGATATGATAATCATGAACAGACACATACTGGGCAAATCAAAGATATCGCAGAATTAGAAATGTGAGGAAAGATATGAAGAAATTATTTGGATGTATATTATCACTTGTTGTGGCGGTGATGCTTGTTTTCACACCTGCCGAGCATGTATATGCGCAGGGACTTGGTCTCAGTGTCAGCTCAAGCTCTGTAGCTGTTGGAAAAACAGTTAAGGTGACTGTTTCCATGCCGTCTGGATATTTTGGCACTGTAGTTATCTCAAGCTCTGATGAGGGAGTACTGAGTAACGGAGGGGATGGTGTGGCCAATATTGGTGACGCCGCAGGATATCCCACATCGCAGTCATTTTCATTTACGGCGAAGGCTGCAGGAAGCTGCACTATAAAGGCATATTGTACAGTTGTAGGAGATGCAGAGGGCAACGATGCCGGAGGTGTAATTACCGGTGCCAGCACGAAGGTGACGGTAACAAGTGCTTCATCAAACAATGATTCAAACAGCAACAAGGATAACAAGGACAATTCCGGCAGCAATACCGGCAATGACAACAATGCGAATAAAGATAATGAAAACAAAGAGGAAAAGAAATCCTCAAACGCATCTCTTGGTTCGCTTGTTATCTCAGCAGGTACGCTTTCCCCTGAATTTTCTGCTGCGACAAAGGATTACACAGCTACAGTAGATTACAGCTGTTCAAGCCTTGCGGTTACAGCAAATCCGGCTGATTCCAAGGCGAGTGTGACATCCGTCACAGGCAATGATTCACTTGAGGTTGGAGAGAATACGGTCAGCGTTGTTGTGACAGCAGAGGACGGCAGCACAAGCACATACAATATAGTTGTTACCAGAAGAGCCGAGGATGATCCGGAGAATGCGGATAAGCAGGATAACTGGAAGAAGTTCAATATAAATGGAACAGAGTGGACTATGGTAAATGACATTCCTGAGGATGTTGTTCCTGAAGGCTTTGAGCACTCAAAGACAGTGATTGACGGTCTTGAATACAATACCCTTCATGGTACCTTTGGTGATATCACACTTGTGTATTTACAGTCAGAAAGCGGCAATGGGCTTTTTGTATATGATGCTGCCCAGAATGCAGCGTATGAGTATGTCCGTATCAATTCCGAGTCACATTTTATCGTAGTTTTACTGCCTAAGGTGGATGATGTGCCTGAAGGATATAATGAGGTCTCGCTCTCCATAGAGGGCAAGGGTGTGGCAACAGCCTACCAGACTAAAGTCGAAAAAAGCGATGATCAGACAAAGGATTTTTACCTCGTATACGCTATGAATGACAATGGTGAGAGTGGCTGGTACACATATGATAGCGTAGATGGCACATATATGAGAAATGAGCTCAGTACACCTACAGTGGCACAGGAGGAAAACGATACAACAAAGAGTGAGCTTGTCCCGGGAATTGCCAATAAATATCTTGTTTTAGCTGCAATACTGGTTCTTATTATCATTATTCTGGCATTACTTCTTCTGGTGGTTATTGTGAAAAATAAGAAGCGCACAGCTAATGAAGTAAATGATGAAGAAGACGATACAAAAGAGTTCGATATAGAAGAAAATGATATAGAAGCTAATGATGATGATGCTCAGGAATCTGCTGAAGAATCGCAGATAGATGAGATTCAGGAACCGGCTGAAGAATCGCAGATAGATGAGATTCAGGAACCGGCTGAAGAATCACAGGTAGATGAAATCCGGGAACCGGCTGAGGAATCTGGCGAAGAGTCACAGATAGCTGAGATTTTAGAATCTGACGATAATACGGAAAGTACAGAAGCATCCGATGCATCCTATGTCGGAAGAACAGTAGAAATTACATCCGATTTAAAGAAAACTGCTGAGAATGAAAAATCTGATTTTGATTCAAAAGAGGCTTCAGATCAGGAGAATGCTGCAGATGATGATACCTTGAAGAATCAGGTTCAAATGGCACTTGATGGCTTTGTCAATGATGGAAATAAGCCGTCTGAGACTATAGACAGCAGTGCAAAGGATGACAATGAAGATGACAGCGAAGATGATGATTTGCAGTTCATCGACTTAAATTAGTGAATATGACTGGAGGATATGACTTGAAACCATATACAAGTAAGGCTAAAAAAGCAATAGATTTGGCTGCACGTATATCAAAGAAAATGAATTACAGCTATGTTGGAACAGAGCACATACTGGCTGGCCTTATAAAAGAGGGCACCGGTGTGGCAGCTGAGATTCTAACAGCCTGCAATGTGGAATATGATAAGCTTATTTCGATGATTGAAGACCTGATTTCACCGGGGGATAACATCGAAGTGATGGACAGGGATGGCTATTCACCAAGGACACAGAGAGTATTGGAGCGCGCATCGGAGGAAGCCGATAGATTTGAGTGCAATGAGATAGGTACAGAACACTTGCTGATGGCTATAGTACTGCAGGGAGACTGTGCAGCTGCAAGACTTTTAAACACCATGGGTGTTAACAGTCAGAAGATGTTTATAGATATTCTTGGTGCGATGGGTGAGGATCCGTCTGCATACAGGGATCTGATGAAAAGTTACGGTACATCATACAATTCTGCGACTCCTGTATTAGATCAGTATTCCAGAGATTTGACAGATATGGCAGAGGCAGGGCTTCTTGACCCTGTTATAGGCAGAAAAAAGGAGATGGAGCGCGTTATCCAGATACTTTGCCGCCGTGGCAAAAACAATCCATGTCTGATTGGAGAGCCGGGAGTGGGTAAGACCGCTATAGTAGAAGGACTTGCGCAGGATATAGTCAGTGGCAATGTTCCGGATATTCTTTTGGGAAAGAGACTGGTTTCTCTTGATATGTCCGGGCTTGTAGCCAAATCAAAGTATCGTGGTGAGTTTGAGGAGCGTATCAAGAAGGTGATAAGCGAGGTTTCAAATGCCAAAAATGTACTGCTTTTCATTGATGAGCTTCACACTATAATAGGTGCAGGAGGAGCAGAAGGCTCGTTAGATGCATCTAACATATTAAAGCCTGCGCTTGCCAGAGGCGAGGTACAGGTAATCGGCGCCACTACCATAGAAGAGTACCGCAAATACGTGGAAAAGGATGCTGCGCTTGAGCGCCGTTTCCAGCCGGTGATGGTTGAGGAGCCGGGTGTGGATGAGACAATAGAGATACTCACAGGATTAAAGGGACTCTATGAAAAGCATCATGGTGTCATCATAACAGATGAGGGTGTGAAAGCGGCAGTAAGCCTTTCTGCACGATATATAAATGACAGATTTTTACCTGATAAGGCGATAGACCTGATGGATGAAGCGGCAGCCAGGATAAGGCTTAAGAATCTGACATCATCTGACGAGCTGCTTGCTCTGAAAAAAGAGATAACAGATAAGCAGAACCAATTGGAAAATGCTTTGTCGAAAGGAGATCTCGCAGCTGCCGGCGCGCTTATGTCAGAAAAGGAAGTGCTTGAAAATAAACAGCAGAAGCTTATGAGAAAGAACCGTCGCACAGGAGCTAAAAATCAGCCTGTAGTCGGCGAAAATGAGATAGCGGATGTAGTATCGGGATGGACCAAAATACCTGTAAATAAGCTTACAGAGTCAGAGGCAGGACGACTTGCAAAGCTTGAACAGATACTTCACAAGCGTGTAATAGGACAGGAGGAGGCTGTTTCTGCTGTCGCAAAGGCAGTCAGACGAGGCCGTGTTGGTTTAAAGGATCCTAAGAAGCCGATTGGCTCATTCCTGTTTTTGGGACCGACAGGAGTAGGTAAGACGGAGGTGTCAAAGGCGCTTGCTGAGGCTGTCTTTGGCAAAGAAGATGCCATGATACGTGTTGACATGTCAGAGTACATGGAAAAGCATAGTGTTTCAAAGATGATTGGTTCACCACCGGGATATGTGGGCCATGAGGAAGGCGGACAGCTCTCAGAGAAGGTCAGACGCAATCCTTTTTCTGTTATACTGTTTGATGAGATAGAAAAAGCACATCCTGATGTGTTCAATATACTTTTACAGGTGCTTGATGATGGTAGAATCACTGATTCACAGGGGCGCACGGTTGATTTCAAGAATACAATAATCATCATGACATCAAATGCAGGAGCTTCTTCTATTATAGAACCAAAGCGCCTTGGTTTTGGCGCTGGTGAGGATGAAAAGCAGGATCACGAGCGTATGAAGAACAGTGTCATGGAGGAGGTCCGCCGTATATTTAAACCTGAGTTTTTGAACCGGATCGACGAGACTATTGTATTTAGAGCTCTCAACAAGGATGACATGAAGCATATAGTGACACTTCTTGTAAAGGAGCTTAAGAAACGCTGTAAAGAACAGCTTGATATAGAGACTCACAGTGCGCGACAGTGCAAAATCCTTTATCGTGGACAAAGCCTATGACAGAAAATATGGCGCAAGACCTCTTAAACGAAAACTTCAGGAGGAGATTGAAGACCGTATGTCAGAGGATATTATTACCGGCAAAATTAAGCGCGGCAATAAGGTAATAATTTCTACGAAAAACAAACAAATTTCATTGACTGTTGAGTAGAATTGGATTTATAATTAATATATCAATATAGCTACGGGAGGATAAAAATGGCTGTAATAAGTGAATTAATCCGTACTGAGGAAAACGGAAAGCTCAGCTTCGGAGATTATACATTGGCTGCAAAGGCAAAGCTTGACAATTTTGAAAAGGATGGAGATATCTACAAGGTAAAGACCTTTAAGGAGATTACAAAGCTCGAAAGAAACGGACTCTTTGTATACGAGTCTGTTCCGGGAACAGCGGTTATGGATTTCGAGGAGACTGCTGATACAGTGACATTTACTGTGGAGGGACCTGAGGATGCTCAGATTACTCTTGGCCTTGAAGAGGAGACAGAGTACGAAATTGATATAGCTGGAGCTGTTGCAGGTACTATGAAGACAAATCTCGGCGGCAAGCTCAGCTTAAGCGTAGAGCTTGAGGGTGTTGATTCAGTCGATATCAAAGTATCAAGAAAATAGAGCATATTTTTAGCCCGGTGAAAGCCGGGCTTTTTGTATTTTATAAAGGAGAACAATATGGCAAAAGGAAAGACCTCTGTATTTTTCTGCCAGGAATGTGGTTATGAATCGGCAAAATGGATGGGACAGTGCCCGGCCTGTAAGGAATGGAATACATTTGTAGAGGAAACCGTAGATAAAAAGTCGATAAGCTCGTCGGGAAAAGTAAAAAAGAATCTAAGGCGGCACAGGTTCTGCCTCTTTCGGCAGTAAAAAGCGAGAAAGAGGAGCGTATAGTGACAGGTATAGCCGAGTTTGACAGAGTGCTTGGTGGAGGAATTGTGAGGGGTTCACTTGTGCTTGTGGGAGGAGATCCGGGTATAGGAAAATCCACGCTTCTACTTCAGGTATGCAGGGAACTTTCACAAAAAAAGGTGCCATTACTTTATGTGTCAGGTGAGGAATCTATGCATCAGATAAAGATGCGTGCCGACAGACTTGGTGATTTTACGGATTCGCTGGAGCTTTTATGTGAGACAAGTCTTGATATAGCAAAGGACGTGATTCAACGAAAAAAACCGGAGGTTGTTGTAATAGATTCCATCCAGACTATGTACAATGAGGAGATAGCGTCGGCACCGGGCAGTGTCTCACAGGTCAGGGAGACAACCGGAGTGCTTATGCAGCTTGCAAAGACTCTGGGTATTTCTGTTTTTATAGTAGGACATGTGACAAAGGATGGTGCGGTTGCGGGGCCGAGGACGTTAGAGCATATGGTTGATACTGTGCTTTATTTTGAGGGTGACAGGTATGAGTCGTACAGGATACTTAGAGGTGTTAAGAACAGATTTGGTTCGACCAATGAGATAGGCGTATTTGAAATGAAGGCGGAGGGACTTGTTGAGGTGGAAAATCCGTCGGAGTATATGCTTAGCGGTAAGCCCGAGGGAGCATCAGGATCAATTGTCACATGTTCCATAGAGGGAAGCCGTCCGATACTTCTCGAGATACAGGCTCTTGTATGTCACAGCTTTTTTAATAATCCAAGGCGTACAGCAAATGGTACAGATTATAATAAAGTAAATCTACTCATGGCGGTCCTTGAAAAAAGAGCCAACCTGTCACTGTCAGACTGTGACGCTTATGTGAATATAGCAGGCGGTATAAGGATGAACGAACCGGCGATAGACCTTGGGATAGTGCTTGCAATCGCATCAAGCAAAAAGGATATTATAGTGCGTGAGGATACCATATGCTTTGGAGAGGTGGGCTTAAGCGGAGAGGTGCGCGGAGTTACCATGTCCGAGCAGCGTGTGGCTGAGGCAAAGAAGCTTGGCTTTAAAAAGTGTATTGTTCCCAAAGTGTGTCTTGCAGGAGTGTCGCATATTAGTGGAATTGAGATTGTTGGTGTGGCAAATATCAAGGAAGCGATAGAGGCTGTCAGATAGTAATTGTGAGAATTGCATATAATAAACAGACAATTTAGAAAATTTGTGTTTTTTAAGATAGTTTTACTACTTTAATTAATTGCAGTAAATCCGTTGACATATGTGTGCCGGGATGATATTATATCAAAGCTGACTCGCGAGACACATTGAGTTGTAGAGCTTGTGAGTTACAATTTACAGACATAACTTTATAATATTGCTTTGAAATAAGCTGATTAAATAAGTTATGAAAAAAGTTCTTGACAAATGAAAAACATTTTGATAGAATAAACAAGCTGTCGCAAGACAGAGAACTTAAAACAGAGTTCAAAAAAACAAAAAGTGCTTGACAAACGAACAGCGATTTGATAAAATAATCAAGCTGTCGCAAGAGAGCAAAACAAAGAACATTGATAACTGAACAGTGAGAAACCTTGAAAGATTTTGAGAATCAATCAGAACGCTTCAATGAAAATTGAAGACCTTTAAAACAGTAAATTCAGATTCTATCTGAATGAACGAATTAGCC
>ENA-OQKV01000591-OQKV01000591.1-human-gut-metagenome-genome-assembly--contig:-NODE-591-length-12813-cov-4.611067_pt1 | contig 12813 bp, 12 predicted proteins | sample MGYA00242655_ERZ504811 | MGnify/ENA primary metagenome ERZ504811 (study PRJEB26092, sample SAMD00036406) | human gut metagenome | host: Homo sapiens | study: EMG produced TPA metagenomics assembly of...
AAAGCAGTAATGCATGGGTATGTCCGCAGATTTTGCAGTACACACGAACAACGGAAAGGGAGAGGATCCTGTCAGCAAGCTGGATGCTGCGTTTATAAGAGCCATGACGGATGAGACAGCCGGAGTGTCCACAGGTACATGAAATAAGGTTCAAATCAAGGGAATCAATTGTTTTATTGTAAAAATCCTGAGAAATAAGGTTGTAGTTTTCTGTTTTAACTGTTATCATAGGTATGTATGAATGTAGCGAGAGCTATGTTTAGGTGAAAGCAGAAACTAAACTTTGGTAGGGGAGGTTTCTGCTTTCTTAATTTCATGGTTACAAAACCATATGAGAACACAAGAGGTCTCAGAATAAAACAATTTGATGGAAAATACGTCAGATTCCTTTATTCCAAGACTTCTTTTATTTTGCCTGAAAAGTGAAAGATCAGTTTGTTATAGTGTGCCCGATAATATTACACATTTACAAAAGTTTTTATTGGAATTAGGACGAGGATTTTCTTTCGTTGCAAGGCAAAAAAGAATTACGTTTGATGGACGCCATTTTAGAATAGATCTTGTTTTTTACAATTATATTTTAAAATGCTTTGTGCTTATTGACTTGAAGATAGGTGATTTGACACATCAGGATTTAGGACAGATGCAAATGTATGTGCATTATTATGAACGAGAATTGATGAACGAAGGAGATAACCCGCCGATTGGAATTGTGTTATGTGCAGATAAGAGTGATGCAGTTGTACGATATACATTGCCAGAAGGTGAAACACAGGTCTTTGCTTCAAAATATAAACTATATCTTCCTTCAGAAGAAGAATTACTAAAAGAGTTAAAAAGGGAATATCAGGCAATGGAAGCTGCACAACCAGACAAAGAGTAAGAATAAAAACCTTATTGATTAATGGAGCAGATATGAAGACAGGCGTGAGTCATAAAAATATGACTTGCGTCTTTTTCTTTTTGCAGAAAGGAAGTGAAATAGAATGTCACAGATTTTTCGTGTGGAGCGAACAAAAAATTATACAGTAATGAGTAACCAGTATTTTAAAAACAAGAGCCTGTCATTAAAGGCAAAGGGATTGTTTTTGATGTTAAGTTTGCCGGATGACTGGAATTATAATATGCATGGGCTTGCATCTTTGAGCAGGGATGGAATTGATTCTGTCCGGTCTGCAATCAAAGAATTGGAACACTATGGATATGTGCAGCGAAATATTGTCAGAAACGAGTATGGACTGTTTACGGATACGGAGTATATTATCCGAGAAATTCCACTCGGACAAGAGAATGATTAGAGGATAAATAAAATCGGTTGATACTGTAATTTTTGTCCATATTGGGATTTCAGTCTATCGGAAAAGCCGATATGGGTACTTCAGCCCAACGGAAAACCAGTGATGGAAAATCCAATATCGGTTTATCCGAGACAATAAATAATGTATGTAATCAAGTATGAATTATAAAATAACCAATTAATCAATATGTTATGCGTCATACCGCTTGTACTAGAATGGCAGAATGTCGTATGGACGTAAAGGTTCTTCAATATATTATGGGGCACGCTCATATAGATGTAACAATGGAAGTGTATAATCATATTGGAGAATTGGCAAGAATTGAAAATGAGATTGCAAGGCTGGATAGTATGGCGTTAAATGACTTGACACCAAAAAATAAAAATTGGTGTCAAAACAGAAAAAAATCACAATTTTAGAAAAAATTAAGGACTGCAAACCATTGATTTTACTGGGTTTGCAAAAAAATACGAAAAATATTAGCACTCACCTCTTGATAATGGAAGTCGATTTTTGTCCTGTCTTGTGTATCTCAGAAATGCCTATTTTACAGGCTTTCGGAGTGATCAGACATTTTGTCTGGTATCGTAGAATAGCGTCAAATGAATTGCAAATGGTGTAAATTTGGTGTAAAAAATCAAAGAAAAAAGGAGAGTGCTAATAAAATGAAACTGACTTATACAAGTGTGAATGGATATCTGATTCCCAATCTCACCTATAAATCCGGTGAGCAGATGGAACAACTTGGCAAATATGGATTTTTACGCAGAGATTATTTGAAGAATCATAGAAATTCGCTGTATCAGGTGATGCTCCTGCAGGATAGTATTAGTGAGCATCTGCTGGAAGTAGACAAGGCAGCCAGGGAACGGGAAGAAATTATCATGAAGCAGTTGGAAGAAAAAGATCCATTGCCGGATAAGGAGAAAGATCAGATGGCATGGATAAGAGCTGCTAATCAACACAAAGCGATTGAGGAAGAGATTATTTTAAAGGAACTGATCTGTGTTTAACAAAGTTGAAGTTTGTAACTGAGGATTGAACAGGTAATTGGACAGATTAAAAATTTATTGAAAAAAGAATAAAATGTTTAGAGAAGGCGTGAGTGATAGAGATATTACTTACGCTTTTTCTTTTGAACTGGAAAGGAGGATGGGAGCATGGCACAGATTTTCCGTGTAGAGAGAACTAAGAATTTTACGGTAATGAGTAATCACCATTTCAAGAATAAGAATCTGACATTGAAAGCGAAAGGTCTATTATCCGGGAAGTTCCATTAGGAGAAGAAAATGATTAAGTGGAGAAGAGAAGTGCCTAAGAGCGGATAGTCCAATTTGGGATAATCAGGTCATAGGAAATTTCTATCTCCGGACATCAGAAAATAGGAAAACCAGATATGGTAAATTCCTTTTTGTCATGTCACGAATTTGATATTTTAAGTTCTTATTTTGTATATTAATGTGTTCTGATTTGATATTCTTTTATCACAGTAAAGATAGAATTGCAGATAGTAGGAATGGCTGCAATTTGTTTATAATAAGTGTGATAGGAGAATGTGAAGTATGAAATATGGTTTTTTTGACGAATCGAAAAAAGAATATGTGATCACAAGACCGGATACACCGGCACCTTGGGTGAACTATCTTGGATCTCCAGAATATGGAGCAATTATTTCTAATAATGCAGGTGGATATAGCTTTGCAAAATCAGGAGCGAACGGAAGAATTTTAAGATATGTCTTCAATCAGTTTGACCAGCCGGGAAGATATATCTACTTAAGAGATCAGGAGAGTGAAGATTATTGGTCAGCTTCCTGGCAGCCGGTAGGAAAAGATCTGAAATCTTATAAGAGTGAATGTCATCATGGTACAGCATACACAAAGATGATGGCTGATTATAGCGAGATCCATTCAGAAGTAAGATACTATGTTCCGCTGAATCAGTCTTATGAAGTGTGGAATCTTGCAGTGACAAATACCTCGGATCGCATGCGCAAGATCAATGTAACAGGCTATGCAGAATTTACAAACAACAGCAATTACGAGCAGGATCAGGTAAATCTTCAGTACTCTCAGTTCATTACAAGAACAGTGTTCCGTGGAAACCGTGTGCGGCAGATGATCCATGCCAATCTGGATCAGCTGGAAGATGGAAAAGATGTGGATGACAAGATCGTTGTTGACCGTTTCTTCGGACTTGCAGGTGCAAAGGTTGATTCCTGGTGTGGAAGCAGGGAAGGTTTCCTTGGAAGATATCATGGATACAACAATCCGGTCGGAGTGGAAGATGGTATTTTAAATTGTGAAGGAAATTATAATGAAAATGGATGTGGAGCATTAGCTACAATCCTGACTTTATATCCGGGAGAGACAAAAGAAATAGCATTTCTTGTTGGTATGAAAGAAGATGTTGATGCAGAAACAATCGTGTCTCGTTATGAGGATTGTGAAACAATCTGCAGAAATGAACTGGAAGAATTAATCCAGTACTGGCATGGACATCTGTCCCATTTCCAGGTGAAGACACCAAGCGAAGAATTTAATATAATGATCAATACATGGAATGCATATAACTGCTTTATGACATTTATCTGGTCACGTGCTGCATCCTTTACATATTGTGGACTGAGAAATGGATACGGTTATCGTGACACAGTACAGGATATCCAGGGTGTGATCCATCTGGCACCGGAGATGGCAGTAGAGAAGATCCGCTTCATGCTTTCTGCACAAGTAAATAATGGTGGAGGGCTTCCACTTGTAAAATTCACACACAATCCGGGACATGAGGATACACCGGATGATGCTTCTTATGTGCAGGAGACAGGACACCCGGCTTATCGTGCAGATGATGCGCTGTGGCTGTTCCCGACAGTATACAAATACATTTCCGAGACGGGAAATCTGGAATTTATCGATGAAGTGATTCCGTTTGCAAATAAAGAAGAAGGTACCGTGTACGAGCATTTGAAACGTGCAGTAGATTTCTCCATGAATCATCTTGGAAAGCATGGTATGCCGGCAGGCCTTTATGCTGACTGGAATGACTGCTTAAGACTCGGAAAAGATGGAGAGTCAACCTTCGTTGCATTACAGTTCTACTATGCAATGACAATTTTGAAGGAATTTGCTGAGTATAAGAAAGACACAGAATATCTGAATTATCTGGAGGAAAGTCAGAAGAAGCTGGAAAAACTGATCCAGGATCTCTGTTGGAACGAAGACCGCTTTATCCGTGGCTTCACAGAGGATGGTGAAGTGATCGGACAGCGCACAGATCCGGAGGCAAATATGTGGCTGAACCCACAGAGCTGGTCTGTGATCAGTGGGCTTGCAAATGAAGCGCAGGCAGATCTTGCACTTCAGAATGTATATGACAAACTGAATACAGAATATGGTGCAATCCTGATGGATCCTCCGTATCATGCACATGCATTTGACGGTGCACTGGCTGTGATCTACAATGCCGGAACAAAGGAAAATGCAGGAATTTTTTCACAGTCTCAGGGATGGATCATTCTTGCAGAGGCGCTTCGTGGACACGGAGAGAGAGCATTTAACTATTTTATTGAAAATGCACCGGCTGCACAGAATAATCGTGCAGAGATCAGAAGACTTGAACCATACTGCTATGGACAGTTTACAGAAGGAAAACACAGCCCGAACTTCGGCCGTTCTCATGTACACTGGCTGACAGGAACAGCATCTACGGTTATGGTGGGATGTGTAGAAGGAATTCTCGGAATGCGGCCAGACTTCTATGGACTGAAGATTGCTCCGTCAGTACCGAAAGAGTGGGAGGAATTTGAAATCGAAAAAGATTTCAGAGGTTCACATTTACATATCGTTGTGAAAAATCCGGGGCATGCAGAGTCAGGATGTGAAAAACTTTTCGTAAATGGAGAACAAATGAAAGATAATTATATTCCACAGGAGAAGTTAACAAAGACAACAGAGGTAGAATTATTCCTTTCTTAAATGAAATGACGAGGGACTGGACATGAGAAAAATCAATTTTACAGATAAAAACGGAACATTTACGATTACAAATCCGGAAAATTATAGTGGACTTTACTTACCACTGGCAGGAGAAGAAGGTCTGAAATCCAGTATTACACCAACTTTGGGGGGAGATAGTAAAACGGATCAGAATCATTTCCTTCTCGAACCTGTCAGCATTGAAAACCTTCACAATAACCGTGGCACCAGAAATTTCTGGTGTCGGGTAGAAGGAAAAGGCTACTGGTCAGCATGTGGAGTTTCAGCGGAGCAGGAGTTTGATAAATATACAGACAGACAGGATGAAAGCACTCTGGAAGCAGGCATGATGTGGCAGAAGTTGACAAGAACTTCAAAAAAATATCATCTTCAGTCAGAAATCACATCCTTTGTTTCTATTGATGGCACAACAGAGATCCAGCTGATCAAGATTACAAATCTTTCGGAAGAAGAACAGGAAGTAACACCGATCGTTGCCATTCCGGTTTATGGAAGAAGTGCAGATAATATTCGCGACCACAGACATGTTACATCACTTCTTCACAGAATCGACACGAAAGAATGTGGCGTAGAAGTTACACCGGTATTATCCTTTGATGAGCGTGGACATCAGAAAAATGATACGACTTATTTTGTATATGGTTTTACAGCAGAAGGAAATGCCCCGAAGGAGTTTTATCCGACTGTTGAAAGCTTTATTGGAGAGGGAGGTTCTTTCCTGATTCCGGAAGCAGTACGTGTAGAAAAAAAGGGATGTACCGCAGGCTGCCATCTGGAGGGGAAAGAGGCTGTTGGGGCATTCAGGTTTGAACGCAGAAAATTAAAAGCAAATGAATCAATAGAGTATGTTGTTCTTGCCGGAGCAACGGGAGAAAAGGCTTCCATTTCAAAAATCTGTACTCTATTTGGTACGAAGGAGCAAGCGGAAAACGAGCTTGCCAAAGTGAAAAAGTATTGGACAGAAAAAGTAAATGTAGAGTTTGAAACCGGTGATGAAGCTACAGACAATTATCTGAAGTGGATTTGCTTCCAGCCAATTTTAAGAAGAATTTATGGATGTTCCTTCCTTCCATATCACGATTATGGAAAAGGAGGAAGAGGCTGGAGAGATCTCTGGCAGGATTGCCTTGCACTTCTGATTATGAATCCCTCAAACGTCCGTCAGATGATCGTGGATAATTATGGCGGAGTAAGAATTGATGGAACAAATGCGACAATCATCGGAAATAAGCAGGGTGAGTTTATTGCAGACAGAAACAATATTACACGTGTCTGGATGGATCATGCATTCTGGCCATTTGTAACGACTCGTCTGTATCTGGATCAGACAGGAGATATGGAGGTTCTGTTTGAAAAGGTTCCGTATTTTAAAGATTTGCAGTCTATGAGAGGTACTGCACATGATAAGTTTTGGAACAGCGAATATGGACAGAAGCAGAAAACAGAAAGAGACCACATTTATTTCGGAACAGTTTTGGAGCATATTCTTTTACAGAATCTGTGTGCGTTCTATGATGTAGGAGAGCATAATGAAATGCGTCTTCATGGTGCCGACTGGAATGATGCACTGGACATGGCATGGGAGAAGGGTGAAAGTGTTGCATTTACTTGTGCTTATGCCGGAAATTTGAGAAATATTGCAAAAACACTCCGTCAGTTGGAAGAAATCAGTGGAAGCAGCAAGATTGAAATTGCACATGAGATGGAAGATCTTCTTGCAGGAAGCGTGGAACTGTATGAAGATGCAGCACGTAAGCAGGCACTCCTTGCAGGATACGCAAAGAAATGTGAACATAATATCAGTGGAGACACAATTGTTGTAAGACTGGATCAACTTGCTGCTAATCTTGAGGGAAAAGCAGACTGGATGATGAAAAACATCCGTGCCAACGAATGGGTGAAGGATGGAGAAGATGGCTGGTTCAATGGCTATTATGATAACCATGGCAGAAAAGTAGAAGGCGTTATGGATGAAAGCGTGAGAATGATGCTGACCGGACAAGTATTTGCCATTATGAGTGGAACGGCAACAGAAGATCAGGTGGAATCTATCTGCAGGAGTGCAGACAAGTATCTTTATGATCAGAAAGCCGGCGGATACCGTTTGAATACAAACTTCCATGAGGAAAAATTTGATCTTGGAAGAATGTTTGGATTTGCTTATGGCGAGAAAGAGAATGGAGCAGTGTTCTCACACATGGCTGTTATGTACTCAAATGCATTGTACCAGAGAGAATTTGCAAAAGAAGGAAATAAAGTACTTCAGGCACTTTTAGATGCAGCAATGGAATTTGATAACAGTAAGATGTATCCTGGACTTCCGGAATATTTTGATAATCAGGGAAGAGGCCTCTATGCATATCTGACAGGCGCTGCAAGCTGGTATATGCTTACCATGATCACAGAAGTGTTTGGGGTGAAAGGAGATTGCGGTGACTTGAAGATCGCACCTGCACTTATGCCGGAACAGTATAATCAGGATGGAAAAGCAGTACTTAAGATGACATTTGCCGGAAGGAACTTTGAGATTATATTCTATAATAAAGAAAAGAAAGAATTTAATCAGTTGAAGATCCGGAAAGCAGTTTGCGATGGAAAAGCATTAGAAATAGCAGCTGAAAGGTGTACAATACTTTCAAAGAGAGAGATTCAGATGCTTTCAGTGAAAGAGACACATAAGATTGAAATTGAATTAGTATAATCGACAGATTAAAAAAAGATAAAAATACTGTCAGAAAGAGAATTGCTTTCTGACAGTATTTTTTGTGGGAAAATCTGAGAATTCTTCTGAGAAGAAATCTGATGTTACCACATGCTTTTATAGTATTTGTCCCGGTACTTCTTTGGGGTGAGCCCGGTAAAGCTCTCGAATGTCTGGATGAAGTGACTCTGTGAAGAAAAAGCAAGATAATTTGCGATATCTACAATTGATTTATCTGAGTATCGCAGCAGATGAGTTGCTTTTTCTATCTTCTGCTCACGGATATAATCGCTGACAGAGACTCCCAGATTCTGCTTGAAAATGCGTGAAAGATAATTCGTGGAAAGTTCGGTGTGGTCAGCAAGAACCTGAATCGTGATTCTTTCTTTGATGTGACTGTAAATATAATCAACACATTGCATAACGGGTTTTGATAAAATGGAACTCTTTTTCTGAAGAATCATCTTACCTGTAAAATCCTTTGCCATCTCATGGTGAAGATCTGCAACCTGACGGATCGTTGTGCAGGAATCCATCTTCAGAATATAGAAGTCGCTGAGCCTGTAAGCCTGCTCTGGTTCGAGCCCGCCGTCGATACAATAACGGGTCAACATTGCAGCAGTGACAACAAAGTGGTATTTTATATTAGTAAGCGCATTACGGGACAGAACGCCTGTTCCTTCCAGGCGAATAAATTCATCTTCGGAACAGTTTTTAATGACTGCTTCCATGTCGCCGGAGCGTACAGCATTATAGAAAGAATATTCTACAGTTGGTGATCTGTGAAGCGTTTCTAATTCGTTGTTTTCGAGTTCTGCATTGTACCATTCATTAGATAAAGCCATAAAAACCTCCTTTTTTATATTATGACACGAATTTGATATTTTGTTAAGATAAATAATATAATCGGAGGAAAAAAGATGGTATATTTAGTTCAACACCAAGAAAAGCATAGCAGAGTGCTTAGATAAAGGAGGATTTATAAATGAAAAAGAGAGTTGTTGCGATTCTTATGGCAACAGTAGTTGCTGTTGGATTACTTGCCGGATGTGGAAGCAAAGGGGAAAATGGCGGAGAGGCCAGTACAGAAGAAGGAAAGGTAATTAACATTTATTCTTGGAATGATGAGTTCCGTGAGAGACTGGAAGCTGTATATCCTGAAGTTGAGTCAACATCCAAAGATGGAACTGTTACAACATTGAAAGATGGAACAGAGATCCACTGGATCATCAATCCAAATCAGGATGGTGTTTATCAGCAGAAACTTGATGAGGCACTTATGAAACAGGCAGATGCTGATACAGATGATAAAGTAGATATCTTCCTGTCAGAGACAGACTATGTATACAAATATACAGATGCTGAAGCAGACGCTGCAATGCCACTGAAGGATCTTGGAATTGATCCGGATAAAGATCTTGCAGATCAGTACGACTTCACAAGAACAACAGCATCTGATGCAGACGGAGTTCAGAGAGGATCTACATGGCAGTGCTGTCCGGGAACAATGGTTTACCGTCGTGATATTGCAAAAGAGGTATTCGGAACAGACGATCCGACTGCTGTAGGTGAAAAAGTAAAAGACTGGGATACTATGAAACAGACAGCAGAAGAACTGAAGCAGAAAGGATATTATGCATTTGCTTCTTATGCTGATACATTCCGTCTCTATGGAAACAACATTTCTGATTCATGGGTAAAAGATGGAGACACAAAGGTTACAGTTGATCCAATGATCATGCAGTGGATTAATGATTCAAAAGAATGGCTGGATGCAGGTTACTTAAACCCGACAGTAAAAGGTCAGTGGAATGATGACTGGAACAAAGCAATGGGAAGTCAGTCCAAAGTATTTGCATTCCTCTTCCCGGCATGGGGTATTGATTTCACACTGAAACCGAACTGGGATGGAGAAGACGGCGTATGGGCAGTAACAAACCCACCGCAGGAATACAACTGGGGAGGATCTTACATCCATGTTGCAACAGGTACAGATAATCCGGAACATGCAAAAGACATTATCCTTGCTGTGACAGCAAAAAAAGATAATCTGTTAAAGATCTCCCAGGATTACTCAGACTTTACAAATACAAAATCCGGTATGCAGGAAGCAGCAAACGATGATGCTACATATGGTTCAGAATTCCTTGGCGGACAGAACCCATTCCAGTATTTTGCACCAGTTGCTGAAAACATCAAGATCGCACCACTTTCCGCTTACGATCAGGGATGTGTGGAGTTGCTCCAGAACTCATTCAGCGATTACTTCCAGGGCGAAGTTGACTTTGAGAAAGCAAAATCAAACTTTGAAACAGCAATTAAAGAACGTTATCCTGACATTACAGAGGTTGTTTGGCCAGAATAATGTCTGGAATGAACAGATACTAACGCAGGGAGCTCTGTGACAACAGAGCCTCTGTTCTGTTAGAAGATATTGTGGAAAGGAAGAACCATTATGAAGAAAAGAAAAAAGTATTGATTATGGAAAATGGGGATATATATTTATTCTTCCTTTTTTCGTAACATACATTATTTTCTCATTGATACCGTTGATCGATACAGTAAGGTATAGTTTCTTTGAATATTACCGATCAGGAATTAAAGAGGTTGGACCGAATTTTATAGGAATGGAAAACTATGTGAGTCTTCTTCATTCAGATATGCTGAAATATGGAGCGAATACTTTAATTCTGTGGATGATCGGATTTATACCTCAGATTGTGATCGCGCTGGTACTTGCAGCGTGGTTCACTGATGTCCGATTAAAGATTAGAGGGCAGCAGTTTTTCAAAGTTGTCATTTATCTTCCAAACCTGATTATGGCATCTGCATTTGCATTGTTATTCTTTACAATGTTTTCAACAAATGGACCGATTAACTCAATTCTGATGTCAATCGGAATCCTGAAAAAACCGATCGATTTCCTTGGATCTGTATTTGGAACAAGATCGTTGATCGGATTTATGAACTTCCTGATGTGGTTTGGAAATACAACTATTATGTTGATGGCAGCAATTATGGGAATCAGTCAGGACGTCTTCGAGGCATCTGACCTGGATGGATGTAACAGTATCCAGAGATTCTTCTATATTACACTGCCTTTGATCCGTCCAATTCTGGCATATACATTGATCACATCCATTATTGGCGGACTTCAGATGTTCGATGTTCCTCAGATCCTGACAAATGGACAGGGTAACCCGAACAGAACATCCATGACTCTGATCATGTTCCTGAACAGTCATTTGAAGAGCAAAAACTATGGAATGGCCGGTGCACTTTCTGTATATCTGTTTGTCGTAAGTGCAATCCTCTGTTTCTTTGTATATCGTATGACAAATGATAACGATCCGGATGGTTCTAAGAAAGCAGCTAAGAAAAGAGCAAAAGCAGAAAGGAGAAAGAGATAATGAAATCAAAAACGAAGTCAAGTCGTGGACGTAGCATACTGGCACATACCGTATTGATTCTGTTATCTTTTATGTGTCTGTTTTTCTTCTATGTGTTGATTATAAATGCAACACGTTCTCATGCAGATCTGCAGAAGGGATTCTCAGCACTGCCGGGAAAATATTTCTTTACAAATCTAAAAAATGTAGCGAATGACGGAAGCTTCCCGATGTTCCGTGGTATTTTGAACAGTTTGATCGTATCAGGGTGTTCAGCAGCATTATGTACCTATTTTTCAGCTCTGACAGCATATGGACTTTATGCTTATGATTTTAAAGGGAAAAAAGTAGCATTTACATTTATTATGGCAATCCTTGTTATGCCTACACAGGTTACAGCAATGGGATTCCTGAAATTGGTTACGAACATGGGAATGTATGATTCTCTGCTTCCATTGATCATTCCATCAATTGCATCACCGGCTGTATTTTATTTCATGTACAGTTATCTGCAGTCTTCCCTTCCGATTTCTCTTGTAGAAGCGGCAAGAATAGATGGATCTGGAGAATTTAAGACATTTAACCACATTGTTCTTCCAATCATGAAGCCGGCAATTGCAGTTCAGGCAATCTTTACTTTCGTTGGTTCCTGGAACAATTACTTCGTTCCGGCTTTGATCATTCAGTCAAAGAATAAGATGACAGTCCCGATCCTGATCGCAACACTTCGTGGAGCAGACTATATGAACTTTGATATGGGTAAAATCTATATGATGATCACAGTAGCAATCGTGCCGATCATTATTATATACCTGCTGTTGTCTAAATATATTATTGCAGGAGTTACTCTTGGTGGAGTAAAAGAATAATAAGAATTAAGTTGTTGGAGGAAGGCTGTCATTTAGTGGGCAGCTTTTTTCTTACAGTTGGTGTATTTAAGGAGATGTGTAAATGGAAACAAATTTGAAACATAGTGGAACAAGAAGTACAGAAGTTTGCCAGCGTGAAATAGATCATGCAGTGTTTGCGCGTGAGGCAGCAGAAGAAGGAATTGTCCTGTTGAAAAATGAAGGACTTCTTCCATTAAAAAAAGATACAAAGATTGCACTTTTGGGAATTGGGGCAGAGAAGACGATCAAAGGTGGTACTGGTTCCGGAGATGTAAATAACAGAGAAAGTGTATCTATATATGCCGGAATGAAAGAAAAAAACGACTGATATTGTAAGCGAGGAGTGGCTGAAAGATTATCACAACCGTTATGAGCAGGCGAGAACAGAGTGGAAGGAGCAGATCTTAGAAGCTGCAAAACATGTAGACAATCCGTTTGATGCCTATGCTGCCAATCCATTTGCCATGCCGGATGGCCGTGCGGTGACAAATGAAGACATCAAGGATGCAGACGCCGTAGTTTATATTAGTAAGCGTA
>ENA-OQKV01000594-OQKV01000594.1-human-gut-metagenome-genome-assembly--contig:-NODE-594-length-12753-cov-3.274196_pt1 | contig 12753 bp, 9 predicted proteins | sample MGYA00242655_ERZ504811 | MGnify/ENA primary metagenome ERZ504811 (study PRJEB26092, sample SAMD00036406) | human gut metagenome | host: Homo sapiens | study: EMG produced TPA metagenomics assembly of...
TTTGTTATTATTATCAGGAACTCTCAGGTCTCCACGCCCTCGAACTGGCTGTTGTAGAGCTTGGCGTAGAAGCCGTTTGCAGCAAGCAGCTCGTCGTGGCTGCCCTGCTCCACAATGTGGCCGTCCTTCATCACAAGGATGACGTCCGCCTCGCGGATGGTGGAAAGGCGGTGCGCCACAATAAAGCTGGTACGGCCCTGCATCATGCGGGCAAAAGCTTTCTGGATACGCACCTCGGTGCGGGTATCAATGGAGGATGTTGCCTCGTCCAGAATCAGCATCGGCGGCAGGCAGAGCATCACGCGGGCGATGCACAGCAGCTGTTTCTGGCCCTGACTGATGTTGCCGCCGTCCTCGGCGATGACGGTGTCGTAGCCCTCGGGCAGGCGGCGGATAAAGCTGTCTGCATGGGCGGCTTTGGCTGCTGCCACGATCTCTTCAAGGCTTGCGTCCGGCTTGCCGTAGGCAATGTTTTCCCGCACGGTACCGGCCCGCAGCCATGTATCCTGCAGCACCATGCCGTAGCTGCCGCGCAGGGAAGCGCGGGTCACATCCCGGATGTCGGTGCCGGACACCTTGATGGAACCGCCGTTCACATCATAGAAGCGCATGAGCAGGTTGATGAGGGTGGTCTTGCCGCAGCCGGTAGGGCCGACGATGGCAATGCGCTGGCCGGGCTTTACGTCGAGGGAAAGGCCCTCGATCAGCGGGCGGTCGGGCAGGTAGCGGAAGGAAACATCCTCCAGCTGCACATGGCCGTCCGGCTGCAGCACGGAGGCGTTCTCGACTTCCGGCACCTGATCGTCGGCATCCAGCAGCTCGAACACGCGGGCGGCGCAGGCCAGAGCATTCTGCAGCTCCGTCACCACGCCGGAGATTTCGTTGAAGGGCTTGGTGTACTGGTTAGCGTAGCTCAAAAACACGCTCAGCTGGCCGATGGTGATGCCGCCCCGCACCGCGTACACGGCACCCACAAGGCCCACGCCTGCGTACACGATGTTATTCACAAAGCGGGTGGCGGGGTTGGTCAGGCTGGAAAAGAAGATGGCCTTCAGGCTCACGTCCTGCAGACGGCCATTCACCTCGTCAAAGGCGGTAAGGCTCTCGGCCTCGTGGCCGAAGGCCTGCACCACCTTCTGGCCCTCGATCATCTCGTTAACCAGCGCGGTCTGCTCGCCGCGCACGGCGCTCTGGCTCTGGAAGTAACCATAGCTGCGCTTGGCAAGGAAGCTTGCCACCACGAGGCTCAGCGGGGTGATGCAGACCACCACCAGCGTGATAGGGACATTCTGCTGCAGCATGAAGAGCAGGGTGCCGAGGATGGTCAGCACACCCGAGAACAGCTGGGTGAAGCCCATCAGCAGGCCGTCCGCGAAGGTATCCACATCGGCCACCATCCGGCTCACGATGTCGCCGGAAGGATGGCTGTCGAGGTAAGAGAGGGGAAGGGTCTGGATCTTCCGCATGGCGGCGTTGCGCAGGTCACGGCTGACTGCGAAGGTGATGCGGTTGTTGCAGACGCTCAGCAGCCACTGCGCAAAGGCGGCGACAACCGCCACCACGATGATCTCGTAGATGATGCGCAGCACGCCCGCGAAGTCCACGGCACCTTTGCCCAGCATCATGTCGATGGCACTGCCGCAGAGGATGGGGATATACAGCTGGGCCGCCACGCTCACAGCGGCCACGATGAGGCTGCACACCACGAAGAAGCCGTAGGGCTTGATCTTCTGCAGCACCCGGGTCATGGTGGCCTTCTGCTGTTCAGGGGTCAGCTTGCTTTTTGCTTTTGCACTCATTTCTGCGCATCCCCTTTCTTGAACTGGCTCTCGTAAATTTCCTTGTAGACCGGGCAGCTTTCCAGCAGCTCGGCGTGACGGCCAAGGCCCACCATGCGGCCATCGTCCAGCACGATGATCTGGTCGGCGTGCTGCAGGCTGGCGGCGCGCTGGCTGACGATGAAGACGGTCAGATCGCCCGGCAGAGCAGCCAGAGCCTTGCGCAGGGCTGCGTCGGTGGCGTAGTCCAGTGCGCTGGCGCTGTCGTCGAGGATGAGGATGTCCGGCTTGCCTACGAGGGCGCGGGCGATGGTCAGACGCTGTTTCTGGCCGCCGGAGAGGTTGCGTCCGCCCTGCTCCACCGGCTCGTCGAGGCCGAGGGGCTTGGCTTTCACGAACTCCGCAGCCTGTGCCGTTTCCAGCGCAGCCCAGAGGTCGGCGTCGGAGGCATTCTGGCTGCCCCAGAGCAGGTTGGAGCGGATGGTGCCGCCAAAGAGCTGGGCCTTCTGCATGACCACGGCCACCCTGCCGCGCAGGTCGGCGCGGGGGTACTGCCGGACCGGTCGGCCCATGATCTCCACACTGCCCTCAGTGGCGTCGTAGAAGCGGGGGATGAGGCTGATGAGGCTGGATTTGCCGCTGCCGGTGCCGCCGATGACGCCGATGGTCTGGCCGCGCCTGGCGGTGAAGCTGATGTCGGAGAGGCTGGGTGCGCCTGCGCCCTTGTAGGTCAGGCTCACATGGTCGAAACGGACGGCGTCGCCGGCCTTTTCCGCCGGAACATTGCCGGTGAGCTGGGCCGGGAACTCCATTCCGGGCTTTGTGTCCAGAACCGCCTGCACACGACCTGCACAGGCCAGAGCCTTGCTCACCTGAACGATGAGGTTGGCCAGCTTGACCAGCTCGACCAGGATCTGGTTCATGTAGTTGACCAGCGCGATGACGTCGCCGGAGGCCATGCCGCCGATGTTGATCTCGATGCTGCCTACATACAGCAGCGCCACGATGGCAAGGTTGATGATAACGTAGGTCAGCGGGTTCATCAGGGCGGAGATGTGGCCCACGTGGAGCTGCATTTTGGTCAGCAGCTCATTGGCGTCCTCGAAGCGGTCCACCTCGCTCTTTTCCTTGTCGAAGGCGCGGACGACGCGCACGCCGGTCAGGTTCTCGCGGGTGAGGCCAAGGACCCGGTCAAGGCGGGTCTGCACCGACTTATAGAGCGGACGGGTGATGACCATGACGCCGAAGACCACGACGCTCAGCAGCGGGATCGCCACCACGAAGATGAGGGCGGCGCGGAAGTTGACCGTAAAGGCCATGATCATGGCGCCAATCACCACGAAGGGGCTGCGCAGGAACAGACGGAGGAAGAGGTTCAATCCGCTCTGCACCTGATTGACGTCGCTGGTCATCCGGGTGATGAGGGTGCTGGTGCCCATGGTGTCCATCTCGGAAAAGCTCAGCGTCTGGATGTGCTCAAACAGCGCATGACGCAGACCGGTGGAATAACCCACGGCGGCTTTGGCCGAGAAGTATTGGGCCGTCAGGCTGCACGTGAGGCCGACGATGGCCAGAAGCAGCAGGATGCCGCACCGCACGAGGATGTAGTGAAAATCGTGGGCCGCGATACCCACGTTGACGATGTCGGCCATCACAAGCGGCACGAACAGGTCAAACGTAGCTTCCAGCATCTTGAAAAGCGGTGCAAGCACGCTCTCGCGCTTGTAATCGCTGAGATAGCGAAGCATTTTGTTCAAGGCTCGATACTCCCTTTCTTTAATTTCTTAATACATTTAGTCGAGACGCTCCTTATTATAACGCACTCCCAGCAGGAATGCTATGTTTTTGCCGAAGAAAACCGGCTCTGGAAGCAGATTTCGGCTCCGGAGATTGAGAAAACCGGAAAATCCTGCTATACTGGAAGGGAATCTCAACGGAAAGAATGGTGGATGCAATGGCAAAAGATGGTGCGGCACGGCTGCGGCTGCGCCCGGTGGGCGCGGCAGACCGCAAAAAGCTGCCGGAATACGGGCCGCTGGGTACGGGCTGTCCGGCGATAGAGCGGGCTGTGGCAGCGCTCTATAAGGGCCAGAACGAGGAGAGCTTCTGGGCACTGATGAACGCCATCAACTATGCCCTCGAGCTGGACACCAGGGTCCTGGTGCCGCTGGAAGCTGCGTCCGACCAGCCGGACGGGGCCGCCCCGTGGGCGGAGCATCCTGTCCCGGCGGAGAAAGCGAAAGACCTGCAGCCCTGGACCCTGCGCACCCAGAAGGGCCGGTGTTACCTGCCGGTGTTTACTTCCGTGAAGATGGCAGAGGCCGATAAAGGCACGGCCAGCCGCCCCATGGCGGAACGGCTTCTGGCTTCCGCCATGCAGATGGCGCTGGACTCGGACAGCATCGACGGCGTGGTCATCGACCCGTGGACCAGCTCTGCCACGCTGGACTGCTCGCTTTTGAACGGTCTGCTCCACGCCAGCCACGACACCGATGAGCCGGGCGAAGCGGAGCTGCGGGCCGGCAACCATGCCATGGCCGAGGAACGCTGGGACGACGCGATGCACTATTATCAGCTCTCTGCCGAAGAGGGCTGCGCCGAGGGCCTTGCCATGATGGGCGAGATGCTCTACGAGGGCCGGGGCTGCCGCAAGAGCCCTGCACAGGCCCGCAAGTTCTGGAAAAAAGCTGCCGACGCCGGCGATGTGGCCGCATGGGTGGCGCTGGGCGACGATGCCATGGTGCAGGGAAAAGGGGCCGGTGCGGCTCTGCGGGCCTACCGCAAGGCCCAGAAGCTCTGCGCCTCCACCCCCGACATCGCCTATATGCCGCAGGTCTGCCTGCGGGTGGCCCAGTATGAGACCCAGTATATCTCCCGCAAAAAGGCGCTGGCTCAGCTGGCTGAGGCGAAGCAGGGCTTCCTCGTCCGCAAAAAAGAGGGCGACGAGACGGCCCAGAGCTGGCTGGACGAGACGGAGACCGTCATCCGCCAGCTGCTTGAGAGAGAATGAGCGGAAACACAAAATCTTTACAAATGCTCTAAGAAATCGTCATACGGAACCGATATGATATTGAAGGAAAAATATGCGCGTCGCAAAAACAGAGAGGACGACCAGAATGAGCAAAGTGATCGGTATTGACCTTGGCACCACGAACAGCTGCGTGGCAGTGGTGGAGGGCGGCAAGCCCGTCGTCATCACCAACGCAGAGGGAGAGCGCACCACCCCCAGCGTGGTGGCGTTCACCAAAGACGGCGAGCGTCTGGTGGGCGGCGCGGCAAAGCGCCAGCTTGCTACCAACTCCGGCCGGACGGTGTCCAGCATCAAGCGGCATATGGGCAGCGACTACCGCGTCCACATCGACGGCAAAGACCTGACTCCGCAGGAGATCAGCGCTATGATCCTGACCAAGATACGCCGCGACGCCGAGAGCTACCTGGGTGAGCCGGTGACGGAGGCCGTCATCACCGTCCCCGCTTACTTTGACGACAGCCAGCGCAAGGCCACCCAGGATGCGGGCCGCATCGCAGGCCTGAACGTCCTGCGCATCATCAATGAGCCTACCGCCGCCGCCGTGGCCTACGGCCTTGACAACGAAGCGCCCCAGAAAATCCTGGTCTATGACCTCGGCGGCGGCACCTTCGACGTCTCCATCATCGAGATCGAAGACGGCACCTTCACGGTGCTGGCCACCGGCGGCGATACCCGCCTCGGCGGCGACGACTTCGACCAGCGCATCGTGGAATACGCCGTGGCAGAGTTCAAGAAATCGGACCGCATCGACCTCTCCCGCGACCCCGCCGCCATGGGACGCCTGAAAGAAGAGGCCGAAAAGGCCAAGAAAGAGCTCTCCAGCGCCCTCTCGGCCCAGCTCAATCTGCCCTTCATCGCGGTGGGCAAGGACGGCCCCCACCACCTGGATCTGACCATCTCCCGCCCCCAGTTCGAGATGATGACCGGCGACCTGATGGCACGGACGGTGGCCCCGGTGCAGAACGCACTGCGGGATGCCGGCATCTCGGCTTCGCAGCTGGGCAAAGTCCTTCTCGTCGGCGGCAGCACCCGGATGCCCGCCGTCGAGCGTCAGGTGAAGGAGCTGCTGGGCTGTGAGCCGAGCCACAGCCTCAACCCCGACGAGTGCGTGGCGATGGGTGCCGCTGTGCAGGGCGGTCTGCTGCAGGGCGGCGGCAAGCTGGCTGGCGCTTCCGGTGCAGCGGCGCAGGGCCTTGTGCTGATGGACGTCACCCCGCTGACCCTCTCCATCGAGACACTGGGCGGCGTGGCGACCCCCCTCATCACCCGCAACAGCATGATCCCCACCCGCAAGAGCCAGATATTCACTACGGCCCGCCCCATGCAGACCAGCGTGGAGATCAACGTCCTGCAGGGTGAGCGGCATTTCGCCCGCGACAATAAGAGCCTCGGCAAGTTCAAGCTGAACGGCATCCGGGCCAGCTTCTCGTCCAAGCCCCAGATCGAAGTCACCTTTGATATTGACGTCAACGGCGTTGTGAAAGTCTCGGCCAAAGACCTCGGCACTGGCCGGGAGCAGAACATCACCATCACCGGCAGCACGAACCTCTCGGAGAATGAGATCCAGCGCGCCATGGCCGACGCCGCCGCCTACGAGGCCGAGGACAGCCGCCGCAAAGAGCGGCTTGACCTCCACAATCAGGCCGAGGTGCTGGCTTACAAGGTGGACGAGGCCCTCTCCAAGTGCAAGAAGGAGCTGGATAAAGAGGAGAAGAACCGCATCAAAGCCGATGTGGCCAACCTCCGCCGCTGCCTGCGGAAGGATAAGCCCGAGAAGATGAACGAGACGGAAGAAGCGAACCTCCGTCAGGCCAAGAGCCAGCTCGAAGCATCTGCAAACCACCTGATGGTGCTCTATGCATCGGAGCAGAGCGAGAACAGCTCGGACGGGACCATTTGATAAACAGGAAGACCCCCGCTGTGTTTGCAGCGGGGGTCTTTTGCGTCTGAGGGAAAAGTATCGATGGAAAACAAAGAGGAGAGTGGGAAAAGCTTATCGGCCAACGATGAGGTCGCGGCGGCTGCGGAAGCCCACGGTGAGGTGAGCGCTGCTGCCGAGGTGGCGCAGGGTCACCTTGGTGCCGGGCTTCTGGTCCTGGCACAGCAGAGTCAGGTTCAGGGTGGTGGAAGTCTTGTCGGTCTTGAGCACCAGAGTGCTTACGCCCCGATTCATCAGGGTCTGCATGTCGAGGATGGTGGTGCGGAAGGTGGCGTTGTCATCGGGGACGTCCAGCGTCAGCACGCGGCCTTCCTGACGGGCGGTGTAGAGCACCTGCTTGCCCAGCAGGCCCTTGACGGTGTAGCGGGCTTCGCTCTTCTCCACCGGCGTGTCAGAGGGCAGGGGGGTCTCGTCGGAGATCATCATCACGTTGCCCTGAATGGGGTTCTCCACCGGGGAAGCGTAGCCGCCGTAGTTGGGGTCTACCTCCCCCACCGGAACGTCAGAGTGGAGGGCGATGTCGCCCTGAACCATGACCTCGGACGACTGAGGGGGCAGATAACCGGCAACAGTCGCGTCCTCGGCGTCGGCGGCAAAGGCACCCACGCTCATGGCGGCGGTCATGGTCAGCAGAGCGGCAGCAGCGGCAGCGCGGCGGGCAGTGTTCTTGTTCAGCAGTCTCATAGTAGTATCCTCCTGTAGTTGTAGGGAGTCAACCTCTCCGTCAGCGCTGACGCGCTGCCACCTCCCCTCGATAGGGGAGGCTTTGGCATATCGTAAAGCCTTGCCTCTTCGCCAGAGGCTCCCCTACCAGGGGAGCTGTCTGCGAAGCAGACTGAGAGGTTGTACGAAGACGGGGCGGCCCGTGAGCCGCTAGGTGTGATACCCAATTTTACTTATTTTATCAGCGGTACGGCGTATCAGAAAACCGCCGTATCTGTAATGAATACGGATACGGCGGCTGGATTATTGCAGAGATCCTATTTTAATTTTTGCTGGGATCTTTTTCCTCAAGGATAGCCATGAACTCGTCGCCGGTGATGGTCTCCTTTTCATAAAGGTACTTCGCCAGCTCGTCGAGCTTTGCACGGTTGTCGGTGAGGATCTTGACGGCCTTTTCGTGCTGAGTCTTTACCAGCTCCACGACCCGCTGGTCGATCTCGCGCTGGGTCTGGGCCGAGCAGGCCAGCGAGGTGTCGCCGCCCAGATACTGGTTGTTCACCGTCTCCAGGGCCACCATGTCGAACTCTTTGCTCATGCCGTAACGGGTGAGCATGGCGCGGGCAAGCTTGGTGGCCTGCTCGATGTCGTTGGACGCGCCGGTGGTGATGGAGCCGAACACCACTTCTTCGGCAGCACGTCCGCCGGTGAGGGTGGCGATCTTATTTTCCAGCTCTTCCTTGGTCATCAGGTAGTGGTTGCCCTCTTCGACCTGCATGGTGTAGCCCAGTGCGCCCGAGGTGCGGGGGATGATGGTGATCTTCTGCACGGGTGCGGAGTGATTCTGAAGCGCCGCCACCAGTGCGTGGCCGATCTCATGGTAGGCCACGATGCACTTTTCCTTGTCGGTGAGGATGGAGTTCTTCTTCTGGTAGCCTGCAATGACCACCTCGATGCTCTCCTCAAGGTCTGCTTCCGTGACCGACTTGCGGCCGGCGCGCACGGCCCGCAGGGCGGCTTCGTTGACGATGTTGGCCAGCTCTGCGCCGGAGGCACCGGAGGCCATCCGGGCCACGGTGTTGAAGTCGATGCCGGGGGCAAGAGCGACTTTCCTGGCGTGGACCTTCAAAATCTCTTCGCGGCCCTTGAGGTCGGGCAGCTCCACAGGAACACGGCGGTCAAAGCGGCCGGGACGGGTCAGAGCCGGGTCAAGGGAATCCGGACGGTTGGTGGCCGCGAGGATGATGACGCCGCTGTTGCCCTCGAAGCCGTCCATCTCGGTAAGCAGCTGGTTCAGGGTCTGCTCGCGCTCGTCATTGCCGCCCAGCTGGCCGCTGTTGCGCTTCTGGCCGATGGCGTCGATCTCGTCGATGAAGACGATGCAGGGGGCTTTTTCCTTGGCCTGCTTGAACAGATCACGGACTTTGGACGCGCCCATGCCCACGAACATCTCCACAAACTCCGAGCCGGAGATGGAGAAGAACGGCACGTTGGATTCGCCCGCCACGGCCTTTGCCAGCATGGTCTTGCCGGTACCCGGAGGGCCGACGAGCAGGATGCCCTTGGGCATCGAGGCGCCGATCTCTTCGTATTTCTTGGGGTCGTGCAGATAATCGACGATCTCCTGTAAGTTCTCTTTGGCCTCGTCCTCGCCGGCCACATCCGCAAAGCGGATGCCGTGGGTGGACTGGACGTAGACCTTGGCGTTGGACTTGCCCACGCCGCCGAACATCATCGAGTTTGCGCCGCCGGCCTTTTCTATGAGCTTTTTGTTCATGAAATTGCCCAGCCAGACAAAGAGGACGATGGGCAGCACAAAGCTCAGCAGAAAGCTCATCAGGGGAGAAGCCTGCTCGACGATCTCGCTGGAAAACTCGGCCCCCGCGTCGTAGAGGCGCTGGGTCAGGTCGGAGTCGTTCATCAGGCCGGTCTTGTAAATTTGCTTTTCGTCTTTATCGGTAAAGATGATCTGGTTCGATTCCACATCCACCCGGCCGATGTCTTTGTCCTCGGTCATGGACATGAAGGTGCCGTAGTCCACTTCTTTTACCTGCCGTTCGCTCATCCACGGCACGAGCACGAAGTTGAGCAGCACCAGCACCAGTAATACAATGGCGTAGTAGATAGCCAATGGCTTTTTGGGGGTCTTGACTTCTTTCATGGGGGTCCCTCCTTACGTTGCAAACAGCATACCACGACGCTATTTCAGAAACCAGCGTTTCGAGGCGAACTTTGCAAAAACTTCGCAGATTCTTAACAAAACCGAGGAACAAGGAGGCCGTCCGCTTGACAAATCGAATCACGTTGACTATACTGAACATACAAGAAGGTGCTGTCCGCAATGGTCAGCTTCCCTCGGCTAAGTCAAACAATAAGAATGACCGCTTTGCTTGGTAGGCTGGGGCGGTCATTTCTTATTGTTATGTATCTCTTTGAAGATAGCCCATGAGATCTGAAAGGTAACAAAGACTGCTCCGCCCAGCAGGCCGAGCAATGCGATCGTTTCCGTCAGGGTCATAAGGCATCCCCCCTTTCGCGTTTGCGTCCGGGGGAAGCAACAATAAGGTTTCACACCCCCGGAAGCTTGCCGGGGAAGCTAGACCACCTTTTTATGCAGACAGCACCTGGATACCGCCGCTTCGGGCGGTATTTTTATTTTACCATAGTTGGTGATATAATACAACAAAAATAGGATCCACCCGCAAATTTTGAAAATTTATGCTGCTAGTTATGTGAAATCGTTTCATTTTCATTGTGAGCAAAACTGCTTGACAGGGGCGGCGGGTTTTGCTAAAATGAAACCACTTTGAACAAAGCGCAAATGCGTTGACGGGGAAAAAACGATTTTCTTCTGCGTACAGAGAGCCGCCGGATGGTGCAAGGCGGTGCAGAGGGTCTCGGTTACTGGCCCCTGAGCGGCAGGACTGAAGCAGACAGTAGGTCCTGACGGAAGCCCACCGTTATAAGGGCAGCGATTCGCCTCAAAAAGCCGATCGTGCAGAGCGGCTGTGCTTATGGCACAGCAAAGAGAGTGGTACCACGGGTGCCCTGTAACAGAAATTACAGGCTCTCGTCTCTCAGGGGATTTCGTCCTTTGAGAGACGGGAGCCTTTTCGTTTGTTAAATTGCTAAAAGGAGTCAACCTCTCCGTCACGCCTACGGCGTGCCACCTCTCCTATCGAGGAGAGGCCTTGGCATTCCGTAGAGCTTTCCCTCTTCGCCAGAGGCTCCCCTCGGTAGGGGAGCTGTCGAGCGATAGCGAGACTGAGAGGTTGATACAGAAAAATGGAGGACAAGAATTATGATGGACGCTACCAAGTACGCACCGGGATATTACCCGGTCCCCGCCGGTTATGACAGCTGGGTCAAGAAGGACCACATCGAGAAAGCTCCCACCTGGTGCAGCGTGGACCTGCGCGACGGCAATCAGGCCCTTATCGTCCCCATGAGCCTCGAGGAAAAGCTGGAATTCTTCCAGATGCTGGTCAAAATTGGCTTCAAGGAGATCGAAGTCGGCTTCCCGGCCGCCAGCGAGACGGAGTACGAGTTCCTCCGCACCCTCATCGAGAAGAACATGATCCCCGACGATGTCACCGTGCAGGTGCTGACCCAGTGCCGCGACCACATCATCCGCCGCACCTTCGAGGCTGTCAAGGGCGCACCCCGTGCGGTCATCCACTTCTATAATTCCACCTCCGTCGCTCAGCGCGAGCAGGTGTTCCACAAGTCTAAGGAGGAGATCAAGCAGATCGCCGTGGACGGCGCAAAGCTGGTCAAGCAGCTGAGCGAGGAGTATGAGGGCAACTTCCTCTTCGAGTACAGCCCCGAGAGCTTCACCGGCACCGAGGTGGACTACGCCGTTGAGGTCTGCAACGCGGTCCTGGACATCATGCGGCCCACCCCCGACCGCCCCATGATCATCAACCTGCCGGTCACGGTGGAGATGAGCATGCCGCACATCTACGCCAACCAGATCGAGTGGTGCTCCAAACACCTGAAATATCGTGACAGCGTTATTTTGTCTACCCATCCGCACAATGACCGCGGCTGCGGCGTTGCCGACGCTGAGCTGGCCGTCCTGGCCGGTGCCCAGCGCATCGAGTGCTGCCTGTTCGGCAACGGCGAGCGCACCGGTAACGTCGATGCCATTACGCTGGCCATGAACATGTACAGCCACGGCGTAGACCCGCACCTCGATTTCAGCAATATGCCCGCCATCTGCGAGGTGTATGAGCGCGTGACCCGGATGCACGTCTATGAGCGAACGCCCTATGCGGGCGCACTGGTGTTCGCGGCGTTCAGCGGCAGCCATCAGGACGCCATCGCCAAGGGCATGACCTGGCGAAAAGAGAAGCAGCTCCACCAGTGGACCTGCCCGTACATCCCCATTGACCCGCACGACATTGGCCGCACCTACGATGCCGACGTCATCCGCATCAACTCCCAGAGCGGCAAGGGCGGCATCGGCTTCCTGCTGCAGCAGAACTACGGCTACAACCCGCCGCCGAAGATGCGCGAGGACCTCGGCTACCGTGTCAAGGACGTCAGCGACCACGAGCACCGCGAGCTGAGCGTGAAAGAGGTGCTGGGCGTCTTTGAGAACAGCTACCTCAACCACACCCAGCCGCTCAATGTGCCGGACGCGCACTTCATCCAGAACTCGGACGGCAGCATTACGGCAAATGTCGTCGTCACCGGCGGCGGCAGCACGGTCAAGTGCACGGCCACCGGCAATGGCCGCCTCGATGCCGTTGCCACGGCCATCGAGCAGCAGACCGGGATGCACTTTACGCTCGTACACTACAGCGAGCACGCCCTGGATTCCGACACGAACTCCCGCGCCTGCTCCTACGTCGGCCTGAAATGGGCCTCCGGCGAGGAGACCTGGGGGCTGCGGTACCCACACCGATATTATCGTGGCGGGCATTAAGGCTTTAGTCAGCGCTATTAACAATAAGTAACCGTTTCCCTTGCCTTCCCCCCAACGGGGAAGCCAAAGAACACAAAACGGAGGTACACGACCATGGGCATGACCATGACCCAGAAAATCTTAGCGGCCCACTGCGGGGAAGCAGCCGTTACGGCGGGCCAGCTCATCAACGCCAGGCTCGACATCGTGCTCGGACAACGATATTACGACCCCGGTGGCCATCAATGAGTTCAACAAGGCGGGCTTTGATTCCGTCTTTGACAGGACCCGCGTCAACATCGTGCTTCGACCACTTTGTCCCCAACAAGGACATCAAGAGCGCGACCCAGTCCAAGCAGTGCCGCGAGTTCGCAGACAAGTACGACATCCTCAACTTCTACGACGTCGGCCAGATGGGCGTTGAGCACGCGCTCCT